>WNFR01002633.1_pt1 | contig 18625 bp, 18 predicted proteins | sample 5400221 | NCBI WGS metagenome assembly WNFR01 (sample SAMN13153357, study PRJNA577476) | soil metagenome | isolation source: 40 cm soil under Madrone tree | place: USA:California | collected 2016-06-14 | reverse complement strand
CGGCGAGCCGGAGAGCGGCGCGGTCAATGCCGCGTTGGACGATGCGACCGCCGCACGTGGTGAGACGAAAACGAAGGTCCGGCGGCGGAAGGCGCGCCGCGCCGCGCGCGCGGCAGCGCCGGTCGGCGACGCGTTCAGCGAGCGGCTGCGGGCGCTCGAGCGCGAGATCGACGAGGCGTTGGCGGGTGCCGCAACGCTCGACGAGCGTGGCCTCGTGAACGGTACGCGCGACGCCGTCGAGGAGCTCCTCGGCTTCTACGCCGACCTCGCGCGCGCGTTTCGCAGCGGCGGGGCGGGCGAGGTGCTCATTCGCCTGCGCATGATCGGCACCGCGGATCACGTCGACGACTTTGGGTATGACGCGGCGTTCGCGGCGCGCGTCGCACCGCTGCTCGAGTTCCTGTACGCGCGCTGGTGGCGCGTCGATCTCGACGGCACCGAGCACGTGCCGCAGGCGGGACGCGTGCTCCTCGTCGCGAATCACTCGGGCGGATTCTTTCCGTACGATGGGCTCATGCTGGCGCATGGCCTGCAGACGCGCCGCGCCGGCGGCGGGCGCGACGTCCGTCCGTTGGTCGAGGATTCCGCATATCGGCTTCCCGCGCTCGGCCCGGTCCTCGCGCGCCTCGGCGCCGTGCGCGCCTCGGCGGAGAACGCGGCACGGCTGCTCGCGCGCGAGCACGCGGTCGCGGTCTTTCCCGAAGGCGCGAAAGGCGTCGGCAAGTACTATCGAGAGCGGTATCGGCTGCAACGGTTCGCGCGCGGCGGCTTCGTGACGCTCGCCCTCCGTACCGGCGCGCCGCTCGTACCGGTCGCGATCGTCGGCGCCGAGGAGATCCATCCCGTCCTCGCCAAGTGGCAATGGCTCGCGCGCCTCCTGAACGTGCCGTACTTCCCCGTGACGCCGACGTTTCCCTGGCTCGGGCTGCTCGGTCTCGTACCGCTGCCGACGAAATGGCGGATCGTCTTCGGCGCGCCGCTCGATCTCGCCGCCGAGTACGGCGCCGACGCCGCCGATGACGACTTGTTGGTGAACCGCCTGAAGGAGCGCGTCCGCGAGCAGATTCAGGCGATGATCGTCGATGCGCTGCGGGCGCGCGATTCGGTGTTCGCGGGCTGATGCGAGGTGGCCGGGCGGCTCCGCGCGAAGCCGTCCGACCGCTCCTCGGTTCCGGCGCACGTCTCTCCTACGCCGCCGTACCTCCGCCCCCCTGCGCCGCCGTACTTCTTGGTCACGCTTCCTCGGCCCGCAGCACCTTCCGCACCGTGCGACCGAGATCCTCCAAATCGATCGGCTTGGCGATGAACGCCGCCGCCCCGAGCCGTACCGCGAACTGCTTCGTCTCCGGATCGCTCTGCCCGGAGATCACGATCACCGGCAGCGCCGGCCGCGCCATGTCGGGATGCTGCCGCGTGTCCTTCAACCGCCGCAGCACTTCCCAGCCGTTCATCCCGGGCATGCGGAGATCGAGAATGACGAGAGTCACCTCCGGCGATCGCAGCGTCGGCCAGAGGCACTGGCCGTCGGCGATCGTCTCGACGACGTACCCGCTGCGCTCGAGCGCGTGACCGAGCACGATGCGCGTCGCGTCGTCGTTATCGGCGATGACGATCATCGGTGTCGTCAAACCGCCGCTGGCCCTCGCTCGCCGGTGCGAATGCGAACCGCCTCCTCGACGGGAAGGACGAAGATCTTGCCGTCGCCGATCCGTCCCGTCTTCGCGACCTGCGCGATGATTTCCGCGGCGGCCGCCGCGTCCTCGTCGGCGACCAGCAGCTCGAGCTTGATCTTCGGCAGGAAGTCGACGACGTACTCCGCGCCGCGGTAGAGCTCGGCATGGCCCTTCTGCCGTCCGAAGCCCTTCACCTCGGACACCGTCATGCCCTGGATATTCTGCTTGGCGAGGGCTTCCTTCACCTCGTCGAGCTTGAACGGCTTGATGATCGCCTCGATCTTCTTCATCGGTCGCTCCTCAGAACACGTAGGACAGCTCGGCGGCGACCGTTTGCTGGTCGTTCTGCACGCCGCCGACGTTGCGCAGAAAGACCGGCCGCCGGGTGTTGTCGTAGCGGTACTCCGCGCGCGCCATCAGGCCCTCGGCCAAGACCAGCTTGAACGTCCCCGTCACCTCCCAGGCTTTCTGGTCCTCGCCGAACGTGCCGCCGAGGCGCGTGCTGTCGCTGTCATCGAAGAACTCGCCGCGGGCGGCGAAGCCGATCGGCAGCGCCAGCGCGTCGGGGAGATCGTAGGTAATGATGCCGGAGAACGCGTTCCACTCAGCGGTGTTGTCGCCCTTCGTGAAGAAGCCCTTGGCGCCGCCCGGCGGCCCGAGCTTGGTCTCGTTGCCGTAGTCGTAGTTGAGGATCAGCGCGAAGTTGTCGATCGGCTTGATCGTCGCGACGACGTCGGCCACCCCGCGCTTGGAATCGCCGCGATTCGGCTGCTCGGCGCCGTAGATGCCGTTCACCGACAGGCTGAACTGGTCGACCGGTGCGAAGGCGATGCTGCCGGTGAACGACTTGCCATCGTTCGAATCGATCACGTTGTCCCAGCCGTTCACGACCCCGCCGGTCACCTTGACCTGCGGCGAGAAGGCGTAGCTCATGAGAAGCCCGGTGTGCGTGAACGGAATCGCGAAACCGAAGGCGAGCGAGCGGCTGATGTTGGGGTTCAGAGGTGACTCGATCACTTCGGCGCCGAGGAGGGTGACGAACTTGCCGCCCTTCAGCTGCAGGTCGGGGAGGCCGGGGAAGTTGTACGTGATGTACGCCTCCTCGAGCTCGATCGAGTTCTGCTCCTCGGCGACGTTCCCGACCGTGCCGTCGCCGTCCCAATCGGACGCCATGCGCTCGGCGGTCTTGCCGAAGTTGACCTTGGTGACGAAGCCGACGCCGTTCTCGCCGGGCGCGCGTGACACTTGCAGCTGGAAGAGGTCGAGCGAGAAGGTGTTGTGGTCCTTGTCGAAGGCGCGGAGCCCGACGGTGCCTTTGTTGCCGTCCTGCGGGTCGTTGAGGTCGTAGAGGTACGAGCCGACGATCATGCCGCCGATCGTGAGGCCGAGCGGGTTCTTCTTGATCGCGGCCTCGAGCGCGTCGAGGCGACTTTGCAGACCCGAGACGTCAGGTGCCGCCGCCGGCGGCGGCATCTCGCCACGCCGCTCGAGCCGCTGGACGCGCTCTTCGAGCGTCAAGCCGCCTTCGGCACGTACCTGCGTCACGCATGCGAGCGCTGCGATCGCGGCCGCGGCGCCGATTCGAAACTTCGCCCGTGTCGTCATTCGCATGAGTCCCTCCTCCGTGGTGTTGGCGTCGATACACGCGCCGTCTCGGCGCTGTGCGCCGGAAGCAGCAAGGGAGGTGCCAGCGCGCGAGGGGTTGCAGCCGCCGCACACCCCCGCATTTCGCGCCGACGTGTGCCCGCTGATTAGGCGCTGATCGGAAGATGGGCAGCTGCGGCGCGACGGCCGCAGTGCTGTCGGCCGCCGTGCTCGTCACGGCGTAAGTCGTGTGCTACGCGACGCCGATATCGCGGCGCGGGGAGGTGGCGTGAGCATCGTTTGGATCGCGGTCGCGCTCGGCCTGATCGAGGGCATCACCGAGTACGTGCCCGTCTCGTCGACGGGACACCTCATTCTCGCGGGTCGGTGGCTCGCCTTTCCGGAGGAGAAGGCGGCGAGCTTCGAGATCTTCATCCAGCTCGGTGCCGTCTTCGCCGTCGTGTGGTTCTATCGCCGCAAGCTGCTGGAGATCCTCACACGCCTCCCGAACGACACGCGCGCGCAGATGTTCGCGGCGAAGGTGCTGCTCGCGTTCGTGCCCGCGGCCGTTGTCGGGCTGCTCTTCCATCATTGGATCGTGCGCGTCCTCTTCGGCCCGTTGCCGGTCGCGGCCGCGCTCGCCGTCGGCGGCGCGGTGTTCATTGCGATCGACCGACCCGGCCGCGGGTCGCGCACCGAAGGCACCGTCGACGACGTGACGTGGACGCAGGCGCTGGTGGTCGGCCTGGTGCAGATCGCGGCCCTCTGGCCCGGCATGTCGCGCTCCGGGGCGACGATCATCGGCGGCCTCCTCGCGGGACTCTCGCGCCGCGTCGCGCTCGAGTTCTCGTTCTTCCTCGCGATCCCGACGCTCGGCGCGGCATCCGTCTTCGCGCTCTGGGAGGCGCGTCACGTCCTCGCGACGAGCGACGTCCCGATTTTCGCGCTCGGATTCGCCGTCTCGTTCGTCGTGTCGCTCGCCGTGATCGCGGCGCTGCTACGCTACGTCCGCGATCACGACCTGCGCCCGTTCGGGTGGTACCGCATCGCCCTGGCGATCGTCGTCGCGCTCGCCGTGCTGCGGCGATGACGGCGAGCGCAGCGCCGCCGCGACGAGATGCGGCCCCGCCGCGACACGGTCCAGCAGCGTCAGTCGAGTGCGCGGCTAAAAATAAATCGCGCGGCGGCGGAGGCGCTCGACGTCGAGGAGGCGCTGCACCTCGAGCCGGACGTACTCGGCGCGCTCGTGGAGGAACTGCTCGCGCGCGACGCGACGTCCGGAGTGCATCGGCAGGACCGGCGGTCCGAAGCGGATGCGCCACTTCGTCGGCAGCGGCAGGAGACCGAGCGGGCCGAGCAGCGGGAAGAGGCTCGGTATGGGAATGAACGGAACGCGAAAGATGTTCGGCAGCTGCGCGATCCGAAAGAGGGCGCGGCTCGTCTCTTCGGCGCCGATCACCGCGACCGGAATGACCGGCGCTTGGCTGCGGGTGCTGAGATGCGCGACGCCGGTGCGGAACGGACGCAGGCAATACGCTTGGTGGTACGGTTTGCCGAGCGCCTCCTCGCCTTCCGGAAAAATGCCGACCGCCTCACCGCGTTTCAACAGCACGGCGCCGTTCGCCGTCGACGCCTCGACGCCGCCGAGGCGGCTGAAGAAGGTGCCGATCGCGGGCAGCTCGGTGACGAACTTCGCGTAGAGCATGCGCACGATGCGATGCGACGGGTGCTCGTCCTCGACGGCGATCGAGATCATCGCCGCGTCGAACGGCAGAGTACCGGAGTGATTCGCCGCGAGCAGCACCGGGCCTTCGGTGGGGATGTGCTCGAGGCCTTCGACCTCGACCCGCCAATAGTACTTGTACAGGAACCGAAAGAACGGCTTGACGCGCGCGCGTAGCTGCGGGTCGAAGCCGAATGGATCCTTCCGTTTCACCGCACCGCGACAGCTCGGGTGTTCCATCCGCCCCCCTCCTCACGGCACGCGCGGTGATTAGCACATCGGAATCAAACTGTCGCCGATTTTGTGACGGTTTCAGCATTTCGTTCGGCTCCGTGATCGTCAACGCGATTGCCGCGCTGCGGCACCGTCGCATGTCGATGGGCGCTGCGGTATCGGGGAGCAATGGGACGTGCGCTGGTAGTCGAGCACCCGGCTCCGATCGCGTCGCTGCCGCTGCGCCTCGTCGAGCGGCCACAGCCTGAGGTCGGCGCGGGCATGCTGCTCGTCGACGTCGAGGTGTGCGGCGTCTGCCGGACCGACCTCCACGTCGTCGAGGGCGACCTCTCGCCGCGCCGGCCGTCGGTCGTGCCGGGACACGAGGTCGTCGGACGAGTGGCGGCGTGCGGCGCCGGGGTGAGCGGCTTCGCCCCGGGTGACCGCGTCGGGGTCGCGTGGCTGCACGCGGCTTGCGGCCGCTGTCGCTTTTGCGTCCTCGGCCGGGAAAATCTCTGCCTCGCGCCGCGCTTCACCGGTTGGGACGTCGACGGCGGGTACGCGGATCACGTCGTCGTCCCGGCGGCGTTCGCGTACCCGCTGCCGGAGTCGGTCGCGGCGACGACCTTGGCGCCGCTCCTCTGCGCCGGCATCATCGGCTACCGCGCGTACCAGCGGAGCCGCGTCCGCAAGGGCCAGCGGCTCGGTCTCTATGGCTTCGGCGCCTCGGCGCACATTGTCATTCAGATCGCCCGCTTTTACGGCTGCGCCGTGTACGTCGCGACGCGCGGCCCGCGCCACCAAGCGCTCGCGCGGAAGATGGGCGCGGTCTGGGTCGGGGACGCCGCCGCCCGCCCGCCCGACCCGCTCGACGCGGCGATCCTCTTCGCGCCCGCCGGCGATCTCGTCCTCCCCGCGCTCGCAGCCCTCGACCGCGGCGGCACCCTCGCGATCGCCGGCATTCACCTGAGCGCCATCCCGTCGCTCGACTACGCGCGCCATCTCTTCCAGGAGCGCGAGCTCGTGAGCGTCACCGCGAACACGCGCGCCGACGGGCGCGCGCTCCTGCAACTCGCCGCGGAGATCCCGCTCCGCACGTCGACGGAGACGTTTCGGCTCGAGGACGCGAACGCGGCGCTGCGGCGACTCAAAGAGGACGAGGTGGAGGGGGCGGCCGTTCTGCGCGTCTCTTCATGAGCGTCGGCGTCGGTGGGTGCGGGCACGAAGGGCGTCGCCCGCACCCGACGTGCGCAAGAGGGTAAGTTTGCGCACCACGGGTGCAGGCGACGCCCTTCGCGCCCGCACCCACCGGCGTGACCGCACACAATAGACGAGCAGCGCGGCCGCGCCGTCCACGCCGTCCGCGTCACGTCGCGCAGCGCGCGTCGCGGCTGGCGGTCACCGTCCGCCGCCGCGCGCCGTCGCCGCTTCGCGCGCGCCGCCGACACGCTCGGCGAACGTTGTGTCGTGGGTGCGCGCCGTGCCCGCGGCCGGCAAGCGTCGTTTCGCGCGCGCCGCCCGCGCGTGCGCGCGGTGATCGTCGACGCTGCGAGCGGGGCACGGGGGTCGTCGTCCTGCACCCGTGGTGCGCAAACTTACCCTCTTGCGCACGTCGGGTGCAGGACGACGACCCCCGTGCCCCGCGCGAGGTGCCGCTCTTCCCGCGCGCAAGCGGAGGGCGTCGCGTTGTTGCTGGGTCGCTTGACGGTATACGCCGCGCGGGATACGCGTGAGCGCACTGCATGGCGAAATTCTTCAGGGGCGACAAGCGTCGGCGGGAGATGGATCGCAAGCGCCGCTCCGAGGAGAAGCAGCGCCGCCTACAGATGCGGCGCGACATGCGCGCCCGCGGGCTCGACCCCGATGTCGTCGACGCCGATGGGAATCCGCTGCCGCAGCGTGAGGGCGACGACGCCGCGGCGAGCGGCGACGACACCGACGGCGACAACGGCGCCGCCTGACGGACGGCGCCGGCGGGTTACGAGCCGCCAACCTGGACGGAGTTCAGCGTCAGGGTAGCCGTCGCCGTTCGGTAGACGCCGTACGCGGTGACTTTCTGGGTTTCGGGCGCGTTGATGAAGCGACGAACCATGTCGGTTTGTCCGACGACGCGGATGCTCGGGACGAGCCCGGAACGGCGGAAGACATCCACGCCTTCCTCGTCCGGCTTGTAGGCCCGCATTCTGGTCACGCCGAAGGGCCGCCATGGGCCGCCGATCTCGCTCGTGAAGGTCAGAGCTTCGAGGACGCCGGGCGCTTGCCGATTGCGGTTCCAGTAGCCCTCCATGCGAATCGACCGCGTGGGAGTGGCGTCGTCCGAGCGCTGCGTTCGGGCGACGGACGGAGCGGCGAGCACCGCGCCGATCGTCGCGACGGTAAGCGCGATGGTAACGACGCGCGCAACGACGTGCACGACCGCCCTCCCGCGGGCTGGCATACGATGAATCGCGACCATCATGCGTCCTCCTCCATTCATTAGGCTGGGGAGCCGCGCTCGTCGCAAGCCCCGTTTGACGGTGTGATCGCACGCCAGTAGCGTGCCGGAGTCGTGCCGTCCTCAACCGGCAGTGCGCTCCGGGTCGTCGCGTTCGAGAGTCGGCGCGCCGCCGAGATGGCGACGCTCATCCAACGCCACGGCGGCGTTCCGTTCGTCGCGCCGGCGATGCGCGAGGTGCCGCTCGCCGACCAGCACGACGCGCAGAGGTTCGCGCGCGAGCTCGAGGGCGGCGGTATCGACGTCGTCGTGCTCTTGACCGGCGTCGGCACGCGCGCCCTCGTCGACGCGGTCGCGCCGGTGCTGCCGCGCGAGCCTCTCGTCGCCGCGCTCGGTCGCGTGACGCTGGTCGCGCGCGGTCCGAAGCCGGTCGCGGCGCTGCGCGAGCTCGGTCTCGCGCCGACGCTCGTCGTGCCCGAGCCGAATACGTGGCGCGAGCTCCTCGACGCGCTCGATGCGCACGTGCCCGTCGCCGGCCGTCGCGTCGCCGTGCAGGAGTACGGCGTGTCGAATCCGGACCTCCTCGACGGTCTCGCCGCGCGTGGTGCGTCGGTCTCGCGGGTGCCGGTGTATCGCTGGGCGCTGCCCGAGGATCTCGGTCCGCTGCGCGACGCCATCGCACGGCTCGTCGCGGGAGACGCGGAGGTCGCGCTCTTCACCAGCGCGACGCAGATCGAGCACCTCCGCCGCGTCGCGGCGGACGCGGCGGAGGTGCGGGCGCTCGTGAGCGCGATCGGTGCGGTCGTCGTCGGCTCGATCGGTCCCGTCTGCAGCCAGGCGCTGCGGCGCGCCGGCATCGCCGTCGCCGTCGAGCCGACGCATCCGAAGATGGGACCGCTCGTCGCCGAGACGCTGCGCGCCGCGCCGGCGCTGCTCGTGGCTCGACGGCGATCACCCGGTTTGGCATAGCTGGGGCGTGGCCGATCCGTCGACGCGATTTTTGCGCGCGTGCCGCCGTGAGCCGACGGATTGCACGCCGATTTGGCTCATGCGCCAGGCGGGACGCTTCCTGCCGGAGTATCGCGCGCTGCGCGCGCAGCACGGCTTTCTCGAGCTCTGCAAGACGCCGGCCCTCGCCGCCGAGGTGACGCTGCTGCCCATTCGCCGCTTTCCCGTCGACGCGGCGATCCTCTTCGCAGACATCCTGCTCGTCCTCGAGCCGATGGGCGTCGGTCTCGAGTTCGCGCAGGGCGACGGACCCGTCATCCATCACCCGGTCCGGACACGCGAGGACGTCGGACGGCTCACGCGCGCGCCGGCGCAGACGACGCTCGCCTTCGTCTTCGAGACGATCCGTCTCGTGCGCGCCGAGCTCGGCGCCCGCGCGCCGCTGATCGGCTTCGCCGGCGCGCCGTTCACGCTCGCCTCGTATCTCGTGGAAGGTCGCGGCTCGCGCAACTACGTGCACACGAAGACGCTCATGTACGGCGACCCGCGCGCGTGGCACGCGCTCATGGAGCGGCTCGCGGAGACGACCGTCGACTACGTGCAAGCGCAGATCGCCGCCGGCGTGCAGGCGGTCCAGCTCTTCGACAGCTGGATCGGCTGCCTCGGTCCCGACGACTACCGCGAGTACGTGCTGCCGCACATGCGTGCTGCGCTCGCGGCGATCGCGACCGCGGGTGTTCCGGTGATTCACTTCGGGACCGGCACGAGCGCGCTCCTCGAGCTCATGCGCGACGCCGGCGGCGACGTCATCGGCCTCGATTGGCGCGTCGACCTCGCCGAGGCGTGGGGACGGCTCGGTCCCGGCGTCGGCGTGCAGGGGAATCTCGACCCGGTCGCCCTCTTCGCGCCGCCCGAGGAGATTCGCCGCCATGCGGCGCGCATTCTCGGCCGCGCCGGCGGCCGGCCGGGGCACATCTTCAATCTCGGACACGGCGTGCTGCCGGAGACTCCGGTCGAGCACGTCGCCGCGCTCGTCGACGCCGTGCACGAACTGAGCGCGAGGTAGGCTGCGCGTGGCGCAGGTCGACGCCGTCCTGCTGCTCGCGTTCGGCGGGCCGGAACGGCCGGAGGACGTGCGGCCGTTCCTCGACGCGGTGCTGCGCGGCCGGCCGGTGCCGCCCGAGCGCTACGAGGAGGTCGTGCGCCACTACGACGCCATCGGCGGCCGCTCGCCGCTCAACATGTGGACCTTCCGCCAAGCTCGGGCGCTCCGCGCGCTCCTCGAAGGCGACGGGCCGCCGCTTCCGGTGTACGTCGGCATGCGTACATGGAAGCCGACGATCGCGGAGACGCTCGCGACGATGGCGCGTGACGGCGTCCGCCACGTGCTCGCCGTGATCCTCGCCGCGCATCGGACGGAAGCGAGCTGGGAGCGCTACCACCGTGCGGTCGCCGCCGCGCGCGCGGCGCTCGACGCGTCGGCGCCCGCGGTCGAGTACGGCGGTCGCTGGTTCGATCACCCCGACTTCGTCGCCGCCGTCACGGCGCGCGCCCGCGACACGCTCGCCGCCGCGCCGGCGGCGGCGGAGCTGGTCTTCACCGCCCACAGCATTCCGTGCGCGATGGCCGAGACGTCGCCGTACGTGCAGGAGCTCGAGACGTCGTGCCGGCTCGTCGCCGCGGCGCTCGGCCATCCGTTCACGCTCGCGTACCAGAGTCGGAGCGGCGGGCCGCGCGAGCCCTGGCTCGGCCCCGATGTCAACGAGCATCTCCGCGCGCGCGCCGCCGCCGGCGTTCGTCACGTCGTCGTCGTGCCGATCGGCTTCGTGTGCGACCATGTCGAGGTGCTGTACGACCTCGACGTCGAGGCACGCGCCACCGCCGCCGCCGTCGGTCTCGGATTCTCGCGTGCCGCGACCGTGAACGATCATCCGGCGTTCATTCGCATGCTCGCCGACGTCGTGCGCGCGGGAATGGAGACATCGTGAGCGGCGGCCGCGCGCGAGACGCGGAGGCGTCGTGAGCGGCGGCCGCGCGCGAGACGCGGCGGTCGTGACCGGCCGCGCGTCCGGCGTGGCGGCCGACGACGCGGGGATCGTCGTCATCGGCGGCGGCGTCGCCGGTCTCGCCGCCGCGCACCGGGTGACCGAGCTCGCGGCGGCGCGCGGCACGCCGCTGCGGCTGACGCTCGTCGAGGCGGCGGCACGGCTCGGCGGCTCGATCGCGAGCGAGCGCGTCGACGGCTTTCTCGTCGAGGCCGGCGCCGACTCGTTCCTCACCGAGAAGCCCTGGGCGCTCGACCTCTGCCGGCGGATCGGTCTCGAGGAGCGCGTGATCGCGACCCGCGACGCCGATCGACGGACGTTCATCGTCCACGACGGCCGGCTGCACCCGTTGCCCGATGGGTTCTTGCTGCTCGCGCCGACGCGCCTGGTGCCGCTCGTCGCGACGCCGCTCTTCACGTGGCGCGGCAAGCTGCGTATGGCGCTCGACCTCGTGCTGCCGCGCCGCACAGACGGCGCCGACGAGAGCCTCGGCGAGTTCGTCAGCCGTCGCCTCGGGCGCGAGGCGCTCGAGCGCGTCGCCCAGCCACTCGTCGGCGGTATCTATACCGGCGATCCGGCGCGACTCAGCGTCGCGGCGACGATGCCGCGCTTCGTCGAGATGGAGCGCCGCGATCGCAGCATGATCGTCGCCATGCGGCGCGCGGCCCGCGCCGCGGCGACGTCCGGAAGCGGCGCCCGCTGGAGCCTCTTCGTGAGCTTCGTGGACGGGATGGAGACGCTCGTCCGCGCCGTCGCGCAGCGCGTACCGGAGGGCGCGATCCGTGTGCACGCACGTGTGCGCGCGCTCCACGCCGCCGCGCCGCACGACTACGAGGTCGCGCTCGAGAGCGGCGAGCGTCTGCACGCGCGCGGCGTCATCATCGCGACGCCGGCGTACGTCGCCGCCGATCTCGTGCGCGGACTGGACGCGGCATTGGCGGCCAACCTGGAGGCGATCCCGTACGCATCGTCGGCGATCGTGACGCTCGGCTACGGCCGTGCCGACGTGCCGCATCGGCTCGACGGCTTCGGATTCGTCGTCCCGGCGGTCGAGGGTCGGCGCCTGATCGCCTGCTCGTTCTCGAGCGTCAAGTACGAGGGCAGGGCGCCCGCAGGCGCGGCGCTGCTGCGCGTCTTCTGCGGCGGCGCGCTCGCGACGCACATGATGGAGCACACCGACGCCGAGCTGGTCGACGCCGCCCGCGACGAGCTGCGCGATCTCCTCGGCATCGTCGCGGCGCCGCGCCTGGTGCGCGTCCACCGCCACACGCGCGCGATGCCGCAGTACCACGTCGGCCACCTGGCGCGTCTCGACGCGATCGACGCTGCCGTGGCGCGCCACCCCGGTCTCGCACTCGCCGGGAACGCGTACCGCGGTGTCGGCATCCCGGATTGCGTGCACACCGGCGAGCTCGCCGCCGACCGGTCCTGGGCCGATTTGCTTCGCCATACTTCGTTGCTCGGTCGCTCCGCTGCTCGGCGTAGCTAGCCTGGCCTGGGCCGATTTGCGTCGCGATACTTCGTTGCTCGGTCGCTCCGCTGCTCGGCGTAGCGCTGCTACGCCTGCGCTGCTCACTTCCCTCGCGCCTCGTCTCGCTCGCAACTCGACCCAGGCCCGCGCGTAGAAACAGCCGCGGTCGCGCGCGGTTCCGTCGGGGGGAGCTCCTTGATACAACGCGGCGGCATGTTGCGGACTCAACTCTGTGATCTGCTTGGTGTCGAGCACCCGATCATGCTCGCGGGTATGGGCGGCGTGTCGTACTCGGAAGTGGCCGCCGCCGTTTCGGAGGCGGGCGGGTTCGGCTGCCTTGGCGCGGCCGGCATGGACTACGAGGAGATGGTGCGCGAGATCCGGGCGCTGAAGGCGCGCACCAAGAAGCCTTTCGGCGTCGACCTCCTCACTGCCAGCCCGCGCGACATGGTGCCGTTCGTCGAGACGATCTGCGCCGAGGGCGCGCGCGCGTTCGTCGCCGGTCTCGGGGTGCCGGCGAAGGTCGTCGACCTCTGCCATCGGAACGGCGTGGTGGTCGTGAACATGTGCGGCAAGGTCAGCCACGCGCTCCGTGCGGTCGACGCCGGCTGCGACATCGTCGTCGCCCAGGGGACGGAAGCGGGCGGGCACACCGGACAGATCGCGACGCTGCCGCTCGTGCCGCTGATCGTCGACGCGGTGAAGGTGCCGGTCGTCGCGGCGGGCGGCATCTTCGACGGTCGCGGTCTCGTCGCCGCGCTCGCGCTCGGCGCCCAAGGGATCTGGATGGGTACGCGCTTCATCGCCTCGACCGAAGCGCGGGCGCACCATCTCTACAAGGAGCGCATTCTCGACATCGACGAGGCCGGCACCGTCGTCACGCGCGCGTACAGCGGCAAGACGATGCGCGCCATTCGCACCCAGTACACCGACGAGTGGGAGCGCAAGCCCGAGGAGCTGCAGCCGTTTCCGCTGCAAGCGATGCGCGCGACCCAGGACGGCGTCTGGCACTGTCTCGCCGGCCCGGAGGCCGGTCTCGATCCGGAGCGCGACTGCATGCCGACCGGGCAGAGCGCCGGCGGCATCCACGAGGTGAAGCCGTGTCGCGAGATCATCGCCGACATCCTCGCCCAGGCGGAATCGATCCTCGGGCGCTTGCCTACCGTCGCGCAGGCGCGATGATCACGCATTCGGAGGTGAGGCGATCATGAGTGCTGCGACGATTCCCGAAAAGTTCCGCTCGCTCCTCAGCGACGACGCCAAGACGTTCACCGATCTGGCGACGATCTTCCCCGACGGCAGCCCGCAAGTGACGCCCGTCTGGTTCGATACCGAGGGCGACACGATCCGGGTCAACAGCGCCAAGGGGCGGTGGAAAGACCGCAACATGCGGCGCGAGCCGCGGGTCGCGCTCGCGATCATGGATCCGGCGAACCCGTACCGGCATCTGCAGATCCGCGGGCGCGTCGTGCGGATCACCGAGGAAGGTGCGGATGCCCATATCGATCGCCTTGCGAAGAAGTACCTCGGCGCCGACAAGTATCCGTTCCGGCAGCCGGGTGAGGTCCGCGTCATCTACGTGATCCGCCCCGAGCGCGTCGCGACGATGGGCTGACGCGCGGGTTGCCGCGGCGCGTAATCGGGAAGCTCCCCGTAAGCGGGGAGAAGACCACCTCAAACCGGGGTGCGTCGGCATTTTTCAGTACACATCCGCGGGGCCCTGGAGTATGAGGTCGCGTTGGAGGACCCCTCATGAAGACGCTCAGAGACATCATGCGTGAGGGCTTCATTTTCGCCGTGCAGCGGACGGCGCCGGTCGCGGTCGCCGCGCGGGTGATGGAGACCCATAACGTCGGTATCGTCGCCGTCGTCGACGGCGCGCGCCTCGTCGGGGTGTTCTCCGAACGTGACGTCGTCCGGCGCGTGGTGAATCGCGGCCGCGATCCCGAGACGACCTCCGTCGAGAGCGTCATGACGCGGGAGATCGTCGTCGCCGCCGAAGACGAGGACTACCAGTCGGCGATGCGGAAGATCGATCAGGCGAACATCCGCCATCTGCCGATCGTGAAGGGCGATCGCCTGGTGTCGATGCTCTCGATCCGCGATCTCATGCGCGTCGACATGGAGCGGATGACCGAAGAGATCGCCTACCTGCACGAGTACCTGTACCAGGTTCCGAAGTAGGCGCTCGCCCCACCGGCACGCGACCCCCGCGCGTACACGCCGCGGCAATTTGAGTTGCGCTCAGCGCGTCGATAGAAGGACGCGTATGGGCAAGGACTCGCTCACGGTCACCGACAATCGTACGGGGAAGTCGTACGAGCTGCCGATCGAGCACGGCACGATCCGCGGCATGGACCTGCGCCAGATCAAGACCGGCCCCGAGGACTTCGGGCTCATGTCGTACGACCCGGCGTTCATGAACACGGCGTCGTGCAAGAGCCGGATCACCTTCATCGACGGCGACAAAGGCATCCTCCGCTACCGCGGCTATCCGATCGAGCAGCTCGCCGAGCGCAGCACCTATCTCGAGACCGCCTACCTGTTGGTCAAGGGCGAGCTGCCGAAGCCGTCGCACCTCGCGGCGTTCACCAGCAACATCACCCATCACACGATCATCCACGAGAACATCAAGCTCTTCATCGACGGCTTTCACTACGACGCGCACCCGATGGGCATCTTGGTCAGCACCGTCGGCGCGCTCTCGACGTTCTACCCGGAGGCGAAGAAGATCTTCGATCCCGAGTCGCGTCGCATTCAGACGCATCGGCTGATCGCGAAGATGCCGACGATGGCGGCGTTCGCGTATCGGCACTCGATCGGCATGCCGTACGCGTATCCCGACAACGACCTCAGCTACACCGGGAACTTCTTGAACATGCTGTTCAAGATGACCGAGCTGAAGTACCACCCGAACCCGGCGCTGGAGCGCGCGCTCGACGTGCTCTTCATCCTCCATGCCGACCACGAGCAGAACTGCTCGACGAACGCGATGCGCAGCGTCGGCAGCTCACAGGTCGATCCGTACTCGGCGACCGCCGCCGCGACCGCGGCGCTCTACGGGCCGCTCCACGGCGGCGCCAACGAAGCCGTGATCCGCATGCTCATGGAGATCGGCTCCGTGGACCGCATCCCCGATTACATCAAGCGCGTGAAGGCGGGCGAGGTGCGCCTCATGGGCTTCGGCCACCGCGTCTACAAGAACTACGACCCGCGCGCGAAGATCATCAAGGAGGTCGCCGACGAGGTGTTCGAGGTGACCGGGCGCAGCGCCCTCCTCGACATCGCCCTCGAGCTCGAGCGCATCGCGCTCGCCGACGACTACTTCATCTCGCACAAGCTCTACCCGAACGTCGACTTCTACTCGGGCATCATCTACCAGGCGATGGGATTCCCGATGGACATGTTCCCGGTGCTGTTCGCGATCCCGCGGACGGCCGGGTGGGTGGCCCAGTGGTCCGAGATGCTGCTCGACGAAGACCAGAAGATCGCGCGGCCGAGGCAGATATACCTCGGGCCGGACGAGCGCGACTACGTGCCCGTCTCCGAGCGTGGAGACTGACTCGGGCCCGTCAGCGAATCACGAAGAAGGCAATCGCCACGATCATCACGCCGCCGATCATCCCGAGCGCGATGAAGAAGGAATCTGCCATGCGCGAATTATGCGACAGTCCGCCCGCATTCGACAAGCGGAGAGCGCCGAGAAATCGCATGCACCATGGCTGACCCGTTTGCCCCCGCCTACGTGCTCGCCCGCGCCGTCCGTCGGGGCGAGGTCTCTCCCGTCGAGTTGGTTCGCGACGCCCTGGATCGCATCGCGGCCCTGAACCCGAGCCTGAACGCTTTCGCGGCGTTGCGACCCGAGGCGGCGCTCGCCGAGGCGGCGGCGCTGGAGCGGCGTATCGCCGCCAAAGAAGAGGTCGGTCCGCTGGCGGGCCTGCCCCTCGGCGTCAAGGATCTCGAAGACGTGGCCGACATGCCGACGACTTTCGGATCGGTGCCGTTTAAAAAGTGGACGCCCCGCGGCGACTCCGTCCAGGTGGCGCGGCTCAAGCGTGCGGGCGCGATCGTCGTCGGCAAGACCAACACCCCGGAATTCGGCTACACCGCGCTCTCGAAGAACCTTCTCTTCGGCGTCTCCCGCAATCCGTGGAATCTCGAGCGCACGCCGGGGGGATCGAGCGGCGGCTCGGCGGCGGCGATCGCCGCGGGGATGGTGCCGCTCGTGACCGCGTCGGACGGCGGCGGCTCCGTGCGTATTCCCGCGTGCTACGTCGGCGCGTTCGGGCTGAAGCCGTCCTTCGGCCGCGTGCCGACCGGCGCGCGCGAGCCGGGGAACATGCTGCCGTGGGTCGATACGGTGTGTTACGGCCCGATTACGCGCACGGTGCGCGATGCCGCGCTGTTCCTCGACGTGGTTGCCGGCGTCGATCCGAGCGATCCCGACTCGCTGCCGGCGCCGGGCATCTCGTACGAGGCGACGCTCGAGCAGCTGCCGCCGGGGTTGCGCATCGGGGTCAGCAAGACGCTCGGCTACGGCCTCGTGCAGCGCGACGTATGGCGCGAGGTCGAGTCGGCGGTCGCCGTGCTCAGCGACCTCGGGCATCATGTCGAGCTCATCGACGACGCGCTGCCCGATCTCGGGATCGAGTGGGCGCTCGTCTGCTCCGCCGAGACGTACGCGCTCCTCGCACCGTACATCGAGGAGCATCGCGGCGAGTGGGGACGCGCGTTCCTCGAAGGCGTCGAGCGCGGCGGCGCGATCACGCCCGCGTTCATGGGCAAGGCGTGGCGCAAACGTGCGCTCTTGAACGAAGCCCTGGCGCGCATCTTCGCGCGCTACCAGCTGCTGCTCACCCCGACCTTGCCGACGGACGCGTTCGCCGCCGCGGGGCCGATGCCGCGTGAGATCGACGGCGTGCCGATCCCGACCGCGCTCGGCGCCGTCGCCTATACGTACCCGTTCAATTTCTCCGGGCACCCGGCGGCGACGGTCCGCGCCGGCTTCACCGATCTCGGCCTGCCGGCGGGATTGCAGATCGTCGCACCGCGCCACCGCGACGATCTCGTCCTGCAAGCGGCGTACGCCTACGAGCAGGCGGCGCCGTGGAACCACCGGTGGCCGACGCTCTGAGCATCCGTGCCTGGGACGGCGCGGTGGGAGCGACGCCGGAGGCAGCGCGGCGAGCCGCGCCGACCGCCGCGTACGGCGACGTCCCCGCGGCGTTCACGATCGGCGGGCGCGTGCGCGTCACGCCGAACGTCGTGCTGGCGCCGATGTCGGGGATCACCGACTCCGTCTATCGCACGCTGATCAAAGACCTGAATCCGGGCGCCGTCGGACTCGTCGTGACCGAGCTCGTGAGCATCGAGGGGCTCGCGCGCCGCGATCCGCGGACGTTTGGCATGCTGCGCCACGTCCCGCGCGAGCATCCGCTCTCGATCCAGCTCTTCGGGTCCGATCCCGTGCGCATGGCGGACGCGGCGGCGATCGCGCAGGATCTCGGCGCCGACGTCGTCGACGTCAACTGCGGCTGCCCCGTGCCGAAGGTCGTGAAGAGGGGCGGCGGCGCGGAGCTGATGCGGCAAGGCCCCGTCCTCGGCGCGATCCTGCGCGCGCTTCGCGGCGTGCTCGCGATTCCCTACACCGTGAAGATTCGCGCCGGATGGGACGACACGTCGCGGAACGCGGTCGAGATCGCGCGCCTCGCCGAGGGGGAGGGCGCGGCGATGATCGCCGTGCACGGCCGGACGCGCCTGCAGCTCTACACCGGCCGCTCGGATTGGGACTTGATCGCCGAGGTGAAGCAGGCGGTGCGGGTGCCGGTCGTCGGCAGCGGCGACGTCGAGCAGGCGGCGGACGCGCTCATGCGCGTGCGGACGACCGGCGTCGACGGCGTGATGATCGGGCGCGCCGCGCTCGCGCAGCCGTGGATTTTCCGCGACGTCGCGGCGCTGCGTGCCGGCATCGTGCCGCGACCGGTGACGCTCGCCGAGCGCCTCGCAACGGTCGACATGGTGCTCGCGCGCCTCGACGCCGAGCTGCCGCCCGAGGCCGCCCTCGGCCGCGCCCGCGGCCTCGCCTGCCGCATGATCAAATTCATCCGCGGCGGCGCCGCCCTCCGCGAGTCCCTGACCCGCCTCCCGTCGATCGCCGCGATGCGCGACCAAGTGGCCCGCGCCGCCGACGCGCCAGAGCCCGACGACATCGCGACGCCGCCCCCCGCCTCCTCTTTCATTGAGTCAACCTGCTAGGACTGGAGTGGGTCGAGTTGCGAGCCAGACGAGGCGCGAGAGAAGCGAGCAGCGCAGGCGTAGCAGCGCTACGCCGAGCAGCGGAGCGACCGAGCAACGAAGTATGGCGAAGCGAATCGACGCAGTCCCGCTTGTCTATGGGGGGATGAGCCAGTAAGTACGAGCCCTTCCCGCCGCGTCGCAACCGGCGTCGCGGTCGTGGGTTTGCAACTCGGGTCTACGATCGGTGCGGCCACGCACCGCCAACCAAGGAGGTTCGAGTATGCGAAAAGTATTACT
>WNFR01002631.1_pt1 | contig 18633 bp, 19 predicted proteins | sample 5400221 | NCBI WGS metagenome assembly WNFR01 (sample SAMN13153357, study PRJNA577476) | soil metagenome | isolation source: 40 cm soil under Madrone tree | place: USA:California | collected 2016-06-14 | reverse complement strand
CTGCAAAAAAAATATCCGAGAGGCTGGGCGGAGTGCCGGTGCTCACTTCCGACCAGTACAACATGTACCAAATCGTTAGCATTCTGCGCGCCTGCCACATGATGGCGTCGTCGCGCTACCACGGTATTGTGACTTCCATGCCCGCTCTGGTTCCATCTGCCGGGATCACCATGGACGAGCGCATCCGCAATCTGATGAACGAACGAGGCCATGAAGAGCTGCTCATGAATGTAGATGACGCAGATCTGGAACCGAAGCTGCTCGCTGCTCTCGAGAAGCTTGCTATCGACGGCGAAAAGATTGCAGATGGAATCGGTCGCACGGTGGTCAAAAATCTTAAAGTGATGGCGCGGATGGGTGTGTACTTCGAAGAAGAAGTACAGCGCCGCTATCCGGATTTCCCCACTCGCAAGGGTCAGTGGAGCTGGGAAGACTACCTGCCACCGATGGATGCGGGCCTGCACCGGTTGATAGGAATGTACAGCTGACAGGGCAATCGCACCACAGAGACACAGGGGCACAGAGAAAATCAAATTCATGAGCTTTCTCGAAGAAGTATTCGGCCAATTAGAAGCCACGGCTGACGCGACTGTGCTCCGGGAATTGCAAGAGTCGTCCGAACAATTGGACCACGAGGTGACGGGACGCGGGCTGCTGGAGCGGGTGGCACGAGTCCGGGCTTTCCTTGCTACTAAGAATCTGAAGAAAGGCGATCGCTGCGCTCTTCTTGCGCCCAACAGCGTTGACTGGGTCGCTGCGAATCTCGCGATCATGGCGGAGGGCTTAATCGCCGTTCCGCTCTATTCGCGCCAAGCTCCGGCTGAACTGGTTAGCATGATGAAGGACTGTTCCCCCGCACTCATCTGCTGCGGTGATGCCGCGTTGCGTGACGGAATCATTCAGCACTTCCCCGACGCACCGCCGCAATTTCTTTTTGATGAAATTTTTGCGTCCGAAGGCAGCGCACGTCCCAAGCCGCAAATCAACGACTCAGATCCGGTCACAATCATTTACACATCCGGCACTTCAGGCGAAGCCAAAGGCGTCGTTGTCACGGCGGGAAACATCTCCCATATGCTGCGATGCACTTCAGGCAGACTTGACCAGTTAATGCGAGGCCACTCGGGACGTGACAAGGTATTCCACTACCTGCCATTCTGCTTTGCCGGTTCCTGGATCATGCTGCTCACGTGTCTCCTCCGTCAGAACGAACTCAGTCTGAATACTGACCTGAGCAAACTGGCGTCGCAGATGCGCGCCGCACAACCAGACTACTTTCTTAACGTTCCTCAATTGTTGGAGCGGATGCGCAAGGCGGTTGATGAACAACTCTGGAAAACCGGGGGCTTGCCCCTGGCCATGTACCGGCGCGCGAAATCTGCCTATGTTCGCAAGCGCGAAGACCGCTCAACGTTTTCGGATTCGTTGTGGCTCAAGCTGGCAAACGCCGTCATCTTTCCTTCGATCCGCAAGAAGATGATCGGCCTGCAACTCCGCGCCCTGATCTGCGGCTCGGCACCGCTGAACATCGAGACGCAACTATTTTTCATGATGCTCAGTATCCCCGTCCTGCAGGTGTATGGGCTAACCGAAACTACTGCGATCTGCACAATGGATGATCCCCGCCACGTGGAGCCTGGCCGCGTCGGTCCGGCCATCAGCGGCGTGGAGATGAAGCTTGGCGAAAATGAAGAGATCATTGTCCGCGGGCCGAACATTTTCCCGGGATATTGGAACCGTCCTGCCGAGACGGCCAAAGCACTACGCGACGGCTGGTTCCATACAGGCGACCAGGGCGAAGTGGATACAGTCGGGAACTGGAAGATTACCGGCCGAATCAAGAACCTGATTATTCTTGCCTCCGGTCACAACATCGCGCCCGAAGCCATTGAGGAAGAGATCCTGACTCGTCTTCCCGGATCGCCGCAGGTGGTGCTCATGGGCAACGGCCGCAGTTATCTTTCTGCTGTCGTTACCGGAAGCGTTGGCGAGGCCCAGGTTCAGGCCGCGGTCGATGCGGTCAACGCCGAACTGCCGCACTACAAGCAGGTGCGCGGATTCAGAATCAGCCCTGAGCCGTTTACCATTGAAAACAGCCTGCTGACCTCGAATGGCAAGCTGAAGCGTGATTTGATCGCGCAGCGATTCAAGACAGAGATTGAAGAAGTGTATGTAGTGAAGCAGGCTGTGTAGTGCCGGAAATGCCGGCGCGAGCGTGGAAGGGCACGGCTTCCAGCCGTGCCATGAGTCAGTAGAGAGAAATTCAGCGCAACTGAAAGGGGCGGTGCTCCAAGCGAAATGGAACAGTTCAGCGGGCAGTCTCTCTCCTGGGAACTGAAGGAAGGCGTCATTGAAATGGCGCTGCACCGGGAGCCTTGCAACGAGATCGGTTCGCAGTCCCTCGAAGAGCTGGAGAAGCTCGCCGCCGCGCTGCCGCATTTGGAAGAAAAAGCGCATGCGCTCATTCTCTACAGCCGGCTGGATTGCGGTTTTTGCGCCGGCGCCGATTTGCGTGAGCTCTATCGCCGATCGCAGCAGACGGAGAAGAAAGACGCGGCTGCTGGAGTACGAGACTTTCTCAAGCGCATTCATCATGTGCTGAACACGATCGATGCTTCCCCGCTGACTACGATTGCGGCGGTTCATGGCATCACGTTCGGAGGTGGCTTCGAACTGGCACTGGTTTGCGATCTCATCGTTGCTGATAAAACTGCGCGTTTTTGTTTCCCGGAACTGCGCCTGGGACTGGTTCCCGGCTTCGGTGGAATTCCGCGTCTGAAACGTGATTTGGGTAACGCCGTCGTCCGCGATCTGCTTCTCACCGGACGCAGTTTCAATAGCACCAAAGCTCAGCAGATTGGACTTGTGAGCCAGTTGGCTGCCGAAGGCGAGGCGCTAAGAATCGCACGAGGAACCGCCGCCCAGCTTCGAAAATTTGACCGCAGTACCGCAGCTGCCGCCAAGCAGTTCATCAAGCCAATACCTTATGATGAATTGCGGCGGGAGATTGATATTTTTTGCGATTTGTTCGCGAAGCCCACGGTGGAAGCAGGGCTCAAGAAATTTGTGGAAAGCACGGATGCGCAGCCGTACCTGCCGTGAAAGCGAGGAATACATGCCAACTCAGCAACAGACGATAGATGAAATCCTCAATCTTGCGGCTGGCCAATTCAAAGTGCCGCGCGAGATGCTGTCGCCCGACGATGATTTCTTCAAGAAGCTTGGCATCGACAGCTTGCAGGCCCTAAGTTTGCTCACCCGGCTGGAGCAGCACTTCAACGTGGAATTGCCGGATTATGAATTGCAGGGAGTCTCAGATTTCCGAACGCTAGCGGAGCGAATACAATCCAGACTCTAGAGTTCACCACAGAGGCACAGAGATACAGACAAGAGCGAGAAACTGCGCCTCAGCTTTCGAAACCGGAACCATAGAATCAGGTGAATTAGTCTCTTTGGTCTCTTTAGTCCCTGTGTCTCTGTGGTGAAATAAACCTTTAATGCTCGATCTCGACCAATACAGCTGTCTCGGTGCAGTCCTTCGCGAATCGTTGGATCGTTGGTCGAATGAGACTTGCTTGATCGAGTCCGACCGCGACCGTGAACGCACCCGCCTCACATATTCAGATTTCAAACAAATCGCCCAGCCACTTGCTCGCGCTCTCCAGGACGCCGAGTTCAATCCCGGGGACCGCGCCGCCATCATCATGACCAATCAGTCGAAATGGCTGATTTCCGCGTATGCAATATTTCAAGCTGGCGGAGTGCTGGTCCCGCTCGATTACAAGCTGACTCCAGAAGAGCACCTGCAACTGCTCGCCCACTCACAAGCAAAATTTCTTGTAGTGGAGTATCACCTCTGGCGGGCAATTATTCAGGCGCCCGAATTTAAGAATCACAAGGTCAGGATCGTTCTCGTGACCGAAGCTCCGCCTAGTGCCGAATTGCGTGGAGGGTACCGGTGGGAAGAGTTCCGACGCAAGGGCGACCCGATCTTTGTCCCGCGAAACCGGGAAGACGCGGCCTGCATCGTCTATTCGTCAGGCACAGGAGGGCGACCCAAAGGCTGCGTCCTCACCCACGAAAATTATCTCGAGCAGTGCAAGGCGCTGACTGCCTGGTATCCGTTCTGGCCGGGCGTGCGCTACTTGAGCATCCTACCCACTAACCACGCGATCGATTTTATGGTCGGCTTTATCGGACCATTCGTCTGCGGAGCGTGCGTGGTTCATCTTCGCACTCTTCGGCCCGAGTTCGTACGTGACGCGTTCGTGCGCTATCGCATTACGTATGTAAGTCTTGTCCCGCTCGTTCTCAAGAATCTCGAGCGCGGGATCAAGGGTAATTTTGAAGCCCTGTCGCCGGTCAAGCGCTTCGTCCTTCAAGCCTTAATTGCTTTGAATAAGATTCTGACTCGCAATGGTCCAAATGTTGTCCTCAGCCGCAAGTTGCTGCCACAAGTTCACAAGGCATTTGGCGGAGAACTGCTGGCCATGTTTACCGGCGGCGCATTTATGGACGCTCAGACTCTGCAGTTTTTTTATGACATTGGAATTCCCGTCGCTAACGGTTACGGGCTCACCGAGGCTGGAACCGTGCTGACGGTGAATGATTTAAAACCTTTTCGTGCGGACACGGTAGGCAAGCCGCTGCCCGGGGTTGAACTTCGCATTTTGAACCCCGACGCGGAAGGAATCGGCGAAATCGCCGCCCACAGCAAGACTGTAATGTCACACTACCTCGACGACCCCGAGCTCACGGCGGAAACGATCGTGGACGACTGGCTGCTTACCGGCGATCTCGGACGATTGGACGGCTCTGGCCATCTGCAACTTTTTGGGCGCAAGAAAAATATGATCGTGACTGAGGGCGGCAAGAACATTTATCCCGAGGACATCGAATCTGCCTTCGACGGTATTGCGGTCAAGGAGTTTTGCGTCTTTGCCGCCAATTATGTCTGGCCAGAAAAGGAACTTGGCCGAGAGACGCTTGTATTGGTTCTATATCCTGACAGCCAGCCAATTACCGATTCTGTGGAACAAGACATTGCCTCCCGCAACCGCCGGCTACCGGATTTTAAACGCGTTGGCGGGTACGTCCTCTGGGGCAAGGATTTTCCCCGCACCGCTTCAATGAAGATCAAGCGCAACGATCTCGCACACGAGATCCGCAATTCCCTAGACCGCGGTTCGGTCAAAGAGCTCTGAGTGAGCCGCAAATACCTGGCAATCGTCAACCCTGCCGCCGGCGGTGGGCGTGTTCGCAAGCTGCTTATTCCCGCTCTGGAGCGGCTTCGCGCCTCAGGTCTAGATATCGAAACACGCGAGACTTCAGGGTCTGGTCAAGCCACGGAAATTGCTCGCCACGCCTGGGCAGAAGGTTATCGCCAATTCATCTCGGTCGGTGGAGACGGCACCGCGTACGAAATCGTGAATGGACTGTTTCCGCAGGCGGATGGGGCGGAAACGCCGACCATCGCCTTCCTTCCTCTTGGCACAGGTAATTCCTTTCTGCGCGATTTCAGCGATAAAGGCGTCGAATATGCCATGGAGTCGCTCATTGCAGGCCGCTCGCGAAATTGCGACGTTCTCCGCCTTCGCCACAAAGACGGCGTGCTGCACTACATCAACATTCTTAGCATTGGGTTTTCCGCCGATGTTGCCACATTGCGCGAGCGCCGCTTCAGTGGTTGGGGAGAAGCGGGATACCAGGCGTCCATTTTCATCTGCCTGACCAGATTCCGCCGCCGACCATTTCCATTGAGCGCAGATGGAGACGAGAACATCGACCGACGCCCCTGCCTGTTCTTGACTTTTAACAACAGCAAATTTACCGGCGGCACCATGATGATCGCTCCTACCGCCGAAGTTGACGACGGACTCATCGAATACGTTCGCTGGGGACCGATTGGCCGCGTTGGGCTCATCCGCAACTTGCCCGGTCTTTACGACGGCACACACATTCAGCATCCGCTCGCGGAAGTGCGCAAGGTGCGACGCATTGATTTTCATCTCGACTCCGCGGTTGACGTCATGATTGACGGAGAAGTGCTTACGCTGCATTGTCAAAGTTTGGACGTCCTGCCGGGAGCGCTGAACGTCGTGGTATAAAAACTCAACTGCATGTCGAAACTGAGTGAGAAGCAGGAAGCAGAGTCCGCTGCGAAATCCGGGCCGCGCTGGCTTTGGATCGCCATCGCTCTCGTACTCGTAGTTATCGTGTGGGGAATTTATTATTTTTACTATGCCAAGCCGGTCAGCACGCTCGATGGTTTCGCCAAGTGTCTTACATCCAGGAACGCCAAAATGTATGGCCTGTACTGGTGCACCCATTGCCAGGACCAGAAAGAAATGTTTGGCTATGCCTTTCAGTACGTGAACTACGTCGAGTGTGGTGTAAAGGGAGTTCGGGCTGAGACTGAAGAATGCAAACAGGCCGGAGTCAAAAACTTTCCCACTTGGCAGTTCGCCGATGGGTCGCGACTGGAAGGCGGGCAGCCACTCGAAGTGTTGAGTAAAAAAACCGGATGCAGTCTGCCATGACCCTACGCCGGTGGTTGATGCAGGCCATAGCTTTGGTTGCTCTTGCCGGAGCGGTTGTTTCGTCTGTGTCTCTGTACCACCACTTCAGCACATCGAAAACTTCGTTTTGCAATTTTGGCGAGTCCTTCAACTGCGACATCGTAAACCGCAGCAGTTACTCGACGATGGCTGGAGTTCCCGTCGCATTGATTGGAATCGTCGGGTATCTTCTGAGTCTCGGCCTGGCGACAATCTACCGCGACAAGGCTGAAACCCCCATTCTGCTGCTCATCGCCTCGACGGGCGGCCTGGGTTTCGCACTGTATCTGACTTACATCGAAAAGTTTGTGCTGGCGGCGTGGTGCATTCTTTGCCTGACCTCGCTCGGTCTAATTCTCAGCACGGCAGTGCTGAGTGCGGTAATCGCCGCCAAATCACTGCCAAAGAGGTAATTTGGCAGCGAATTCACAATTCCCATGGGTCGAAGATTTCCACTCCGCTGACTGCTGCATTCCTGGTATCCCTGCTGACCAGAGTCAGATCATGTTGTAACGCGATCGCCGCAAGCAGTCCATCAATAACCGGCAGCGGAGACTTACGGGCAGCTTCGGTTCCAGAGATTCGTCCCCAACGGTCTGCGACTGCAATGTCAACGGCCAGAATCCGGCCGGAAAATCGAACCGTAAGATCGTGGTCAAGCCACGCCTCCAGAGAAGCACGCCGCCGACCAGTGGGGAGCAGGCCAATCCCTTTGCGCAATTCGCCGAGCGTCAAAACACTTAGGTAAAGGAATGACTCGTCCGTGCTTTCCATCCATTCCAAAACTCCGGGATTAGGTCGCGGCTTTACAACTTCTGAGATCACGTTCGTGTCCAGCAAATAGCCACTCACAATTTGATGTCCCTGCCGTAGTCGGGCTCTCGTTCCAGATTCAAATCCGCGCCTGCCAACGGAGACTGCCTGAAAAACTCGACCAGACTTTTTGGTTGACGGCGGCGAGCTGTCAATTCCTCAAATTCTTCTGCAGGGACAATCACAACCGCTTCTTTACCGCCCCTGATGACGTATTGCGGGCCTTCGGTGCGTGCGCGGCGAAAAACCTCGCTAAACCGCGCCTTGGCAGTTTGAAGCTGCCAGCGCGGCGTGGAACCTGGGTTGGATCGGCTTACCAATTTGTTTTTCTTCATGGGATTATCTCAACTAGTCTGACCAGTCAGTATAGCAGGGTAAAAAGCACAAGGTATGGTGTTGTTTAGTCCGCTGCAGCCCGAACCTGCGCGCCATCGCTGTGAGTCGGAGCATTCAGCCGCCTTGCCTTCATGGTCGTGATTGCCACGACGCTGACCAGGATGAGCGCCGTCCCCAAGATGGTGCGGTGGCCGACCGTCTCGCCGCCGAGCACCGCGCCGATTACGACCGCGACCACCGGGTTGACGTAGGCATAGGTGCCCACCTTTGTCGGCGACTCGTAATGCAGAAGCCACACGTACGCTGTATATCCGATAATCGAGCCGGCGATGATGAGATAGATCAGCGAAAACCACGCGCTCCGGGAAACATCTTGGGCGCGGAAACCTGCAAACTCGCCAGCTATGGCCGCCAGAAGCAGCAACTGCACGCCTCCGGAGAACATTTGTGCAGCCGCACTCATGGCCTTCGATGCCGGAAGCACAAGGCGCCCACTGATAATTGTCCCAATCGACCATCCAAAGGACGCAACCAGCAGCGCGACTGCGCCCCCGCGATCAACTGGGGCCTCGCCCAGAGACGATGAAGGGTTCATCAGCACGATGACTCCAATAATCCCTAGAGCGAGCCCCGAAGCCAGCCGGGCGGTCAGCCTCTGCGTGCGCAGAAAAATTATTTCGAGCAGGGTAATATTGACCGGAATTATCGCCAGGATTACAGCGCTAATCCCGGAAGGAACACGCTGCTCCGCCCAAAATAAGCACGCGTAGTCCAGCAGGAACATAAGGGCGCCAAGGAGCGATGCGCCCTGCCACTCGCGCCAGGTCGGGGATGGAACTCCTTTGACGCGCATCCACGCGTAGAGCATGACCCCGGCGATGGTGAAGCGCAGCCCGGCCATGAGAAACGGCGGCATTTCGCGCACTCCCACGCGGATCGCCAGATAAGTCGATCCCCAGACGAAGTAAATAATGGCGAACGCCAGCAATATTTTCCAGGAAGCGGGACGGGAGTGCGCGGTCATTTTATTTTGATGATGATGCCTACCGTTTTCGGCGCACTTCTTTAATCGATACTTCGAAGTAACGTTCCCCCGTGCCCTCGGTTTCGGGATGCGCCTATTGGACTGCTCTCAGTCCCACACAAGCCACTTATGCTGCCGGTCGCTCCCGCCTAGAATCGCCTCGGGGAGGGAACTGCCATGACGATTTTCGACAGTCCTCGGGGAAGAGTGATTGATGCGAACGGCGGAAGCCTGCTTCGTCTCGTTGGACTAGGAATAGCCGGCCTCGTGCTCATAATTCTGCTGTTTAATTCGGTGACGCGCGTCGCTACCGGCCACGTCGGCGTGCTGACACTCTTCGGAAGGGTAACGGGCGAAACTTTGGGCGAAGGGATTCACCTGATCAATCCGCTCAAGACCAACAACGAAATGTCCATTCAGACGCAGAGCATCAAGGAATCCGCGAGCGTGCCCTCGAGCGAAGGTCTGATGATGAGCCTCGACACTTCGCTCATCTACCACCTCAATCCCGACCGCGCAGCCGGAGTTTTTCAGAAGACCGGCGCCGATTACGAGATCAAGTTTGTCGAACCCACATTGCGTTCGGCTATCCGCGAGGCCACGGCTTCGCACAGCGCGAATGCCCTCTACACCGGAGAACGCGAAATGGTTGGTAAACAGATCCTGGACCAACTTACCTCGCAACTCAACCAGCGCGGCTTGGTGGTGGAGAACGTGCTCCTGCGTGACATCCAACTACCCGCAACCCTAAGAGCGTCGATTGAAGCCAAACAGCAAGCCGAGCAGGAAGCGTTAGCCATGAACTTCCGCCTGCAAAAAGAAACTCAGGAGGCGCAGCGCAAGCGCATTGAAGCCCAAGGCATTCGCGACTTTCAGCAGATTGTTGCGCAGGGTATCAGCCCGCAGCTCTTGGAGTGGAAGGGAATCGAGGCGACGGAAAATCTTGCCAAGAGCGCGAACGCCAAGGTCGTTGTCATCGGCAACAACAAGAATGGACTGCCACTAATCTTGGGACAGTAGGCGATGTCCAGTGCTACTTCTTCGCAGGTGTGACGTCGCTCACCGGCAGGTCCCAGTGTGCCAGAAGAATCTCGAAACGCCGCTGCTCTTCGCGTTTGTAAGTCTCCTGGTCAGGCCAAAGCTGCTTGATGAGAGATTCTTCTTCGGGATTAGCAGTCGTCGCTACGGCTGAGTTCTTGAACCGAATCGTTACCCGGTAATCCCAACGGGCGTCCTCGGTCATGTGGTTAGCCGGGGTCTCAATCTTCACCGAAAGCATGCGTCCGCTCTCAACGATCTTCTTGAGCAGTGGATAGTGGTTCTTCAGGAAAAGCTGCAGGAACTCCTGCTGATGCCCCCATTGGACTTTGTAGTAATACTCCATCGCGTAGGGCTGGTCGGAAGCGCCTTGCGGCGGAGCACCCTGCGCAAAAATGGGGAGGGTGAAAAAGGAGAGCAACAGCGAGATTGCTGCTGACCGCATGTGAATCCTCCAAATCCTCTCAGAGCGCGCGAAAGGGCGACGTACCCCTTTCGACAAGGCCCCAGCGCCTAGCCCGCCACGGCTTCCTTCTCCGTGTCTTCCAGAATGCCGAAGGCAGCGTCCATCATCTCCTGGTCCACGGTGCGGTTCTTCGCAGTTGCTTCCGCGAGAGGAATTGAGATGATCTTGTTGCCGCGTAGGGCCGCCATTCTGCCAAACTCGCCGCGATGGACCATATCAATCGCGCCCAGGCCGTAACGCGTCGCCAGCACACGATCAAAAGCGGTCGGTGATCCGCCGCGTTGAATGTGTCCGAGCACGACTGTGCGCGTTTCAAATCCCGTGCGGCGTTCGAGTTCCTGCGCGAGGGTGTTGCCGATTCCTCCCAGCCGGACGTGACCGAACTCGTCCTTTTCGCCGCCTTGAACGACAGGGCCGTCCTTGCCGGCCGCGAATTTTGCGCCTTCGGCCACGACCACGATGCTGAAGTAACGTCCGCGAGCGTGGCGCATACGGATCTTGGCTGCGACTTTGTCTACGTCAAACGGCTGCTCAGGAATCAGGATGACATCAGCTCCCCCGGCAATGCCGCTGTAAATTGCAATCCAGCCGGCGTCGCGTCCCATGACTTCGACAACCATCACGCGATTGTGGGCCTCGGCCGTCGTATGCACGCGGTCGATCGCTTCAGTCACGACATTCACGGCCGTATCGAATCCAAAGGTGAAGTCCGTTCCGGCTAGGTCGTTATCAATTGTCTTGGGCACACCGACGACTTTCACACCTCGGTCGAAAAGCTTTGTGGCGACCGAGAGCGTGTCATCTCCTCCGATCGCGATCAACGCATCCGCGCCATGCCTCTTCATGGTGGCAATGCACTTATCCAGACCGTCCGCTTTCTTAGCAGGGTTGGTGCGCGAGGTGCGCAGGATGGTGCCACCGCGAGGCAGAATTCCCGCTACCGCCTCGAGATCGAGCGGCATACTCTTGTCTTCCACCAGTCCGCGCCAGCCCTCGAGGAACCCGACGAATTCGTCGTCATAGTGGAACGACCCCTTTCGAACGGCGGCCCGGATCACCGCATTCAGCCCAGGACAATCTCCGCCGCCCGTGAGTATGCCAATCTTCATCGCTTGCTCCTTTTCGCCTTCAGATAGTCAATTCCCGTCACACGAAGCCGAAGCCCCGTGCCGGACACACTCCAGGGGCGATTCGCCATGACTACGGAAGAATTAGATTATCATTCGGCTGTTTACGTGGAAAGATCGCCTCGATCACAATTGCGAATGAAGATAATCGAAATTCCTGCGGGACTTACGCAGTAAACATCAAAAACTCTGCGCACCCGCCGGTTTCCAGTAAACTCTTCGCAGATGCGCGTTCTCGGTATTGATTGCGGCACCGAATGCACCGGGTACGGTGTGGTCGAACTGGACGGCCGGGAGAAGCTTACGTGCATCAGCTTCGGAGGAATCAAGCTTTCGACGCGTGATCCTTTGCCGCAGAGATTGTCCACAATTTTTGACAAACTCTGCTGCCTAATTCGCGAGCATCACCCGGACCGGGTCGCGATTGAAGATGTTTTCTATGCCGTGAACGCTAAGTCCGCTCTCAAACTGGGTCAGGTTCGGGGAGTGGCGATGCTTGCCGCGTCTTCTCACAAGATCCACGTCGCCGAATACTCGCCTCTGACCATCAAGTCTTCAGTCGTGGGCTATGGAAGAGCAGAAAAAGAGCAGGTGCAGCTCATGGTTGCTCGCCTTCTCTGTCTCGAGGAAATGCCCCAGCCTGCCGATGCGGCCGACGCCCTTGCAATTGCGATTTGCGACATTCATACGTGGGAAACTTTGAGCCGCCAGAGCGCGGTGCCGATATGATTTGCCAACTTTGCTTTTCGATGCGCACGCAATGAAAGTTTGCTCCCTACTCCTGCTCATCTCGCTATCCGTCTGCGCTAATAGCCAGGACCAGCACGCGCCCGCGACCGTCAGCTTCACGCTTGATTTCCCGGGCGCAAATCCCAGCCACTATGAGATCGTCGTGAGCGGCGGACAGGGATCTTATCGCTCCAACGGTCAGCTCGACGAACAGTCAGGACCTGGCGATCCCGCGCCCCTGCAGTTCACGCTTTCAGATAAGGTTCGCAGTCAGATTTTCGACCTCGCCCAGCGGGCGCACTACTTCGCCGGCAAAGTGGATTCCGGCCGAAAAAACATCGCCAACACCGGCGCCAAGACTCTCACGTACAAAGACGCCCAGCGAAATACTCAAACGACCTACAACTATTCGCAGCTGGCGCCGATCCAGCAGTTGACGTCAATCTTTCAGGGCCTCTCGACCACGCTCGAATTTGGTCGCCGCCTCGGTTATTTTCACAAATACGAAAAACTGGCCCTCGAACAAGATTTGCAGCGAATGGAACAACTGCAGAAAGACAACAGCTTGGGTGACGTCCAAGCCATCGCGCCAATCTTGAACGAAATCGCGAATGATCAGTCCGTGATCAACGTCAGCCGTGCACGTGCGCTCAGACTTCTGGCCACTGCAGGGAAATAATCATTGAACAATGATCCCCGCATAGCCCACCACCATTTCCCGGTCGCCAGAAACATCTCCCGAAGTCGCGTACTGCACCAGTTCCGCCTTTTTCGCGCCTAGTTGTTTGGCGGCGGTCAGCATAGAAACCGTGGGCCCAAAGCCGCACATGCTGATACTTTCATTCATGATGGTCTCGTAAAGGCCTGCGGGATCCAGCGCCAGAATTTTGTCGATTGCCTTCTTGTCCTTCACACGTGTGGTCGCGTCGTCCTCGTAGTGATTCATATCGCTGGAGGCGATCATGAGCACCGGTTCCGCAGAAGCTTGAATCACGCGAGCCAGTGCTACTGCAAGGTGCTCCAAAATCAACAGCTGTCCAGTGCCAATCGCAATGGGAACGAATTTCACATCAGGCCTTAACACCTGCAGAAAAGGCAGCTCGACTTCGATTGCATGTTCAGAACGATGTGCGGCGGAATCCACGGTCAGGGCAGGGAACGCAGCCAGGAGTGCTGCTACCAGATCAGAGTCAATCGGCAAAGTTCCCAGCGGAGTTCGCCAGCCCCCTTCTTTCATGATTGCCAGCGGATGGCCCTGGCCGGTGTGGTTCGGACAGAGAACGACGCAACGCGACGGAATTTCAACTTTGGAGAATACGGCTCCCGCAACTTGCCCCGAGTACATGTAACCGGCATGGGGCGCCAGGCATGCGATTGCTGGCACACGTTTGGTCTGCGGCGAAAGATACGAGATCACATCCTGCCGCAGGGTTTCCGGATTTGCCGGATAAAAGCGTCCTGCAACCGCGGGTTCGCGCAATGTTGCCATGGCTGATTCAATCAGGCCTAGTCGTTAATTCGGTCGACGTGAGCGCCCGAAAAAGGCCCGCGCTTTCCTCCAGCGAAAGGGCTTCGGCGCGGACTTCCGGCTTTATCTTCGCCTTACTCATGGCCCGGCTAAGTTTTTCCGCTGGATATTGAGATTTCAAATTGTTCCATAGGGTTTTGCGTTTTTGCGCAAACGAAATTTTCAGAAACTGGATGAACTCAGTTTCATCCACCTTGAGCTTTTCAAGCCGCGAGGACGGCGTGAGCCGAACCACCATGGAAAATACTTTCGGCGGAGGTGAGAATGCTCCCGGCGGAAGCGTGAAGACCTTTTCTACTTTCGTATACAGCTGTGTCGTCGCCGAGAGCAGTCCGTATTCCTTGTTTCCCGGATGCGCCGCCAGGCGGTCCCCGACTTCCTTCTGCACCATCAGGACGATTGTCTCGAAGTATCTTCGGTATTGAAAAAGGCGTAACAGGATGTCCGAAGTAATGAAGTACGGCAGGTTGCCGATGACGCGTACTCGTTCGGGAGCCTGCTCCATCCCTGGACGTGTGCTGCCCGGCTTCGGCCCGAACACTGTATCGAAATCCACTGCCAGAATGTCCCCTTCAATGATTTCCACATTCGGCGCAAGAGAAAAATTCATCCTGAGCTGCGCCGCCAGGACGCGGTCGGTTTCAATGGCGATCACGCGCCGTGCTGTCCGTGCGAGCAGGGAGGTCAACGCCCCGCGTCCGGGGCCGATCTCGAGTACTGTGCTCTCTGAGAGCCCGCCAATTGCTTCGACGATGCGGATTGCGGCCGACCTATCCGTTAAGAAGTGTTGGCCCAACTTGGGCTTTTTGGAGGAAATGCCGGCGCTCGATGCTTTCATTGACCCTCGTTCGGCTTGCCGATAGACTGACGTGGGCGCTACTCCCGCACGCCCACGCGCTTCGCTAGTATCATAGCGCGCGAGGAATAGAACCTCAGCCGGAGCTTCTGGGCTCATGCACATCGCGTTCGTCGCTTCCGAGTGCGTCCCGTTTTCTAAAACCGGCGGATTAGCAGATGTGGTTGGCGTGCTGCCGCGCTCCCTCGCTGCTGCGGGACATCAAATCAGCGTCTTTGTGCCGCGTTACCGCCATACGCACATTAGTGAAGAACGCACCGTCGTCCAGAGCATCACGGTGCCTTTTGATGACCGCTATCGCTTCTGCTCAATCCTGACCGGGGCAGGGTATCCCGGCGTGCGATTTTTCTTTGTGGATTATCCGCCGTACTTCGATCGGGATGGCCTTTACGGGACGTCATCGGGCGATTTTCCCGACAACGCTGAACGTTTCGCGCTCTTTTGTCGTGCAGTTCTCGAAGGATCAAAGATCCTTGGCGTGCCAGACATTTTTCATTGCCACGACTGGCAATCAGCTCTCCTCCCAATACTGCTACGCACCCAATACGTCGAAGATCCGGCGTTCAACAACACGGGTACTGTCTTCACCATCCACAATATGGGATACCAGGGTCTGTTTCCACCGGAGATCCTCCCACTGCTGACTCTGCCCTGGGACCTGTTCACCATTTCAAAGATGGAATATTTCGGCAACGTAAACTTTCTGAAAGGCGCGTTGGCTTACTCCGACTGGGTTACAACCGTGAGCAGGAAGTACGCCCAGGAAATTCAAACCAGCGAGTTTGGCTTCGGGCTCGATGGCGTCCTCAAAGAGCGGGCACAAACTTTGACCGGCATCCTGAACGGCGTCGACTATGAGGAGTGGAATCCCGAAACCGACCGCTTCACAGCAGCCCACTACTTGCCGGACGATCTGAGTGGCAAACGAGAATGCAAGCAGGATCTGTTAGCGAGTTTCGGCATGATGAATGCCGATCCCGATGTCCCGCTGATTGGAATTGTCTCTCGTTTCGCCGCACAAAAAGGCTTCGATCTGATTGGCCAGATAGTGGACCGCCTTGCACTCGAGGACGTTCTGCTCACCGTCCTGGGCAGTGGCGACAAGCTTTACGAAGAAATGTTTTTGCGTCTGAGCCGTCAGGTTCCCCACAAAATTGCAGTGAGGATCGCGTACGACAATGCTCTCGCCCACAAGATCGAAGCTGGCGCCGATATGTTCCTCATGCCTTCGCGGTACGAGCCTTGCGGACTCAATCAGATTTACAGCTTGAAATACGGCACGGTTCCAATCGTCCGCGCCACCGGCGGACTGGACGACACTATAGATCCTTGGGATCCGCGTACAAAGAAGGGCACAGGTTTCAAGTTTCAGGAACCCACTGGAGAAGCTCTTCTGCGTACCATTCATCAGGCGCTGCAACTTCATAGGGATCAGACGTCGTGGCAGAGGCTGATGCGCAATGGCATGAGCAAGGATTTTTCATGGCGCAGCTCTGCCCGGGAGTATATCCGGATTTACGAGCGCGTCCGGCAACTGCATGCCCAGCCAATTCTGGTGTGAGTCTCCATGTCTACCGCTTTTAGGACGGTCTTCCACGTTGACATGGACGCCTTCTTCGTCTCGGTCGAAGAATTGTTCGATCCTTCCCTAAAAGGCAAAGCAGTGGTGGTTGGTGGGCAGCGCCACGAACGTGGTGTCGTTTCCGCAGCCTCGTACGAAGCGCGCAAATTCGGCGTGCATTCGGCCATGCCGCTAAGAACGGCCGCCAAACTCTGTCCTCAGGCAATTTTCGTCGATGGCCATCCCGACCGTTACCGCGCCTGCTCTGAAAAAGTGCACGACGTGCTCACGTCGTTTTCGCCGCAGGTGGAGATGGTTTCGATCGATGAGGCGTATCTGGATATGACAGGAACGGAGCGGCTGCACGGTCCGCCGATGCTGGCCGCACACAAACTTCATCACAAAATGAAGGCGCAAACCCAGCTCAATTGCTCAATCGGGATAGGGACTTCACGTCTCATTGCGAAAGTCGGCTCAGGCAAGGCCAAGCCGCATGGCGTGCTCTACGTGGTGCCCGGACAGGAGGCAAACTTTCTGGCTCCGCTGGATGTGCGGGACATTCCAGGCGTGGGGAAAGTCACGGAGCAGAAGTTACACGCTATCGGCGTTCGTACCGTCGGCGACATCGTGAATCGTGATGACAATTTGCTCGAGCAACATCTTGGTAAATGGGGACTCGATCTCGCAGGAAAGGCCCGCGGCGAGGATGCCGGCGCCTGGTTCGATGGAACGATCGGTGAAGCGGAAGCTGCGAAGTCCATCAGCCACGAACATACCTACGACAACGACACAGCGAATCTGGAGCAGATTGAAGCCACATTGATGCGGCTGTCTGAAATGGTCGGGCGACGATTACGCGAGCAGAAGTTTCATGCGCGGACTCTACAGCTCAAACTGCGATACAAGGATTTCACCACCATAACGCGTGCCCGCACGATCGAAGCGCCCACCCAACTTGACAACGAAATCTTTCGACACATCCGAAGTCTGTTTCATACAAATTGGCAAAAGGGAATTGAAGTCCGGTTGCTAGGCGTGCAGGCCTCTTCCTTTGAGGAAGCTCCCGCGCAAGCCAATCTCCTCCAGGCTGGAGCGCTCGGTAAGTGGGATCAGGCGCTTTCAGCGGTCGATCGTCTCCGCGACAAATTTGGAGAGACTAGCGTCACCCTGGGTACTGGGATGAAAGGCGGGTTCCGTGAGCGCACACACGAAAACCCGGCTGCTCTGCCGGGTAAATCGAAACCCAAATAAGAAACGAGCTATGGCAGTGTGTTCAGATAACACCGCGATTGTCCCAGCACGATTTGCGCGGGGATGCTTGTCGGCGGCACCTTCCATGGCACATTCGTGAAGTCGAAGAATCCCGTTGTTGGATCTGCCATGTCAACCTGCGCGGCATCACGCGCGGTCAACGGGCTTAAATTGAAACGTGTCTCGATCAATTTCAGAATTGCCGTATAGTCCCTGATTTGATGTGACACGAAATTCTTTTTAGCAAATGGCGAAACTACGATCAGCGGCACCCGATAACCCGTATAGCTGAAGTCGCACGTGGGGCCGGCTGTAGGATTGCCAAAACACGGGTCGTTCGGAAAGAGGTCCACGGGGGCGATTCCGTCAGGACTTACACTCGGTTGCGGCGCTATGTGGTCATAGAAGCCGCCGAATTCATCGAACGTGAAAACGAATAAGGAATCTTGCCAGCTCGGCCCGGGCGCGCACGGGTTAGTATTACCGCCGGCGCACATCACCGAATTGATCAGCGATGATGCAAAATTCGCGCCCGCTTGAATACTGCAGCAAGCTGGGTTGACGTCAGCATCCGAAGGATGTTCATCTTGTCCCGCGTCAGACGCGGGCTCAATTTGGGCCACTTGGGGCAACGTTCCACTTTGCGCGTCGGTAGGGAACTGAGAAACTGGGACTATGTTTTGCGTGTAGGCGCTCGGGTTGTTCTTGATAGTCGCACCGAACGTGAAATCGTGGAGGTAGCTAAAGCCGATGAGGCAGGCAACGTTAGTGGGAGTGTTTGGGGAAGTGCTTGAGCAAGGAGTTCCTATGGTCGGAACGTAAATCCTCCAGCTGATTCCCGCATTCTGTAGTGCTTCGAAAATCGTGGTGGAGGGAATAAGCGCGCTATCGAGTGGTGGATTCCCCCCTCGCTGGTAAGCATAGCCACGCGAGGTCCCGGCGATCAGATACTCCCGATTAGGTGGTGTTCGCGTCATAACTGGCGAAAACCAGCTGTCAGAGGTAGAGAAAGCCGTAGCCATGGCGTAGTAGTAGTTCAGATCGCCGCCATCGTAATAACCCATGGATCGGATGCCATTCACATCAAAGAACGGGGTGGGCACGCCATTTGTTGTGAGCTGACGTGCATCATTGGCAGCGGTCCTCACGAAACCATCCAGGGTCGGGGTCGGTGAGACCGCATCGCTGGCATTCCAATCCCCGTGACTTTCACCCCACGATGGACTCGGGTTTTCGACACACATCGTGTTGAAGTGAAATGAGGTGACGGGCGGGCCTACTTCACCCCCGGCAGGATTTACGTGACAAACCGTTGGAGTGGAGGTTACTGGGTCACATCCGGGAACA
>WNFR01002629.1_pt1 | contig 18640 bp, 11 predicted proteins | sample 5400221 | NCBI WGS metagenome assembly WNFR01 (sample SAMN13153357, study PRJNA577476) | soil metagenome | isolation source: 40 cm soil under Madrone tree | place: USA:California | collected 2016-06-14 | reverse complement strand
ATCGAGCGCGTCAGATCTTCGCCGGGCTCCATCAGCGCCGTCTGGGTTCGTTCGCAGAGATGACCGATCTGCCCAAAGACCTGCGCACCAAGCTCAACGAACACGCGGCGGTTTCTACCCTGACGCTTGAGTCGCGCTATCTGTCGACGGACGGCACGCGTCGTTATCTTTTCAAGACGCACGATAATTTACCGGTCGAAACCGTTTTCATTCCCGAAGAGCGGCGCGACACGATCTGCTTTTCTTCGCAGTCAGGTTGCCCGCTGCAGTGTACATTTTGTTTGACCGCCCAGCTTGGCCTGCTGCGCAGCCTGACTGCCGGCGAGATTGTCGAACAGATCATCTTTGCCTTGAACGATGCTTACGGAGTCTCGGTAAAGTCCCCGCATGGCACAAACTTGGTCGGCATGGGCGCCGGCGAACCGTTCCTGAACTTTGCAGAGCTGCTGAAGGCAATTCGCATCATTTCGGACCCGGATGGCCTGCACATCGTGGCGAATAGAGTGACGGTCTCGACGGCCGGCGTCGTGCCGCGGATTCGAGAGCTGGCCGCGATTCCCGTCCGACCGCATCTGGCGGTGTCGCTCGCGGCGCCCACCGATGAATTGCGCGATGTGTTAATGCCGATTAATAAGAAGTGGCCGCTGCGAGAGTTGCTTTCGGCGTGCAAGGATTTCGAGAAATCTTTGCAGCCAAACGAGCGATTCACTTTTGAATACGTGATGCTCGCCGGTGTTAATGATTCTGACGAACAGGCCCGGCAGTTGGCTAATCTTTTGAATCGCCACGAACTGCGCGCGAAGGTAAATTTGATTCCGCATAACCCGGCCGAGCCTTTGCCTTATCAAGCCTCGCCAATGGAACGCGTGGAATTGTTTCGCGAGGTCCTGGAATCAAAAGGTGTGCACGCCTACGTCAGAAAGCCGCGCGGGCGCGACATCCTGGCTGCTTGTGGGCAACTGGCAGCGCGAGGCGCCGTATCAGAAGCCCAATCGTTAGGGAGGGTTGGGTAGTTTATTTGTACTGACTCCATCATCGTCGTCGATCGGACGAAACTGACCACCACTCGAGGGCTGAACAGTCTTTCGATTTTGCGGTAAGCACGCTAAAATCCCGTGCAATGAAATCCTGATGAAATTCATCGAAGCGAAATGAAAACTAAACTAATCCATCGCACCTTCGCCGTCGCCCTTCTGGGCGTATTGATTGCCATCCCGTCGAATTTCCAGGCTGCACCAGAGCCGCAGCCCAACATCGGCGTCAATGGCTATTACGCTAGCGACAAAGTCCAACGTGGCCGGACGGTGCCCGCGGCGATCGTGATCGATATTCCGGGGGGCTATCACGTTAATGCCAACCGGCCGTTGGGCAAGTACGCGATTCCGACCGCGTTGAAGATCGAAGCCCCGCGCGGCGTTACAGTTGGACTGGTGAGCTATCCGCGGGCGATCGTGCGCAAGCTCAAAGCCGGGAACAACGAACCGCTGGCAGTTTACGAAGGTCGCGCCATCCTGCGGTTCAATGTCACCGTCCCCGCGAGCTACAAAGGTAACGAAGTGGTTTTAAAAGCGCGCCTTCGTTATCAGAGTTGCAACGATGAAGTTTGTTATCCGCCGAAGAACCAGGACGTAGACCTGGGAATCGGAGTCGTCGGACCTGCCGATCGCATCCAACGAGCTAACGGCTGGGTGTTTGGCGGCAGACGCTAAACGCGCGCATCCGCAAAACCATAAAGGTCGAACCAGCATGTTCCAGTCTTTTCAAACACCCATGTATGCGGGTTTCTGGCTTCGGTTTGCAGCGTATTTGATCGACAGCATTCTTCTCGGTCTGATCTTTTTCCCGTTGGGTTTGGGTCTCGGATTAATCATGGGGGCCACCGGGAATAATCAGAACCCGGAATTGATGCTGGGACTAAACGGGGGCCTCAATATGGTGTCGCTCGTGGTCACCTGGCTTTATTCAAGTCTGCTCGAGAGCTCTTCCTGGCAGGGCACGGTGGGAAAGAAACTGATTGGCTTGCGAGTTACCGATTTGGACGGCCGGCGCATAAGATTCGGCAGGGCTACGGGCCGGCACTTCGGCAAGATTCTTTCAGGTCTAATTTGTCTGGTTGGTTTTATCATGGCGGCGTTTACCGAAAAACATCAGGCACTCCACGATCAGCTCGCCGGAACACTGGTGCTAACAGGGCCCGCAACTGGCGATCCCTATCCCGAGCCGCCACCGCCGCCGGATTTTAGTTATCGTGGCGGCACAATCGGCCTGGGCTGACGACGGGACCCTGAAACAATGGCGAGTGCCGCGAACAGGACAGCTCTGACATGACATCTCAAGTAAATTATGGAGGGACACACCATGAACGAGCAAGATAACGCAGCCACAGTCCAACAGGCCTACCACAACTTCAAGACCGGCAACATGCAGGGCCTCCTCGATCAAATGGCGGAAAACGTTACCTGGGAGTTGCCGGAGATCAAGGGCGTACCTGTGGCCGGAAAACGGACTGGCCGCGATGGTGTCAAAGACTTTTTCAACACGCTGGCGCGAGATCAGGAAGTCCTCGAATTCGAGCCGCTGGAATCTCTGGCCCAGGGGGACAAGGTGGTTTCACTCGGTCATTACAAATGGCGGGTTAAAGACACCGGCCGAGAATACGCCAGCGACTTTGTTCATATCTTTACGGTGCGCGATGGCAAGATCACTGGCTTCCGAGAGCACTTTGATACCGCGGTTTTGGCTGCGGCTTATCGAAAAGCGATGACCGCGTAAGGGTCTTGGGAACACTTAACGCAAAGTCCGCAAACGACCGCCAGAAAAATTCCTGCGCGCCCTTTGCGAGAAACTTCGCGTCCTTTGCGTTTAGCATTCAGGCCTACGATCGCCGTCCGATTACCGACATCAGGCGCCCGACACGTCCCCGGATACTTTTCTCGCGACGATAGGAAAAGAAAAGATCATTGCGGTCCATGGTGCACAGAGGCGCGGCGTGAATTCTTTCCGGCGAAACACCGGCGGCGATCAACTGACCCCGATTTGCTGTTTGCAGATCAATCCGCGCATGTCCCGCACTCGTCGGCGTGAACAGATGGTCTGATTGCGGAAAGAGTTCTTTGAATCGTTCAATGACATCGCTGCCGACTTCGTAACAGCAGGTATTAGCCGCCGGACCAATGGCGCAGCGAAGATCTTCCGCGCGGGTGCCGTATTCGCTCTGCAGTTGCGTGATTGCCCTCCCGATGATTGACGCTACCGTCCCGCGCCAGCCGGCGTGCACCGCGGCAAACGCTCCGGTCTTCGGATCGCAAAGCAGCACGGGTACGCAGTCGGCGGTTTTGACGCCCAGCAGAATCTTCGGCGTATTGCTGACCAGGGCGTCACAATAAACGTCATCGCCCAGCACGCCGGGTTTGGCCTCGGCTTCGCGCTGATCGTGGACGATGCGCACCTCGGCGCTGTGCATCTGCCAGCACCCGGCCAGCGTCCAATCGCCGTCGAAGAGCTGGAGAAAACGGCGGCGGTTTTCGTAGATATTTTCCGCGTCGTCTTCGTTAAAGCCGGCCAGATTAAGCGCGGCCTCCGGCATTGGACTGACGCCCCCAAGCCGGGTTGAAAAGGCATTTGTGAAACCGTCTTGTTCCAGTGCCGCGCACACCAGAGCGCGCACTGACTGGCGCTCGCGCCAGTAAAAACCGGCGGCATGCAGTGCGCCGTCTGGTTCATTTGCTTCTGTGATCATTTCTATCGGCATAGACATTATCGAAGTTGGCCGGGTGCGGGAAACTATCGAACGCACGCCGCGATTCGCGGAACGTGTGTTCACCGCGGCGGAGCGGGCTTATTGTGAATCGCGCGGCGCCGTGGCCGCCCAACATTATGCCGCGCGCTTCGCGGCAAAAGAAGCGGCGCTGAAGGCCCTGCAAACCGGTTGGAGCGGCGGCATCGGCTGGCAGGACGTGGAAGTGTCGGCAAAAGAATCGGGCGCGCCGGTAGTTTCTTTCCATGGCCGCGCGCGCGAACTTTACGAACAGACAGGAGCAACCTCGGCCCATATTTCGATCGCTCATACGACTGAGCACGCGATTGCGCAAGTGATTTTGGAGAAGGTTTAGGTGAGGTCAGAACCGGGAGCGCTAGCGACCGGTCTTCTACTCGTGGGAGCAGCGCCCGGGGATTCTTGAGACCCGGTCGCTACCGCTCCCGGTTCTGACATTCCCGTAGCCGCACGCTATCGCCCGCCAATCTTCATCTCATTCACCAGCACACTTCTACCGCGCTTGTCTTTTTCAATCCGCGTGTCGCGCAAGAGAGCAGACTCGCCGGCAGAATACTTCTGTCGAGGCTTGGTTGGGAGAGGAGTTTCCGATCTGGCGAGAGCAGGGACTTCCTGTTTTGGATCGTCGGGCAACGCAAAATAAATGCTATGGCGAAAACATTCCGACGTTGGTGCTTGCGCCGACGCAATCGCCACGAGTTCGTGTTGCGGACACTTACCGGTGGCTAGTTCCTCGGTTTCCGGATCGATCTCGACAATCGTGACTCCATCGGGCCGTGCAAATGACTTGCCGCCCAGCTCAGGACGCAAATCCACGGCGTTCTTAATAAAGTCAGTCCAGATCGGCAGCGCAGCTTCTGCTCCGGTCAGCCCCAACTGTTTGTTGTCGTCAAAGCCAATCCAAACCGCGCATACCAGGTTCGGCGTGTAGCCCACGAACCAGCCATCACGCGAAGTCCCGGTTTTGCCGGCCACAGCCGTGTTCTTTATCGCGTCTCGGGCTGCGTGGGCAGTCCCGTGATCGATTACGCCTTCCAACATGTCCGTGATGACGTAAGCCGACGCAGGCTGAATTATTTGCCGATCTGTTTGATCGCCTTGTGGCGCTCGATCCGGATCGGCTATGACTTTCGGTTGAATGTTTCGCCCGCCGTTGGCAAAGGCCGCATAAGCCGCGGCCATCTGCAAAGGTGTCGCTTCGGTCGTTCCCAAAGCCAGGGCTGGATAAGGTTTGGGCCGTGGCAAACCAAATCGCTGCGCGGTGTTCGCTACTTTCGCCAGACCGGTTTGCATCGCCACATCAACCGTGACGACGTTGAGCGATTTGATTAGGCCGGTGCGCATCGGCACATCGCGCATCGAAAATCCGCCACCGTAATTTGCAGGCCGGTATTTCAGTTTCCCGTCGTAAGTGAATTCCTGCGGCGCGTCTTTGAATATTCGGAGGGGCGACATGCCGCTCTCCAGCGCGGCGGCGTAAACGAATGGCTTGAAGACGGAACCCGGCTGGCGCTGCGCATCAGTCGCGCGATTAAGTTGTGAGTCGCCATAATCTCTGCCGCCGACCATCGCCAGGACGTTGCCGGTCCGAGGGTCGAGCGCGACCAGCGCTACCTGTGGAGTGAGGCCCCGCGGTTTGTAGACCTTATCCAGATAAGCGAGCTGGCGCTGGACTGCCTGGTCAGCCATACGCTGCAAATCGAGATCGATAGTGGTAACAGTAGGGAGCGCAGGCATCCCTGCCTGCGGTTCGCCGGCATCCTTGCCGGCGACTTCATTTCTACTCTTAGGCAATTCTAAGTTTGACGAAGCCCTTGCCAACGCGCGGGCTTCTGACACTCGGTTCACATAATCAACAAAATAGGGCGCCACTGACTCGCGCGCCGGATCAAAGTTCGCGAGCGTCAAAGGCTCTCTTGCTGCGACGGCGGCCTGGTCCAAAGATATCGAGCCGTCGCGCACCATTGTGCCGAGCACTGTGTTGCGCCGCGCGCGAGTCGCTTCGACGTGCTGAACCGGAGAGTAACGTGCCGGACTCTGGATCATGCCGGCGATGGTGGCGGCTTCCGGCAGCGAAAGATCCTTCAGCTCTTTTCCAAAGTACACGCGCGCTGCTTGATCGACACCCCGCACCGCAATCACGCCGCGTTGCCCCAAATAAATCTCGTTGCAGTAAAGCGCAAAGATATCTTCTTTCGACAACCGCCGCTCCAGAGTGAATGCCAGCATCGCTTCGGCGTACTTCCGCCGCAGCGTGCGCTCAGGTGTCAGATAAGTATTCTTAATCAGCTGCTGAGTAATGGTTGAGCCGCCCTGGCCCATTCGTTCGTCTCCGGCGTTGCGCAGCAGCGCCCGCGCAACCCCGAAAACATCGAGACCGTGATGATCAAAGAAACGGCGATCTTCGATCGAGGTGATCGCCTCGACTAAGACCGGCGGGATGTCTTTAAAAGCAAGCTGACTGCGGACGCCGCTCTTGGTGGCTGCATCGTTGGTGAGCGACTCCGGCGCCAGGGCGAATGAATCCAGACTAATCTCGTCTCCCGTCAATTCTGCTATCCGGCCGGTCGGATCAAAAGTGACTCGTACAACTGAAGGATAGCCACCAGTATTGTTGGGACGAATTTCGACGGCAGCATCGGCCACAGAAAAACTGCCGTTCCAGACTTCGCTGGCTTCCTCGCTCTCGACATAACCGGCGCGGCGCAGTGCCGTCGCCAATCCATTAGGAGAGAGTTTCTGTCCTGCGCGCAATATGCGCGGGGCCGCGTAGATACCGGCGCGGCTGATCAGATAACCACGCGCCAGGCGTTGGTCAACAACCTTTGCGTAGGAACGATATGAATGAGTTAGGAATGCGCCGAATGAGATTAGCGCTAAAAGAAAGGTGAGCAACAGCGCGCGAACTTTGCGCCTTGGCGCCTTGGCGAGAGCGGATCTCACGCCAAGACGCAAAGACGCAAAGAAAAAATCAAATCCCGATTTCTCAGAGATTTTCATGGGAAACCAGAGTCCGCCGAGCAACCGTTCTGTCCTGTCCGTGCCTTTATAAAAGGGCGAATGGGGGCCAAATTCCGAGAGGGTCGAGTCAGATCTATGCGGCGCTGTTAAGCAACAGGTTTTTCCGCTCAACCAGATCCTTGATTTGATCGATTGATTGGAGCCCCGCCTCGTATCCGATTTTCAGAAACTCTTCGGATCTCCGAGTTTCATCCCAACGAATGTGGCCGACTTTCGGGGCGATGATTAGATCGGCTTTCGCGGCCTCCTGATTAGATACGATGCGTTCGACCGCGACGAAGACTTGCGTGAGGACGCCCAGAGCAGTGCGCGGCCGATTCATAAACCTGGCGCCGTCGGCGCCGACATCAACTGCAATTACGATGTCCGCGCCCAGGTCTCGAACATAACTAATGGGCAGGTTCGCCACCAGGCCGCCATCAACCAGCAATCTTCCTTCAGAATCGCGCACGGGAACATAGAAAGCGGGCAAACAAACGCTGGCGCGGATCGCAAAGGTGATGTCGCCCCGATCACGCATCACGACGGCCGTGCCGGTTTTTAAATCGGTAGCCACCGCGGCAAAAGGGAAGCGCAGATCTTCGAAGCGAGTAACGGGCAGGTGGGCGCGCAGAAATTTTTCCATGGGCGCGTTTGACTGCAGCCCCAGACGCGAGAATGAGAGCCGTCCCATATGACGCCAGCGAAACTTTCGCGCCATCGCTTCGAGTTGCGCGATCGAAAGCCCTGCGGCATAGGCGCCGCCGATCAACGCGCCCGCCGATGCGCCGGCAATGGCGTCAACCGGAATTGTGTTTTCTTCCAGCGCGCGCAAAACGCCGACGTGCGCAATGCCTCGCGCCGCGCCGCCGGAAAGCGCCAGGCCCACGCGGGGACGATTAATCTGTCGGGCTTGATTCATTCGCGTGATGTTTTAGCGGCGGGCTACCACCCGTCCGTAGATGCCAACGTGAGGCGGGCAGTAGCCGCCTCTAAACGATTAGCGGACATTTCGATCTCACACCGGACTGATTATCACGATCTCTGTGCCCGACTGTTCGCGCAGGCCGTCGACGAAGGTATCAATCTCTGATGCAATCTTTTCTTCGGTTAGCTGTTGTTCGATTCGGCTGCGGGCCTGCTCGAGGGTGGGAACGATGCGGCCGCTGTTGCGCTGCCGCGTATACTCCTGATTGTAACGATCGGTGATCTCTTTGGGGCTAATCAGCACAAAAGCGCGAAAACGAAAGTCGAGATACTTTTCCACTGTCACCCGGTCGCGCAGAATGGCATTCAACTGCTCACTGGTCAGACCTACGCGTTTCATGCGCTCTTCTAAACTGGTCCGCGATCCAAACGCCTGGGTCAACTCTTTAAGCTTCTGAACGACCGCGTCATCAAATTCTTTCCGCGCTTGATCAGTATCGGCGGCGGGTAGCTTGCGGGCCTCCTGAAGAATCAGTAGCTGGTCTTCGAGCAGCCGCAAGGCATGATTGAGGTCTACCGAGGCCGGTCTGTCAGCCAGCGGACGCCCGGGCTCGAGCGCCAGTTGCCACACCAGATCTGAATAGCTGATCAAATCAGGAGTTGCCCGCGCGCCGTTGGTAACGCTCGCGACCATTTTGTCAGCGACGGTCTGGGCGTGGACAGTGAGCAGTGAGCAGTGAGCAGTGAGCAGCAGGATAACTGCAGGAAGCAGGCAGCAGGCAGCAGGCAGGATACGATGTCTTTCGCGACGCGGATGATTTTGGTCCTGGTGCTTACTGCTCACTAGTTACTGCCTCCTTTTTTTGTTCTGACTGCTCACCGCTCACTGCCAACTGCTCACCGACTTAGAACGTTTGCGTGAAGCGAAACTGAATCTGCCCCTGGTGCAAACGATAGATCGCCGTCGACGGAGTCGTATTCAGGTTCTGCGGAATCAAAAATTTTGACGGGTTCGTCAGGTATCCGTAGTCAATCGCGAGCGCGCCGCCCAGGGGCGTCTTGATGCGAAATCCGAGGCCGACCGTATGACTCCAACGGACTCGCAGATTCTGCGCGTTAACATCGTCGACAAAATTGCCCGTGGGAGTAATCGGCTTCGGATGAAGCACGTCGCCGATGCTGCGAAAGACGTTGCCGCCATCGTAAAACGGAACGACCTGCAAATCTCTGGTGACGGGTACGCGAGCTTCCAGATTCATCACGACCATGGCATTGCCGCCGATCGGGACCGTAAAAGGATTTAGTCCGATCAGTTTTCCCTTAGTGTCGCGAAACTGACCCTGCGGGACGATCACCTGGCGCGGCCCCGCTTCTTCATAAGCGAACCCGCGCAAGGTCGTCGAACCGCCTGAGAAGAAACGTTCGCTAATCGGTAATAGCAAATCAAAATCGTCGATCCGGTGATTGCCATTCAGATCGCGGGGATTGAACAAACTGGCCAGACCCACAGTCAGGTTGCCGGCGAACACCGTGTTTCGGGCGCGCTGAACTTTGTAATAAGTATGATAAGTCGATTCGAACCGCATCAGCGACGTGTTGCCACCGAGCGCCCGCGCCGTCACGCGAAAATCGGCCGACAGATACTGCCCGCGGGTCGCGTCGGTCTGGTTGTAGCGGCACACCTCGCCTGAGCGGATCGTCTCGTCCTCTCCCGCGATACTGCCCGGCAGCCGCCGCTCGCAGCGCTGGCGTGTGTCGATTACGAATGAAGTGCCAAAGCCCGAAAGACGCACCACCTGATCGGGTTGCAAGATCGGTTGAATGACCAGGCTTTCAATATTGCGCAACCTGACATCCTCATAGTTGTAGCGCAGAAAAAAGATGCTATGCAGTTTTTGACTCAGAACTCTCTGCGTCTCGACGCTGAATGTGAGCCGGTCGATCGTGGGCTGTCCCACTCTGTTTCCCAACACGTCCAACGGATTTCCTTTGGCGTCGAGTCGTTGGACGACGCCAAACGTGCCGCGGTCAATCGTGGACCGGAAGAAGCGCGTAATGGTTGAATCGCGCAGGTACTGCGCCGAAAGGGCCAGCGGCGCAAACTGCTTCTTGCCGTAATGGAAGTAACGCGGATCGAGGAATTCGAATCGGATCAATTCCTGGCGTTGACTGGCGCGGATGCGAATCGCGCCCTGGCGCAGTTTGTTCATGAAGTTGACATGGGTCAACTCCAGCAGACCGAGTGCCCCCGTGTCAGTTGAGTAACCTCCGCCATACTCGATTACGCGTGGCAGCTTTTCTTCCACGTCGATGATCACATCGTACTTCTTGACGCCGCCCGGCGCGTCGCCGGCGGGTTGCTGGCTAATCAGCACCTGACGAAACGCATCGGTGATATAGAGCGCGCGCTCAGCTTCGGTGATTCGATCCGCGCGCAGCACATCGCCCGGCGCCAGGGGAATCGCGCGAATGATGGCGTCGCGCTTCGACTTTTGGACCGCGGCGCTGCCGGTCACTCCATTGATCACAATCTCATTGACAATTCCTTTGCCGCCTTCTTTGTTCACGTTAAAGACGACGCGCACCTGTTCGTCTGCGCCCTTCTTTGGCAAATCATCAATCGAAGGCCGTATTTCCGCTTCGATATATCCTTCGCGCGCGTAAAGATTGATCAGTTGGTCATTGTCGGCGCGCACCTGCGCCGGCGAATATGGGCCGCCTTTGATGGTGTTGATTTCCTTGAGCAGGCGATCTTCAGGGAAGACTTTTTCGCCGCGCACTTCAATTTCAGCCACGCGCGCGAGTGGTCCTTCAGTGACTTCAAAAGTAATGATCAAATTATCTTGAGTGGACGAAATGCCTTGTAGCGCGCGCACGTCCGCGTGCCGGTAGCCGAGATTTCGCATGTAGGCTCTGATGGTTCGGATATCTTCCTGGAGCAATGCGGTGCTGGTGAAGCCACGCCCATACCCTCCGAGAAACGGAATGAAGCCAACCGAACTGGCCTTCTGCGTTTTCAGATCCGGCTGCACGTCGGCGAACGTGATCTTGTTGGTGCCCGTGATTCGTATGTCGGTCAGCTTCAAACGGCGGTTAAGCTGAACGTCGTAGGTGATATCGACCGTATGACCGTTCAGCTCCGCCGGATTCAGGTTTTTGCATGTCTCTACGGTGCCATTTTCAACGGTGGTCGGCGTCGGCGGAGTAATAGTGCAAAGCGGAGTAACTTCGGAAAAGAAATAGCCCTGCTCCTGTAATTGGTTGCGCACGCGGCGCGCGCCTTCCTCGAGCGCGGAATCGTCGATGTTTCCTTCGTGCTTGATCGGCAACAGCTGTTTTTGTTTTTTCTCGCTAAGAACGTAATGCTTGAACGTGACTTTGACTTTCGGGCCCGGAGTCCCTTCCAGACTGATGTTGATTTCATTCTTTGGGGAATCGATCTTCATGGCGGGATCTTTGAGCTGAGGAGCCAAAAAGCCCTTGGCGATGAGCGCCTGTTTTATTGTATTGAGATCTTCGCCGAGAAGATCGCGAGTGAACGGTGCGCCGGGCTGAAGCTTGAGAGCAGGCCTGACGGTACTGACGTCAAGCGCAGGATCGATTGTGAACTGACCCACGCGGGCCTGAGCGCCGGGCGTGATGGTATAGACCACTATGCGCCGCGCGCCGCTGACGTCGGATGGATCTGGTACCTCGCTATGCTCAACGGTGGCGTTATAGTAGCCACGATCACGGAGGTATGCCTGAATGTCATCGGCGTTGCGTTCGATTGCCTGCACCGAAAACCGGCGCCCGGGCTCGAGCAGATTCAAACGCGCGCGGATTTCGTCTCGGGCGATTGGCGTTCCGGTCGTCGGCCCGAGGTTCAGCGTCACGCCGGCAATTACAATTTGGCGTTGGACGACGAAACGGACCCGAATCGGACCGGTTCGCCCACTCCCGGGTTGAGCTTCAACAATTTCAATTCGCGCCGCAGATACGCGGCCCGAGGCGAAGAGATCGTGTAGTGACTGGCGGGCGTCTACGGCGGCGTACTCTTTGCCCGCGACAATCTTCAAGAGTGATTGGAACTCAGCCTGGTCGTCGGGATCAGGTGGCGATCCTTCGAGGACTACTTCGACCGCGGACACCGGCCGTCCTTCGTAGTCGCCGACCTGAGCGAAAACCGTCAGGGGCAGCAGGAATAAGAACAGCAGGCAGTAGGCGGCAGGCAGCAGGCAGAAAACTCGAATACATCTTCTGCTGCTGGCGGTCTTCGGCCTTCTGCTTACTGCCTGCTGCTTCCTGGTCACTGGTTTGAATCCGCTAATATCAAAAACGCTTTCTCATCCTGATCTCAAAACTGAAATTATTATTTCGCGTGCTGAGGTTTCTGGTGGATCCCTGCTCATATTGGGCAACAAATGAAAGCCGGTTGGACACTCGGTACTCGACTGACAGCACCTGGTTTGGATCTGAGGCGATGTTAGTCGAATAGGTCACGGTTAAGTCTTTACTGATTCGCCGCGCGGCGGTCAGGCGAGCCGTCGGCGCTGAGCCGGTGCCGCCAATCACCGGAGTTATTTCCAAGCGGCTCAGGCCGAACAGCTTGTTCGAGGCTTTTGAAATCGGTGCGTTGATCAACGCGTCCGTAAGTAAGCTGGCGGCCGTGCCCAATCCCGATTGCGCCAGGACCGACGTGCTGGTGTCGGTTGACGACAACGTGCCGGTCAGAATTAATGACACCACATCGGCCTGCGGCAGTGACGGTTCCGAACTGACGTTCGTGGTTGGATGCGAGAGCGGTCCTTCCAGCAGCGCCGTAACCCGATATCCCCGGATCACAGCCTGGCCTTCAATGTTCAAGACCGGATCAGCGCCCCGGCGCGGAGGGAAATAGATCAAACCGCGCGTAATTTCGTACGGATTATTTCTGAAGTTGAGCGTCCCGCGAGTGGCGGTAATGCGGCCTTCGATGGTCGGATCCTTGACCGGGCCATTGAGTTCCAATGACACCGAAGCGACGAGATCACCGAGGTTGTTACGCATGATCAAAGCATTGCGGCCTTCAACCCGCAGCTTGTCGAACACTGCGGTCTGGGCGAATTTGAATTCACCACCCTCTTCGATCGAGGTCTGCGGGCGCTGGTTAATCAGTTCGGACAGAATGATGTCGCGCGTGTATTCAGTGCGCTGCACCTGAACGTTGCCGCGGACGAATTGGATTTGCTGGTTGCCACGCAACTCCAAATCGGCGTCGACGGTCGAACGAAAGTCGGGCGGATAGTTGAGCGTGACTTTCTCTCCATGAATATTGAAGAGAAACTGCGAGACGGAAAAGCCTGAGAGTTGCGCGCCGCCCGTGGCTGTTATCTTGCCGCCGCCCAGCGTACCCGTCAGCTTTTCGATTTGCGCCTGACTGGAATTGAAGAGAATCGAACCATCGAGATTTGCCAGTTGGATTCGTTGGTCGCCGAGCAGGACGGAAATCGATGCGCCGTTTACCGAAGCCCGGCCGTAGACCTTCTGGTTTTCGTAAGTGCCGCCGACATTAATTGCCAGCACCGCAATGCCCGAAGAAAAAACATCTGGCGAGAAGCCGCTGAGAATCCGCAAATTGATCTGGCCATTTACGGTCAAAGTATTACGGCCGCCGCTGGCCGTGGCCACGGCCCCGGCGAGAGTCACGTTAGTGTTAGTACCCGTGAACCGCGTCTCATGAAAGTTAACTTCGTTCGGCGCGAAGTCGATGACCAACGGCCCGGCGGCTGAGAGCGCGACGTCTTCGACTCTCACGGACAGCTCCGTGAATGTTGCTGTACCCGTCAAACCCCTGAGAGAAAATACTTCTTCGCCCTGAGCGTTTTCGCTCATCAAATTCCCACTCAACTTAAGTGTGCCGGTCGTCCGGCCGGTAACCGAGACGTCACTCGCTGGCAGCAGGATCTTGAAAACCTGCGCCAGGTCCGCTCCGGTGATACTTGATTCGATCACTGCGGGCAGTTGGTCGTTTGAGAGATCGATAATCGCCTTGACGATTTGGGGCTGTGGCCCGAGCAGCCCGGTAGTGGTAAACGTGATGTCGAGCTTCTGGTTTTCGGTCCGCCCGATCAGAGTTACCGCACCAGCAGAACGTCCATCGATTGTCACGTCATTGCTTTCAGCATCGAAACTGATCTGGTAACTGGAAAATTTTGCGAAGACGCCGGTAGCCTTCAATTCCTTAATCACCGCGGTACCGCTTAGCTTGGGCAAGTTGGGCCGGTTGGCGAAGGCTTCGAGGCGATCTAGTTGCACTCGGTCGCCGCTGGCGACGAGCTCGAAGACCTTTGTCTGAGTGTCGAACTTCCCATGACCAATCAGATGTCCGGCGTTGAAGTTCACATCAACCTTATCGACGGTTACCGTCGAGCCGCTGAATGTTGCATGCGCGGTAAGATCTTTTAGTGGCTCTCCGCCCAGACGGCCAGGGCCGAAACGCAGATCCGCGACGCCACTCATTTGATTGGGGACACCATTAACCTTCAGGTTGCCGGACACGTCGGCCTCAGTGTCGGCGAGCTGCTCGCGCAAATTTTTGACCGGCAACGCCGCAATGACATTACCCGCATTCATTCGATCCAGAGTTGCATCGATCGAAATGTTGTCCTGGCCGGTGCGCGGTACCAAGAGCGTGAATTGCGCGCCGCCGCCGTTGGCCTGGGTCAGCCGGCCCTCGCTTACCCTCGTTTCGGCATCGGTCGAGGAAATGTTCGCGGTCAAAGAGCCCAGCTCGCGTTCATTCATAATCAGGGAACCAAGTTCGGCGTGACCGCTAACGATTGGATCTTTCAGCGCGCCGGTCAGCGTTCCGTTGAAGGCCAGCTTGCCGCCGAGACTTATTCCGTACGTTCGGAATTGTTCTTCCATCTCCGGAATCGCGCCCGAAGAGATGAGCAGCCGCTGCAGTTCGGCGGCGTCCGACGAAGCCAGATCAACTCGCAGATTTGAAGTTGGGTGTTCGATCGAGAATTGCCCCGAGGCCGTCAGCCGGGTTGCCAAAGTTTGCAGATTCGCTCTCTGAATTTGAAATTGACCGTGATCTGCCGTAACCGCCAGGTCGCCGGAGAGCGGCGCGAGATCCGTTCCCGCCGGGGTTTCGCCCTTCAGTTGCGCGTTAAGCGTGCCCGTGGCCGTAGTGAGATCGGTGCCCGCAAAAGCCAGGTCAGCATTGCCCGTTGCCTTGCTCGTAATTGGCACAGCGCGCCCGGACAAAACGGTGATCAGACCGCTGAGATCGAAATTTTCAAAACCGGCACTGACTCGCGACGGGCCATTCTTGCGAAGAGAAATTGTGGCGTTACCGTTGGCATGGCCGTCCAGCGCCTCGACCACGAAATTGTTCAACTGAACCTGATCGCTGGTGGCCACAACTGCTGCGTGCCCCGGCCCGAGTTTCATCTGACCCAGGACGCCGCCGCCCAGGCTGAGATCGGCACTGGCGCGATATCGTCCCGAAGGTTCAACCGTGAAGACAGGGCGCGCCAGTTTTACGTTTTCGACGCGGCCATCTTTCAGGGTTACGTTACCCGCGTTAATGTCATTGGTTGATCCTTCGACCCGACCATTGCGAACTGTCAGACGCACGCCCGCAATGTTGATGCTACCGGTTTGCGCGCCCAGGGCACTGGCCGCTCCCACCTGAACTTCTTTGATGGTGACATTGGTGACGTTGCCGCGACCGTTTATGCTGATTGCTTTCGCCGTGACGCCATTGACGGTGGTGTTCGCCGCTTCGATCTTTCCGGCTTTAGCGCTGGCTACAGTCGCGGTCGTGTTTCCGTTTTCAACTTTCACGCGCAAGTCTGCGGCCGAAATTCCGTCCCTGACTTTTGCCGTAGACGAAGTTAGCGTGCCGCCCGAGACTTGCGGCGCCGAGGCCGTCAGTACGCCGTCGCGATACTCAGCGCGCGCATCGCGCAGAATCAGACCAGTGATTGTGGTGCCGTAACTTTTCTCGGCCGCGGCGCGCAACTCGCCCACCCAACGAAAGTCCGATCCGGTTCCCATGACGCCGCCGGTGAGCTGCACCGCGTTAAGTTGAAAATCACCCGCGGTCAAGAGTTGAGCGACGGCGCGTCCGTTGATGTCATAAGACTTGCCTTGGCCCGATCCTTTCGCGGTCACATTCAGCCCCTGCAAACGCACGCCATCGGCCGCCAGCGCGTCGGACTTAATGCTTCCTTCGAGCCGATAGTGATCACCGTCGCCGATTAACAAACCGACAAAGTTCCCCGCGCCGCGCATGGTTGTACTGGTTTGCAGGACGTCCGAGGTCTGACTGAGATCAACGGTCGAAGTTATATTGAAGCGATATTTGAGTGCGCGCCAATCGTCCATTACGCCCTGCAGATGGGCTTCGGCAAGTGGCGAACGCAGGGTCAGATCGGCAATCTCAGCGCGTACTTGATTAATGCGCCCGCGTCCTTCGACGTCGATGCCGTTAACCGGCCGGCCGTCGTAGACGAAAGTAGAATTGGTCGAGCTAAAGGTGACGGTATTCATCCAACTTGCCGCGGGCGCATTTGGATCGTCTGGTTGAATCGTCGCGCTCAGATTGCGTGCTTCGCCCGACAAGCTATGTCGCACGTCGCCGTAATAAACGTGAGCATTCTTTAACTGGACGTGCGCAGTCGAGTATGCAAACAGGATGCGCTGATTCGGTTGGGGCGGCGGGATGTGAATGTTGCGGAAGTTCGAAAGGCCCTGCGCGTCAAAAGTCACCCAGAGATCCAGCCCTTCGATCTGCAAGTCTTTCAGATTGATATTTCGTTTCAGGTTCAGCGCGTAAAGATCTTCGATGCGCACAGTCGCAAGCAGTCGATCGACCTTCCCCAGCTTCTCACCTGATTTCGCATCGAACAGTTCAACACCGAGCATCTCTACCGTTTGTGGCGACAGCGAGGTACGAAAAGTCTTAATCTCAGCGCGGATGCCGTATTGCGCCAGTGTGTCTTTGATTTGTCCGGCGACGTAACGATCGACGAAGCCAAGCCGATAGGCGAGCAGCCCTATCAGGACCAGGGCGATCACGCCCGCGGCAATCACGATTCCCGAAATTACCGCATGGCGACGGGTAAAACGTCTTAGCCCTCGGCGAGGCGAGCTGGGGCCTGGCGTCGTAGTTTGTCTGTCGCTGGCTGGTTCGACCGGATGATCGTGGTTATCTACAGGCATTGCCACAAGCCGCGTCTGAGATCCATCTCCTCGGATTTAGATCGACGCGCGTTCCTAAGGCTTCCAAATTTTTGAGAGAGAGCCCCGAAAAACCGAAGGTCAGAGATCAGAGGTGAGGCTTATCCGGCGAAACCGCCTAAAGCAATAACATCTAACACCTAATCTCTAGCCTCTACTTTGTTTGTAAACTGAAAGCGGGGGAAATTCAAGGCTCAAATGCGCCGACTTCAGTCTGGGATCTTCGCGAGCCCATTACTGACTGAAGCCTGTGGCATAGTGTCAGATGCCGGAGAGCCAAGCGGCACGTTGCCTACGACCTCCAACTCGAATCCTTCGAGGGCAGTAACTTTGGGGGGGTGATTAGTAAGAAGTTGAATGCGTCGCAGTCCAAGTTCGTGCAGGATCTGCGCGCCCACGCCGTAGTCGCGATTAAGTCCATAGCCGGTTTCGGCGCTGGCCTCAGCTTTGGTTATGCCGCGCTCCAGCATTAACGTATAAGTGCGCAACTGGTGAATCAGGTCGAGTCCGTGCTCGCTTTGTCGCAAATAAAGGACTACGCCTTGTCCGGCTTCCGAGATTTTCTCCAACGCCCGCCGCAATTGATAGCCGGTATCGTCGATTGTCGATCCGAACATATCGCAGGTCACGTTTTCGCTGTGCACGCGCACCAGCACCGGTTCGTCGCTGCGGACGTCACCCATGATCATCGCCAAATGCACGTCGCCATTAACTGTGTTCTCGAAAGCGATGGCGCGGAACCGTCCGTAGATCGTCGGCAGATCAGTTTCGACTGCGCGGCGCACCAGGACCTCCTGGGTAATGCGATAGCGAATCAGATCAGCGACCGTGATGATCTTCAGACCGTGCACGACGGCAAAATCGCGCAGTTGGGGCAAACGCGCCATCGTGCCGTCTTCGTTCATGATTTCGCAAATCACTCCGGCGGGATAAAGTCCGGCGATACGCGCCATGTCTACGGCCGCTTCAGTCTGTCCGGGCCGAACCAACACGCCGCCTTTCTTTGCGCGCAAAGGAAAGATGTGTCCCGGCCGAGCCAGGTCCTGCGGCCTGGTCCTTGCATCGACGGCAGTTTGAATCGTGGTGGCTCGATCCGCGGCTGAGATTCCCGTGGTCACTCCGCGGCGCGCTTCGATCGAAATTGTGAACGCGGTGCCCAGATGCGAAGTGTTGTCGGCGACCTGCGGCGGCAGATTCAATTCGTCGCAGCGCTCTTCGGTCAGTGGCAGACAAATCAAACCCCGCGCGTGCCGGGCCATGAAATTGATCATTTCGGGCGTGACCTTTTCCGCCGCGCAAACCAGGTCGCCTTCATTCTCGCGGTCTTCGTCGTCCACGATAATGATCATGCGCCCTTCGCGAATGTCGGCGGCGGCGTCAGGAATAGAAGCGAATGACATCTTTGAAATTTGCGATCTCAAACTTGAGATTTTGGGGTTGGGTCTATGTTACCGCGCCGGGAGGGGATTTGGCGACTCAGGACCAGCGTTTCGAACACTGAGTAAACGCTCGACATACTTCGCGATTACATCTACCTCGAGGTTCACTTCATCGCCAGGCTTGAGCTGCGAGAAGTTCGTCGCCTCCCAGGTCTTTGGGATTACCGCGATCTCAAAATATTCATCGGTCAAATTGGCGATCGTCAGGCTGATGCCTTCGACCGCGACCGAGCCTTTGAAAACCAGGTAACGCGCAATCTCTTTTGGATAAGCAATGCGAAACGTC
>WNFR01004497.1_pt1 | contig 18642 bp, 17 predicted proteins | sample 5400221 | NCBI WGS metagenome assembly WNFR01 (sample SAMN13153357, study PRJNA577476) | soil metagenome | isolation source: 40 cm soil under Madrone tree | place: USA:California | collected 2016-06-14 | reverse complement strand
TCGTTCATCAGGATCATGGCGTGGAATCCCAGTAATGAGCCTGATATTTCCTGTAATATTCGAGCGTTCTCGTCAGACCGTCCTTGAGCGAGATTTGCGGGCTCCATGCCAAGAGATTGTCGATCTTGCGGAAGTCGCTGTAATAATCGCCGATATCGATGATCTCGCGATCCGGAGGAAATGGAACGATCTCGTAATCCCCACTGTTGTTCAGCTTGATCAACAATCTTGCCAGCTCCTCCAAACTAACATGCTCGCTGTAACCCAAGTTGAAAACTTCGCCTTCGGATTCGGCGTGGGCCGCGGCCAGCAGCAATGCCTCGACCACGTCATCGACAAAATTAAAATCGCGCCGTTGTTTCCCGGTGCCGAAAATCTGGATGGGGTTGCCCGCAATTAACTGACGAACCCAGACACCTAGAAATGTCTGGCGGGCGTCTTTAACGCGCATGCCGGGGCCATAAGTGTTGGTCAAACGCAACGCGCAGGCCCGAAGTTTATAAACGCCGTTGTAAAGGAGGTGATACCATTCGCCCGCCAGCTTATTGATGCCATTCACATCGATCGGATGAACGGGATGTTTTTCATCCACCGGCAAATATTGCGGCCGGCCGTAAACCTGTCGCGTGCTGGCAAAAACAATTTTCACATCGCGATTGTGCAACCGGCAAGCTTCCAGAATATGCAGTTGAGCCGCCGCGTTGATGTTCAGATCGGTCAATGGATCGGTCATTGAATCCAGATGGCTGGTCTGGCCGGCGAGGTTGAACAGAAAGTCTCTCCCTTTAATCAGTGAAGCCATGGCCGGCGCATCTCGTACGTCCGCAAGATCGACAATCACCTGGTCGCGAATGTCATGAATATTGAAGAGGTTCCCGCCGTATTCAGGAATTAAACTGTCAACCAGCGTCACCTTTGCGCCCAGGCCGACCAAGCGCCGGGCCAGCGAAGAGCCGATAAATCCAAGCCCCCCAGTCACGAGGACGTTCGAGCCGGAAAAAACTTTGGGGTCAAATGGCACTGTGAATAGTAGGTCTCAGACAGAAAGATTTTCTATAACTTTTCGCGCTTTTTTTGCCAAAATCCGGCAAGCTTGCGGCTGAACCCACAAATCGCGATGAATGCCGAAGGAACAATTCCCGATTTATCACTGGTGGTTCCCGTTTACAACGGCAGCCGCACAATCGGCCCGCTCGTCGAACGCATCGCAATAGTTTTCGCTTCCACGCCTTTCGAGATTGTTTTGGTAAATGACGGTTCCGAGGATGATAGCGAAATGGCTTGCACGAACCTGACTGAAAAATTTCCACAGAGTGTAACGTTCGTCCACCTTAGTCGGAATTTCGGCGAACACAGTGCCGTCCTCGCTGGCCTCAGCCATGCCCGTGGCCGATACGTCGCGGTATTGGACGACGACGGTCAGAACCCGCCGGAGGAGGTTGCGCGCATGCTGCAAGAGCTAAAAAGCAAGAACTACGACGTGGTTTATGGTCATTACATCAAGAAAAAACATTCCTGGTTCAGAAATGCGGGCAGCTGGTTTAACGATCGCATCGCCACAATCATGTTGCACAAACCAAAAGATCTTTATCTCTCCAGTTTCAAAATCATGAACCGCTTCCTGGTGAACGAAATCATTAAGTATCGCGGGCCATACCCCTACACGGACGGTTTGATTTACCGCGCGACTCGAAAAATCGGACAAATACCGGTGGAACATCGGGCCAGCGACAGTGGACCTTCACGGTACACATTTCGAAAACTCGTAGGGTTGTGGCTGAACATGTTCCTGAATTTTTCAATCAAACCGCTGCGACTTTCGGTTTACGTAGGTCTACTCGCCTCCGGCTTGAGCGTTGCGACACTGATTGCGATCTTGATTGATAAGCTTTGGATTACTCCAAACGTGACCGTTGGCATTCCGACAGTGCTGGGAAGCATTGTGTTTTTTGCCGGCATTCAGCTCATGATTCTCGGCCTCATCGGCGAATATCTGGGGCGGCTCTATCTGGATCACACGGGCACCCCGCAATATGTCGTTCGTTACACAATGCAGGCTGGTTCCAAGAAAGAACCATCGATGGCGATGGCGGGAGAATCGCCGTAGCCGGTTCTTCCCGCAATAACGGCCAAATGCAACCGGATGAATACGGAACCATGTTTCGTGTCGAACAGACGCACTGGTGGTATCGCGCGCTGCACCGGCTTATTTTTGAGACGCTGGACAAAGAGTTGCCGGATTGGCGTGAAAAGGAAATTCTCGATGTTGGCTGCGGCACCGGTTCGATTCTGAAGCGGCTCGGGAATCCGGAGAAGAATGTCGGTGTCGATTTGGCCACTGAAGCCATTTCCTTCTGTCACGAACGCGGCCTCGACAACGTGCAACAGGCCGACGTTTCTGCTCTGCCGTTTTCCGGTGAATCATTCGACGGGGTAATTTGTTCAAGCGTCCTCTACCACGAATGGGTGAAAGACGTCGGCGGCGCCGTGCGGGAAATGCATCGCGTGCTGCGACCGGGCGGATTGTTGTTCATAAATGTTCCAGCCTTTCGATTTCTCCACAGCGCCCACGACGAGGCGGTAATGACTGCGCGACGATTCAGGAAGAACGAGATCCGCTCCGTACTGGCCAAAAACGGTTTTACGATTCGGCGATTGACCTACTGGACCACACTGCTCTTTCCCCTCGCGGTCATCGCTCGCACATTTGGCGGATCGAAAATGGGACGCGACTTTGACTCCGTGGAGACGTCGTTAAGGCACTGTTTCTTCGCGAAGATCATGGCGCTTGAGCTCCGCGTGCTGAGAAAAGTTTCTCTGCCGTTCGGCGTGGCTCTGTTCGCGGTGGCCAGAAAATAAACCCAGCCCGAAGTCGCGATCAAAAGAGCAACGCCAGAAAAGCAAACGGCCGGGTCCCATATAGAGATTTCGATACTTGAGTCATTTGGGATTGCGACAGCGTTTCTTTTGACCTTCACTCACCAAGACTCTATCGACTCAAAAGATGAGCAATCGCGGGAAACGACTCTGGGGTGTTGCCGGCGTCTCGTTTGGACTGGTTGCCCTAGTTTGGATCATTTTTGGCCAAACGCTCACGCACCAGTTCATTAATTTCGACGACAACGCATACGTCTATCGGAATCTAACTGTCATCCGAGGCATCACCAATCCAGGGATAAAATGGGCGTTTACCCACATGGTCGCGGCCAATTGGCATCCGCTGACAATGCTTTCACACATGCTCGATTGTTCGTTTTATGGCGTTACACCCGGCGGGCACCATTTCACGAATGTTCTTTTGCATACCGCAGCCGCGATTTTGTTGTTTCTAGTGCTTTGGTCAATGACGGCCGCACTCTGGCGAAGCGCTTTTGTCGCGGCCGTGTTTGCGGTGCATCCGTTGCACGTCGAATCGGTGGCCTGGATTGCGGAACGCAAGGATGTCTTAAGCGGCGTATTTTTCATGCTGACGATCGGAATGTACGTGCAGTACGCGCGTCGCCCTGGTGTGCTCGGTTATGTCGGCATCCTGGTCTGCTTTGCTCTGGGCCTGATGGCCAAGCCCATGCTGGTGACCCTCCCGTTCGTTCTGTTGCTGCTCGATTATTGGCCGCTGAATCGATTGGCTAGGTCGACAATCAGCAGGTTGCTCGTCGAGAAAATTCCCTTGTTCCTCCTTACCATTACGGTCTGCGTGGAAACGGTTTTCAGTCAGCACCAGAGCATCAATTTGATAAAAGGAGTGTCTTTGGGAGCGCGTATCGCGAACGCGTTCGTCGCCGTAATGATCTACGTTGGTCAAACCTTTTGGCCGACTGATCTGGCCGTATTCTATCCGCATCCGCAGAATAACATCCCAATTTGGCAGACAACGCTTGGGATCGCGTTCTTCACTGCAAGCACTGTGGCCTGTCTTGTTTTCCGAAAGAAGGCGCCTTACTTCCTGACAGGGTGGCTTTGGTATGTCGGAATGTTGGTTCCGGTAATCGGCATCGTGCAGGTTGGCGTTCAGGCACACGCGGACCGCTACATGTATCTCCCGCAGATCGGCCTCAGTTTAACGCTGGTGTGGGCGATCGCCGACGTTTCCGCGCAGTGGTCATACAGGCGGCTTATTGCCAGCGCCATATCCGCCGGCGCGCTCGTGCCTTTGATTTGGTTGGCCTGGATTCAAACTTCATACTGGCGGGACGGCGAATCGCTCTGGGAGCATAGCGTTGCAGTAACGGGGGATAACGAAACGACTCGCGAATATCTGTCCGACGCGTATTTAGACAAAGGTCGAATCGATGATGCCATCGCGCAGGCCCGACACTCAGTCAGCAACCATCCGGAGAGCGCAGATGCGCACGGCCTTTTGGGTGCAGCGCTCGCGCGAAAGGGAGAATTCGATGAAGCGATCACGCATTTGCATACTGCTTTGCAATCGAACCCAAAGCTTCTTCGAGCGCATTACAATCTGGCGAACATCTGGTTGCAAAAGGGCGATATTGATCAGGCGATTATGAACTACCAGCAAGAACTTCAAATCCAGCCACAGTTTGGCGAAGGACATAACAACCTCGCGAGCGCGCTTTTCCGGAAAGGCAGATTAGATGAAGCGCAAGAGCATATACGAGCTGCACTGGAGTTGAATCCAAACAATCCCGACGCTCACAACAATCTAGGCATCGCTTTTTCTCAACGAGGGGACATGCCTCAAGCAATTGCTCAGTGGAATAAGACATTGGAAATTCAGCCGGACAATCTGGAAGCTCTATGTAATCTGGCGTGGATATTCGCGACGTTTCCAGATCCTTCGATTCGCAATAGTGCGAAGGCGGTTGTGCTAGCTGAGCGCGCGCTGCAACTTTCCGATCGAAAAAGCGCCAGGATTTGGCGCCTCGGCGCCGCCGCCTACGCGGAGGCGGGCCAATTCGCTGATGCAATTAAAGCTGCTCAGAACGGGCTCGCGTTAGCGCAAGCGGGCAACGATGCTGCGCTTGCTCAGACATTACAAGCGAACATCCAACAGTTCGAGAACAACAAGCCTCTTCGCGACATGGGTGCGGCCGCGACGCCATCGCGCTGAATTGCGGGCGCAAATGATGCGTGACTGGCTTTGCTAAAAAGCAAACGGCCGGGTCCCATATCGGAACCCGGCCGCTGAATTTTTGATGCGAGGCTGTTAGAAGCGCTTCTTGACCGCGGCGAACCAGAACCGGCCCTTAGGATTGGCCGTCACTTCATCGAAACCTGGGTCAGCCCCAGTGCCGAAAGCACTAAATGGCGGCTCGAGGTCGCCCACGTTGTCGACACCGAGCGTAAGCGTCATCTGATTCAACCAAGCCCTCCAGCCGCACGGATTGTACTCCGCGGTCGAGACTGGCATGACGTTCTTCTCTTTCCCATCCTTAATCTTCACGTTCTTGCCGCCGTCTTTGGCGTATCCGGCCACTTCGGTCTGTGCGACAGGCGGTGGCAGATTGAAGGTATATTGGACAATCAGATCGACAGGGTACCATTCACGAATCTTGCGCGAGGTACCATCGATGGTGGAAAATTTGGCGTCCCAATACTGGCCGACATAATGGACAACTGCGCCGGCATCGATGCCTTGCATCCACGTTCCAGAGGCGCCGTCGTAAAACAGGCTGGAGTACCAACGATTGTGCGTATAGCCGCCGCCGCCTAATGCACCCTGGAAACCGCCACCGAATTGGCCGACTGCCGTTCGTCTCTTTCCGCCCGGAACGATTGTGATGTCTACGTCGGCAAGGTAAGTGCCATTGAAAGTGGCGGTGAGCGTTCCCATATCGCCGTGGCCAAGCCTCGAGGTCTCGAAGGTCTCAACCACTTCATAATCCCAGGCAGATAAGGTCTCCGCTCCCGTATTTGTGAAGGGAGATTCAACTTCTACAATGGCCCCGGCCGCGTCGCGAAAAACGGTCCCCCCTTGTCCCGCACTCGATCCATTGGCAACAAAAGGCGCAGTATTGATGGTAACCTGCGGGTCCACGAAAGTGGTGTACCCGCGAAGATTGATGTGCACGAAATCTGCGCTGAGCGTCAGACCCTGTAGCGCGCTCCACCATTTACCCGGCGTGAGCACGCCGCCGTAGGTGTACTCATAAGCGATTTCCGGTTGAAGGGCACGATTGCCTTTGATGATCTGCTGGATCTGGTCTTCGGTGCCGCAGGTCGGACACACAGTATCGGTTATGGGCGGGAACGATTGTGCGTTTGGCAAAAACAGCTCTAACAACGCCGGCGCGTGGAACGCCTCGATGTAGGCCGCCCGCAACGTGAGCGCCGTATCGATCGGCTGCCAACGAACCGAGAACTTCGGCCGTTCGGTTATACCGAAGTCGCTGTAGTTTTCATACCGCTCCGCATAATCAAACTCCAGGCTATAGGCGCCGGGGAAATTCCATGTCGGGCCCGTCACCGGGACCTTCACTTCCCAAATCGCCGACCACGCGTCGCGGCTGCCTCTAATGGGCTTTTGTGTGGTCGATCCGGTAGTTTGGCCGGACTGAGTGAGAGGGTCAGGTATGTCAGATGTGGTGTTGCCCAAGTGCTCGCCACCGATAAAGAAGGAAACTGGCCCTCCGGGAAGGTTAAACATATCCCCGGTTAACCTGAGATCCTCAGTTAAGAGCACCGTGTCGCCAATCGTCATGAGCGTGGTGTACACCTTGTCCTTTATGAATTTTGAATTTATGCTGAGGCCGAATGGGTTAAACGCCGTAGCCGGGTTGGTATCTAGCAGCCCAACGCGCAACGCATTGTTGTTGACATAGCCGGGGGCACGAACAACGCGGTAGTCTTCGTTATAACGGACAGCACTTTCCCATTCCCACGTTTTCAGCATGTCCCAGGCGTTGGCGAACTCGCCAAGGTTGCCTTTGAGTCCGCCCGTAAACACATAATTATTGGTCGTGATTTTGTTCGATCTCAAACCAGCTTCCAGCGAACGGAAACGGACACCCGTTGTGAATGCCGTGCCAGGAGGCGCCGCACTTGCCTGCGTATCCGGGAATTTGGTGTCGAATCCTCCGGCCGATGTGTAATCGGCCACCGTGAACGGATTGAACGCGTTTTGGGTCGGCACGCTGAAGCCAGCGCTGCTGATGCCAAACGGGTGGGTTGCGTCCGTCCACATATCAGGCGAAAACGGCGTCGGTGCGGCACCGCTGTCCCAGAACTGCCGGAAATACTTGAAGTCGGCAAAGATGGTCAAATACTTGTCGCAGAGGTCGCGGTCGAACGAACCGTAGAGATATTCACGATCAGACGAGCCGACCGCCGGAGTCAGGTCCGCAAAGTTAAAGAGGCTCCTCTCCGATGGAAATGCGGCCGAAAACCGGGTGGTGTACTCCGGATCGGTATTCTGGTTCGGAAATGCGTGCGGCGTCGGGGTCAGCTGGCCATTGTTGAAAGGCGCCTTCGCGCCCCCCAGAAACTGCCTGGCCTGCACTCGGCCAGGGAAGTTGCCGCTGCGGATGTCCGTACCGCCAAATGAGGTATGGTCTGCGTCGTGGGTGACGTCAAGATCACGGGAGAAGATCGAAGCCTGATTATACATGCCGGCGTATACCACGATGTTCGTCTTATCGTCGCCGGTGCCGGCCAGCAAATACGCAGCCTCTTGTCCCATGTCGCCGGCAAATCCAAGATTGGTGTTGCCATAGGTGGCGTAAAGCTCCAAGCCACGGAATCTGTGAATTAGGAAAACGTTAACCACACCGGAAACCGCCTCGGATCCATAAATCGGCGACGCGCCGTCTTTCAGAATGTCGATGTGATCAACAAGGCCGAGCGGAAATACATTGAAATCAACAGAACTGCCAGCCAAGCCGTCATTAGCAAGACGGCGGCCATCCTGCAGAATGAGTGTTTCCTTTGGGTCGATACCGCGCAGGTCGACCCGGGTACTGCCGTCGCCGCCGTTATTTTGGTTCTCTGTGTTGCCCGCTCCGGCTACGGTTGGAAGTCTTTGAATAAAGTCGGTCGGAGTACGCACACCCAACCGGGTGATGTCGTCGCGGCGATACGTGTCGACCGGGTTCGGTCCGACTTCTTCCGCCGTCGGAATATTCGAACCGGTCACGATCACGCGCTCGGTTGTGGCTTCGGTACCGCCCGGCCCCGGTGCGGCCGGCGACGCGGCTGGCTCTTGAGCGCTGGCGCTCGATGCGATGATTAAAGGAAATCCGACGCACGCTACGAGGGCAACGCGAATCAGTCCGAACGTTTTAAGCACGTTTCTAGTCATTGGTTTCTCCATGGGTTTGGTTAGGTTTGCGCTAGGGATTAGTGAAGTTTCAGCAAGCTGACAAGGTTTTTTTTCAGTTTTTTGAAAATATTTTGAACAGGGACGACGACGCAATTGTCTGGCCGCAGTCCCTGTTTCCGGCCGTTCTATCGGATTTCCCCGGCCCTGCCTAGAAAAAAATTAAAGAATTTTTGGGCCCCCTTTAGCGGCTCCTCCAGGGGCAAGAGGCACCGCGCCGATTGCCTAATGCGAGACTTGCGTGCTGTGCAGCTTTTCGCCGTGCCGAAACAATTCCACGCAATGCTGCAAGTTCTCGGCCATCGCACGATCTCCTCCGGCTTCCGCTAAACTCTTGCCGCGCCCGGCCGTTGTCACCGCTTCTGTAAATTGATCGGTCTCGGCGAAGCCGGCGGCCAAAGTCCGCAACAAGATTGGATTTTCGCCACTAGATCGAATCGCACGTTGCGCGAGCTCGAGCGCTTTTTTTCCGTCGCGCAATTCGGCATCCGCGGCGGTGGCCAGCACCCAGGCGAGATCATTTGCGGCATCGCTGTTGTCGGGATCGAACGACAATGTTTGTCGCCAAACCGCAATCGCGTTCGCGATTTCGCCTTTGCTCGCAAACAACACGCCGAGATCGTTGCTGGCAGCGATGTTGTCCGGTTGAATGTTCAGCGCTTTCTCATAATGCGCGATCGCTTCATCGGTTTTTTGTTTGCTTGCCAGCGCCCGTGCTAAACCAAATTGCGCCGCCACGTTGCCGCTGCGAAGACGCAACGCGCTTTCGTAATGCCCCATCGCTTCGTCAACGTGTCCTCGCACAAACAAGATTCCCGCGAGTCCGGCATGTGCCACGTCGTTGTCCGGCGTAACGCTCAACGTGTAACTCCAAAGAGTTTCGGTGTCGCGCCAATGCGCCGTTTGCTTCCAGGACAAGATCGACAATCCCCCGACAACAATCGCAGTCGCCGAGCCGAGAATAATTTTTCGCTGACGCCAACCTTTTGTCAGATCCCGAACCAGCCAGACGATCGCAATGCACAAGCCGATTTGGGGAAGATAAGTGTAACGATCAGCGCGGCCTTGCAGGCCCACTTGAATCAGGCCAATCACCGGAACCAGCATTACCAGATACCAAAACCAGCCGACGACGAGATACGGATTTTTCCGGCGACGCGCGAAAGCGATTGCCGTAATGGCGATGAGCATTATTGCCGCAAGGACCAGACGCCAGATCTCCAGCCGATTTTCCGGATGAATATAAAACGGAATGAGATCGACCGGCCAAAACATCTGCCGGATGTAATCGAAGTACGCGACCATCGCGCTTGTGATCCGCCACTTCAGCGGCAGATATTCCGTTGAGCCCAGTGCGAAATTCTGCGCCCACAATGTCGCGATGCACGAGCCGATCGACAAAGCGAACAGCGGAATTTTTTCCACGATCAGTTTCGCGGTTGTCGATTTTGCGAATCGATTGAGCGGCCAATAATCGAGCAATAGGAGCACGATCGGCACAGACACGAGCATCGGCTTCGACATCAGCCCGCACGCGAACAAGATCGACATCGTAATGTAACGGCCGACGGATGGGCGGCGCGCATACCAGCCATAAGAGGCGATCGTGAGCATGAAAAAAACTCCGCTCAGCACATCTTTGCGCTCTGCGATCCAGGCCACCGATTCGACGTGTTGTGGATGAATCGCGAAAACGGCGGCGACAAACGCGCTCGCCCAAGTAGTGCCAGTCCGGTTCGGTCGCCGCGGCGACACGGATTCGTCCTGCGGCGAACTCGGACTGCCAGTCATTTGCTCGAGGAAAAGAAAAAGCAGAAGCGCGCCAGCGCTGTGCAACAGCACGTTCACAAAATGATGCCAGCCCGGTTGCACCCCGAAGAGCTGGCAATCGAGCATGTGCGAGATGGAGGTCAGCGGATGCCAGTTTTGAGAATGGACGTGCGTGAACGCCCAAGCAACACCGTGCCAATTCAGTCCGGCCCGAACATGCGCATTTTCAAGCACGTAAAGCGGATCGTCATAATTCACGAATTGATGGCCGATCGTCTGTCCGAACACTGTCCAGGTGATGGCGATCAGCGCAGTCCAGATCGCGAACTTTAAGAGTTTAGCGCGCACGATTCCCAATCATCTCTCTGTAGAGGCAGCCGTGTCGGCTGCGTGGGCAAGAGTTTCGCACGCGACACGCGTGCCGCCACAGCTTTCGCCAAAGGAAGATGCGCGCGCCCGCTGGTGCAAACAAGTTGTCGATCTTGCGCACGCACGCGCCAACATTCTTCGGCTTGGTTTTCAAGTTCGCCCCCCCGATCCTTCCGCCCGTGCTCTCTATCTTGTTGGCTGGTTCGAATTCCGGCACTAAAATTGGCGGCGTGTTCACCGGCTTGATCGAGGAAGTTGGCAGCGTGCTTTGGATTCGCGCGACCGAGCGCGGCACCCAAATGCAAATCGTGGCCCCGCAGCTGGCCAAGCAAATCCAAATCGGCGACAGCGTGGCCGTGAACGGTTGTTGCCTGACGGTGAGCGCGCGTCGGGACGAACAGCTCACCTTCGATCTTCTGGAAGAGACGCTCGACCGCACGAATCTAAAGATGTTGCGCCGTGATAGCCCGGTGAATCTCGAGCGCGCCTTGTCCGCAGACGGCCGTCTCGGTGGCCATTTTGTGCAAGGCCATATTGATTGCACGTCCCGGGTTGTATCGTTTGAGAAAAATGGCGACGATCATCGTCTCGAAGTGGAGTTGCCCGGCGAGTTCGCCCATTACGTCGCTTACAAAGGATCGATCGCTCTCAACGGCATCAGCCTGACGATTGCGGAGGTCCTGCCGAAAAGCTTCGCCGTTTGGATCATTCCGCATACCAAACACCATACCAACATCGATAGGATGAAGCCGGGCGACTGGGTGAATATCGAATTCGACATCCTGGCCAAATACGTCGAGCGGATGCTCGCTCGTTACGCGCCGCAGGATTGAACTGGGAGTGTAGAGGCGGCCGTGCCGGCCGCAATCTCATAGACGTCCCGCGGGCGACACGCCCGCCACTACACCACCGCTCTCTATATATAGTACGCGCCCGCCCGGCTACTTCGCTCCCAGTCCCAGGATCACCGCTGGAATCGTGCGCAGCAGAATTTTGAAGTCGAGCCCAAGCGACCAGCGGTCGATGTAATCGAGATCGAGCCTGACCCAGTCGCGAAAGTCGCGCACCTGGTTGCGGCCGCTGATTTGCCACAGGCAGGTCAAGCCCGGCTTCACGCTTAATCGCCGCCGTTGCGCCGTGTTCTCGAATTTCTCCACTTCGTAGAGCGGCAGAGGCCGCGGACCGACCAGGCTCATGTCGCCCAAGAGCACGTTCACAAGTTGCGGTAACTCGTCGAAACTCGTCCGTCGCAACCAACGGCCCAATGGCGTGACGCGCGGATCGGATTCCACTTTAAAAACGGGACCGTGCATTTGATTGAATGGCTCCAGCTCCGCGCGGCGCATCTCGGCGTCATCCGCCATGGACCGGAATTTGTACATGACAAATGGCTTGCCGAAACGGCCGGCGCGGCGTTGCCGAAAAATCACCGGACCATGCGAAGTGATTCTGATAATCAAAGCCACGATGGCCATCGGGACCGCGGCGAAGACCAGCGCGATGAGCGCTACCGGACGATCAATCAGCCATTCCTTAACAAACAACGCCCATGAGACATCCGGCGTTGAACGAAACACCAGCATCGGTCGCCCGGCGAATGCATCGAAGTCCGGCTTCGCGATTGAAGTCCGGATAAAATCCGCGACCAGCCACGCCGGCACACCTTCGACTTCACAAGCGCCGATCGCTTCTTCCACGCGATTGAGCTGGCCATGACCTGCGGCAAAAATTACCCGCGCGACCGAATGGCGGTGCATCGCTTCGATCAAATCCGACAGCGGCTGCTTTTCGATGTCGATCTTCGCGGCAACGTCTATGAGCAGTTTTTGCTCAGCCGTGAAAGATTGCTCAAGCGCCGCGATGTCTTGCGGCAAACCAGCGAGCAACACCGGCTCGCGCCGCTCGCCGCGCATCGCTTTACGCCGCAAATGCCTGATGATGATTCGTTCTTTTAAAAGCAGCACCAGCATCCCGATCAAAATGAAAAGCAGCGGCACTGATCGATTCGCCAGCGGCAACCGCAAAAAAATCACGCAAGCGCTGACAATGATGCTCAGGCCAATCATGGCCCGCGCAATTTGCATAATCGATTTCCACTGCGTTTTATTCAGCGGCGACTGATAGAAACCTTGCAGATCGAGCAAGATCGGGCCGAATGGCATGATTACGATCAAGAGCCAGTGATAATTCCGCAGCGGATCGACTGTTTGGCTCAGATCGAACCAGAACGTGCTGTAATAGCGCAGGGCGTATGCTGCCCAAAGGGAGAACGCCAGCAGAAAGGCGTCGATGAATACCTGCAGCTGCGTGTTTAATTCCTGTCTTCGCGCGAGCATGCTACAAAAGGAGGAAGCTTTCTTGTCCTGTAACTTCCAGAATCGCTAAGTATATGACAACGCGCCAATCGGTCAAAGAGCGGTGGCCAAACCCGCGCATCGTCGGGGTGATCGCTTCGCCGGCCGACCTGCGCGTTGCAGTGCGAATGCGAATGCCGCCGGATTTGTTCGAAATTCGGCTGGATCATCTCTGCGGCCATGTCGACCAACTCGAAAGCAAGATGTCGATCTTGCCCGCGCCGCTCATTATCACGGCGCGGCATCCGCGCGAAGGCGGCGCAAATAATTTGTCGATTGAAAAGCGCCGCGAATTGCTTTCGCGATTTTTGCCTCAAGCGCGATATGTCGATGTCGAACTGCGCGCCGCTTTGTCTTTTCGCTCGCTCCTCGATCTCGCCCGCCGCAAAAACGTGCGCCGCATTATTTCGTTCCATGATTTTGATTCCACACCCACAACGCGCAGTTTGCGTACCAAGGCGCGCGCCGCCAAATCGCGTGGCGCCGATATTTTCAAAGTCGCTACCCGAACTGATACGCCCGAGCAACTTGCACGCCTCTTCGATTTCGTTGCCAATAAAGGTGTCGATCTTGCCATCAGCGCGATGGGCATTGGCAAACTCGGCGCGATTTCGCGTTTCGTTCTCGCCCGCTGCGGCTCGACTCTTAACTACGCGTCACTTGGTCCATCGAAAATCGAAGGACAATTGTCGATCCAGCAATTGCGTTCTGCGCTCGGGCGTTGAAAATTAGTTAAGGCGTTGGCGCGCTCCTTTCATTCAAATAACAAGTGCGCCAACTTTACGGCGGGAGGCACTGAGCGGCAGCGAATGTGCCTAGGGAAGCCGGGCGCCTAGATTAATAGCCGCCGCAAACCCCGGGCGTCCCGTCGCATGCTGATGTAGATTAAAATCCCTCGCACAACGGCAGCAGTTAAATAAGGATATTAATTTAGGGACGGAATTGAACGTGAAGAACGGGTCCGTAGTTTTACCTGAGCGAGTCGCGGTCATGCCGCTGCCCGGCGCCGTGCTCTTTCCGCACGCGCTTCTCCCACTTTATATTTTCGAGCCGCGCTATCGCGACATGCTCGACCACGCACTCCAGCATCAACGCATGTTTTGCGTCACGCTCATAAAGCCGAGTTGCCCGGAATGGCAGGAGCCCGAGGATTTTTTCCACTTCGCCACCATCGGATTGATTCGGGCTTGTGTCGGACGCGGCGACGGCACCTCGAATCTTATCCTCCAAGGTTTGCAACGCGTGCGTTTCGCCAGTTTCGAACAAGAGACACCGTTTCCGGTAGCCAACATCGACATCGTCGAGTCAGGCAGCACAACCACGGTCCAAACCGAAGCGCTGGGCGAAAAAGTCCTCGAGCTTTATTCGAAATTGAAACGCGACGGGCGCCAGCTTCCCGCCAAGGTGGATCGATATCTTTCGCAGTTGAACGATCTGGAAATGCTGGCCGATCTCATGGCTTCGACCTTCATTAACGATCCGTTGCGGCGGCAACATGTGCTCGAAGAAGACTTAGTCAAGCGGACTTTTCACGCCGATCCCCGGCCGGTTGAGCACGTGCGTGTAGATCATCGTCGTGCTCACATCCTTGTGACCTAACAATTCTTGAACGGTGCGAATATCGTAGCCGCGCGTCAACAAATGTGTTGCGAAAGAATGACGGAGGGAGTGGCAGTTCGCGCGCTTCACGATTCCCGCGGCATCCACCGCCCTTTTCAATGCGGTCTGCAAAATTCCCTCCGCCATGTGGTGACGGCGTTTTTTGTCGCTGCGCGGATCAATCGAAATGCGCGACGAAGGGAAAACGTATTGCCAACTCCATTGCTTCGCGGCGTTGGGATATTTTCGACTGAGCGCGAACGGAAGATAAACGCGTCCAAATCCATCCTCGAGGTCTTGCTCGTACTGCGCCTTGATCCGAACCAAATGTCGTTGCAATGGCGTCACCAAGTTTAGCGGCAGCATCGTGACCCGATCTTTTCCGCCTTTGGCATCGCGCACCGCGATCTGAGCCAATTCGAAATCGATGTCCTTGACGCGGAGTCGGACACATTCCATCAAGCGAAGGCCGCTGCCGTAGAGTAAGCCGGCCATCAGCTTGGGGACACCGTGCATGTGCGCGAACACGCGCTTGAGCTCCGCGTGTGAAAGAACCACCGGCATTTTCGCCGGCCTTCTCGCGCGCTCGACGTTCTCCAACCAGCCAATCTCCTGTTTCAACACATCCTTGTAGAGAAAAAGCAATGCGCTCAGTGCCTGATTCTGAGTGGATGGTGCAACATCGCGGTCCCGCGCGAGGTGCGTGAGAAATTGGGTGACTTCTTCTTCGGCCATCTCACGAGGATGCCGTTTATCGTGGTAAAGAATGAATCGCTTAATCCAATCCACGTACGATTGCTCGGTTCGGATGCTGTACTGCTTTCGCCGAATCACGTCCCGCACCTGATCGAGAAGTTTTGGTTTGTCTGGTGTAGTGGTGGGCGGTAAGATCGACATCGTGCGATCGATTTTCTCCTCCCAGATTAAAAACTCAAGCCGGATTAGGCCCAAAATCTGGATGTTTACTTTATTAGGTCCAAAATTTGGTTCGAATTCTCGTTAGACCTCATGCGCGCGGTCGTGTTATCAGCGCTTCTTCTATTCGCTATTGTCCGTTTTGTATTATCGACGTCTGACGACGTTGTAGCAGTAGAGTCGTCGGGCGCGCTGCCCTTCATGCATCGCGCCAAAGCAGTCTATGTTTTCCCTGTGACAACTCCAATGGAACCGCGGCGCAACGACAAGCATTTGCGGTTGCTCGGTCCCCGAGCTGCTCAGTCTGTCGTACAGGTGCTCGGCAAAAAGCCAAATTGGTATGATGGGCTTTACACAATCGTCGAAGCAGCGGATCAGCCGACCAATGTCGGCCTCCTTTTCCGCGCCGGAAGAGACGAGCTTGTCTTGTTTTTTAGCGACATGACGGTAGAGGGCACATTTCAGGGCAAGCGTATTGCCGGCATGCTAGAGGATAAGCCGAGGGCGAAGTTCGATGAGTGGAAGCGGCGTTATGCTAAAACCGAGCTCGCAGTCAAATGAGGTCTAACCAAACGATGAAGCCAACGGCCCCATTGCGAAACAAGTTCAATGTGTTCGCCAGGATACCCTGCCGTGGCTTATCTCTTTCTCGTTAGGTCTTGAAGCGTGCGTTTCCACGACTTCCACCTTGCGGGCTACACAGTTAGCGATTTCGGCGGCATGATCGTGCTTGAGCTCGTGTACGACTATCCCGACCAGGCTCGCGAGACATCGCACATCAAATTCTCCGATGTGGCGGCCTATCACTTCATCCACACGGGCGGCGCGATCATACTGGACATTGCCGAGGTTCCACTCTCGCAGCTCATTCATCAGCTCGGCGATCAGCTTGGTGAGTGGTGGCGGTTACACGGCGGCTATGCACATTGGAGCGACGACCGGACGAAGTATATTGAGACTCTTCAGCACGGCGGTTACCATGCGTGGACCATCGATTCCGCCATCGGCTTCGAGGGATTCGTCATCGCGAAGACGGCGGAGCAAATCGAGGATGAAGATCACCCGAACACCTAACCAATCGATGAAGCCAACGGCCCCATTGCCAAATAAGTTCAGCGTGTTTGCCACAACGCCCTGCCGTGGCTTATCTCTTTCTCGTTAGGTCCATGCGCGCAGTTCTTCTCCACTTGAGTTCAGCCGTCGTGGGCGGCGCGATTGGCGCCGTCCTGTTCGCGTGGCTCTACGTCCCCGGCATGCTTCGGGAGAAGGAGGAGTTCGGTCGCACTCAAGGCTATGCACGCGGGCACATCGATATCGCGGCGAAGATTCCACAAGCTCTCGGCTCAGATTTCTCGAAGACCGAGAAGTACACACCGTTTTATTCGATGAAGGACGTTGATGTAGTCGTCGTTGAGAGGAACGGTGTTAAGACGCTTCGTGTATATGCAGACCAATAGACCTAACCAATCGCTGCAGCTAACCGCTACCCGTACCGCGTTCAGGTCTTTTTATGATTAAAACATTCACATCGCAGTTGAAGCTTGCTGCCGGTAGCGGTAGCTGAGCTCCGTCTCGTTAGACCTCCGCATGAAACAGCTACTCCTCGTTCTCCTCAGCCTTGTCATTGGCGGCAGCATCGGCTGGTATTTTGGATACACACGTCCCGTCACAAAAGGGTATCGCGAGGTTAAGGACGCGCTGCACATGACTAACGTCCCCGACAAGCAGATGGCGGAAGTGGGAGCGGAGATTCGAGACCATATGCCAGAGTTCATCGAGCGCATGAAGCGCGAAGACGACGTGACCGCCGCGCTTGCTCTAGGTACTTTCAAGCGACTGGAGCAAGGCGACGTCGACGCAGCCAAAAAGCTCCAGCTTCCATTCATCGGTGGGTATTATCGCCGATACCATTCGAAAGGCGGCGATCAGAAAATCTTGGCGAACATCGAAGAAGCAGCGCAGCAGTATCCGGACATTGCCGCTGAGGTCGCAAAGAGGAAATGAATCCAACCGGTCTAACCAAGCGCTGGAGCGAACCGCCGCCCGTCGTGTATTTACATTTCAGATGATCAAAACAGTTCCAGTCACGTCGATGCTCGCTCTCGGCGGCGGTCGCTCAGCTTGTTCTCGTTAGATGCAGAAGCGCGTCATGGCAGTTCGACTGTTGCGATTTGTCGGATTGTGCATTCTTCTCGTTGGCCTGTATCACCTCGGCGCGATCTTGTTCATGACCCCGCTTGGTCGCTCACAGCTGCTGTTTACTTACGTCGTATTCGGGCTCGCGCTCAGCGCCGTAGGAATTTGGCTTCTTCGCGGCGACTTGGCTCCGCTATTTCAGCCAAGCAGATACGACGTAGCAGTCGCGTCGATCACGCTCGTTGTGATGGGCTACTACTTATCTTGGATTCCCGCTAAAGGAGCGTTTTGGCAGTTTGTCGCGGGTCACTCTCCGATTTCTATTGCTCACATGTATTCGCTCGCTGGCATTGGCTTCGTTCTTACATTCAGCGTTGCCTCGCTTACGTGGATTGCGCATCTAGTCGTGGTTTCCTCCGGCCAGCTTCGCGAGCGCTTTCATCCGCTGTTGCTGAGTCATCTCGCGGCATTGTTGCTTCTGCTTCCATCGCTTCGAATAGGCAGTCAGTTGCCAGAAGTATTCAAGTTCTTCTCGCGGCCTACCAAGACATCTAACCAAGCGCTGGAGCGAACCGCTGACCGGCGCGAAAATTTACTTTCGATGACTTCAACACTGAACCTCGAAGCTCAGCTCGCTCTCGTCAGCGGTCGCTCAGCTTGGTCTCGTTAGACCCATGAGCACCCCGCGTCGGCTCGCAATCCTTTTTAGCTCCGCGATGTCGTTGGCCTCGTGCGTCACGCCGCCAGTACTCGGCCCGGCTTCAGCGTCGATTTCCGGTAGCGACATCGGCGAGATTAAGTTGCTAGTCGCGCAGCGCCAGGACATCAGGCAAGGCGTGCTCAAGATTTGGGCAGAGCGGCCTGATCGCGCAGTCATCGAGTCTGGCAGTCAGTCATACGATGGCGCAGAGTACAGTCACTTTACCGTTATCAAGGCTCACGGTCGTTGGCAGATTTCCTCGCGCATAGAAGAGCGACATGTTTACGCCACGGGGTAATTCCACGTTTAATGGGTCTAACCAAGCGCTGGAGCGAACCGCTGACCGGCGCGCAAATTTATTTTCGATGACTTCAACACAGAACCTCGAAGCTCAGCTCGCTATCGTCAGCGGTCGCTCAGCTTGGTCTCGTTAGCCTTCAACAGCGTGTTTGAGCTGAAAATGAGACTTGTCCTTCTTGGTAACGCGGGTGCGGGGAAGAGCACGATGGCTAACCAAATAACCG
>WNFR01006599.1_pt1 | contig 18645 bp, 17 predicted proteins | sample 5400221 | NCBI WGS metagenome assembly WNFR01 (sample SAMN13153357, study PRJNA577476) | soil metagenome | isolation source: 40 cm soil under Madrone tree | place: USA:California | collected 2016-06-14 | reverse complement strand
CAGCGCGTACAGCAGCCAGCGAATTGGCCACGGCCATGCCGAGATCATCGTGGCAGTGTGCACTAAGCGTGACTCCTTGGGGATCGCCCAAGTACTCGCGCACCTGGCGGAACATCGCGCCGTATTCTTCCGGCACGGCATAACCGACAGTGTCCGGCAAGTTCAATATGGTAGCTCCGGCATCCACCGCCACTCGGCAGACCTGACACAAGAACTCGATATCGGTGCGGCCGGCATCTTCGGCAGAAAACTCCACTTCGCCGACGTGCTGCCTGCCGAAAAAAATCATCGACGCGATGGCTTCAAGTGCCTGCTCGCGCGACATATTCAGCTTCACGCTAAGGTGCAGATCCGAAGTCGCCAGAAAAATATGCAGCCGTGGGGCTGCTGCAGGCTCCAGCGCCTCAATTGCCGCGGAGACGTCTTCTTTCTTGGCGCGCGCCAAAGCTGCGACCGGCACATCGCGTACTTCCTGGGCGACCAGGCGCACCGCTTCCAGGTCTCCACGCGAAGCGATCGGGAAGCCCGCCTCGATCACGTCCACGCCGAGCTTGGCTAACTGCCGTGCCATGCGGATTTTCTCCGCCGTGTTCATGGAAAAGCCCGGCGACTGCTCGCCGTCCCGCAGAGTGGTGTCAAAAATGCGCACGGAGTCCATAGAGTCTCCCCAACATAGGTAAACAGACCTAAGCGTGTTGGTCAAATTTATCTTTATTCTGCTTTTGATAATACTACCTTATACTTACGGGAGGAGGCAGGGTGGATCTCGGCGAACTCCAGGTCTTTCTGATGGTAGCCAAGGAAGGCAGCTTCTCGCGTGCCGCCGAACGGCTTTACCGCACGCAGCCCGCCATCAGCCTCGGCATCCGCAAACTCGAAGATTCCCTCGGCCAACCGCTCTTCGTGCGTGGCTCCCGCCCGGTGCGCCTCACCGATGCCGGCGTCCTGCTAAAGGACTATGCAGAGCGCCTGCTCAACCTCCGCGACGAAGTAAAAAAGGGCCTGAGCGAACTGGAAGGGCTGAAGCGTGGCGAGTTGTCCCTTGGCGTGAACGAAAGCTCCATTCACGCCCTGCTGCCCGCCCTTTCACAGTTCCGCGAAATGCACCCCGGCGTTCAGGTGCGCGTACACCGCATGTTTTCGCGCGACATCCCCCACGAAGTATTGAATTACCGGCTCGACGTTGGCGCCATCTCCTTTATCCCGCGCGATACGCAGTTGCAAGCCACGGAAATCCTGAAGGACGAGCTAACCCTCGTCGTGCCGCTCAAGCATGCACTGGCCAAGCGCCGCGAGGTGGACGTCGAAGACCTCGCCAACGAAACTTTCATCGGGCACATCGTCGAATCTCCTTTTCGCCGCCGTGTCATCGAGCTTTTCGCCAGAAATCGCACCACGCTCAATATGCCCATCGAAATGCCTACCATCGAAAGCATCAAGCGCTTTGTGCAGATGGGCATGGGCGTCGCCATCGTCCCGCGCATGTGCGTGCAGTGGGAAATCGAGCATGGCTGGATGAAAGAAGTGAAGGTGCGGCAGCTAAGCCTGCCCCGCCACGTCTACCTTGTCTCTCGCAGAGGCGCGCGCCTCCCTCATGCGGCCGCCGAACTCGTGCGCATTCTGCGCAACGGCGAATAACCCGCTCCGGCATCCACGCGAAGCGTGCGCGTCCACCCATTCTCCGGTATGCTGCAAATGCAACGATTTCAGTCTTGCAAAAACCATGACCAGCGGATTGGCCATCCTCGCAATCGGTTTCTTTCTGGGCATGCGCCATGCCACCGACCCGGACCACGTCATCGCTGTTTCCACGATCGTCAGTCGCGAGCGCTCGATCGCCAAAGCCGCTTTCATCGGAGTCTTGTGGGGCCTGGGTCACACGCTGACGATTCTCGCCGTCGGCGCAGCCATCATTTTATTTGGATTGGCAATTCCGGCTCGCGTTGGGCTCACCATGGAGTTCTGCGTCGGCTTGATGCTGATTCTGCTGGGTGTGCTGAATCTGACCGGCGCAATGAAATGGATGAGCGAGAAGTTCTCTCCCGCACATCCACCCGTCGCCGGAGAGCATGCGCACATTCACGAGCACGGCGCGAAGATGCATTTCCACTGGCACTCGCACGCGCCGCAAAGCGATCATCATGGCGAAAGCCTTACCCCGCCGCCGGCGCTGGAGCGATCGTTCGCGGGCCTCGGCCTCTATCAATCCCTGCGCCCGCTCTTTGTTGGCGTCGTGCACGGCCTTGCGGGTTCCGCGGCGGTGGCTCTGCTGGTGTTGAGCGCCATTCGCGAGCCGAAGTGGGCCGTCGGCTACCTGCTCGTTTTCGGCCTCGGCACCATCGCCGGAATGATGCTGATCACCACCATCATCGCGCTTCCCTTCTCTTTCGCGGGCTACCGCTTCGCCTGGTTGAATCGCAGCTTAATCACCGGCTCCGGAATCCTAAGCCTGGCTTTCGGCCTCTTCGTCTGCTACCAGATCGGCTTCGTCGACGGCCTGTTCACCGCACACCCAAACTGGAAACCGGGCTGAACCCTTAGCCCGCCCAACCGCGCGTCGGGCAGCCTGTAGAATTCCCAAAATGGGAATTCTCGTCTTCCCCATTTTTCCTTATAAGTTAACTGAATTGCTTGACTATCAGCGTGTCTCGCCGTATCTTGCCGGCAGGTCCCTCTCGGAAGCCTATTCATCTCCGCTTTTTTCGTAAGGCCAAGGAAGATTTATGGCCCAGCAAGCATCCCTTTCTTTTCGATCGCTCGCAGCAGCGAATCCGCGCAGGATTTTGTGGCACCTTCTTCTGCAGGCAATCCTTGCTGCCAGTGTCTCGGCACAGACTCCTCAGCAGCAGTATGTGTTCGGCTCCGTTCCTGTCACGCCAGCGACGTCGCAAGTCGCGGCCTACGCTAAGAACGGGCAAACCGGCGCTCTCGCCGCAGTGACGGGCTCACCGTATGCCGACAACCTGCAGGGCGGCGCGATAGCCATTGACGGCCTGGGCCGCTTCCTGTTCGTCGTCAATCCCGCCACCAGCAACATTTCCATGTTCCAAACCAATCAGAGCACCGGAAGCCTCACGGAAGTGCCCGGCTCCCCGTTTTCCACTGGTCCAACCGAAAACCTCGCCATGGCGCCCACCTCTCCCGTTTGTCTGGCGGCAGAAAAGTCCGGCCAGTTCCTGTACGTCGGCTATCGCTTCGGCAATTTCGTAAATCAAGGCGCCGTCAACGAGTACTTGATCGACGCCGCTAATCTGCAGCTTGTCCCATTGCCAGCACAGCCGACCACAGACATCGCCTCCGCGCCCATCGGGATCGTCACCGACCCCAAGGGCCTTCACCTATACGTTGGGCTGGGCCAGAATCCCTCAACGGGAGTGCAGGACGCGGGCATGAACGTCTACTCCATCGATCCGGTGACCGGAGCGCTCGCGTACATCGGCACGGCGGGAAACGCCATGTCCGCAGGGCGAAGTATCGCCATCGATCCGCAAGGACGTTTTTTCTTCGATGGCTGGGGCACGACTCTTGGAACGATTGACAGCGCGCTGATCTCGCCGGCAGATGGCACCGCGCTCACCGGAATCTCCAGCGTAACTTCTGGAACCTCCCTTCCCGCGGCCATGGTTGCGGATGGCAGCGGCAAATTTCTCTACGTGCAGGAAGGCTTGGCTCCGGTGGTTTACTCGGTCAACCAGACAACCGGCGCTCTGACGGTTTCCCCTGTACCTCTTGGTGCTCTCACCTTCAGCCCCGGCAGCGTCGCCGCAGATCCTCTCGGCCCATACCTCTATTCGCTGCAACGCGACGGTGTTCACGGGTTTCTGATTGACCCTCAGAGCGGCGCTCTCTCCGAACTTCCCGGCTCACCCTTTGGAGGTCCTGTTTTTCAAGGAACGCTCGCCATTTCCGGCGCGCCCGTGCAAGCCGTAAGCGGACCCGCGGCAGTGATTTTTCCCGCCTCGGAAGATTTCGGCGCCATAACCGTGGGCCAGTCCAGTAACTCCAAAATAGTCACCCTCACCAATACCGGCGGGCAGTCGCTCAGCGTCACCTCTATCAGTGTCACGGGCGCCAATCTGTCCGATTTTGTGGCCACTCCTAATTGTTCATTGCCCACCGTTCTCTTGCCGAACACTACCTGCGCCATCAGCGTGGTTTTCTCTCCTACCACCGCGGGAACGCGCCAAGCGAGTTTGACCGCAGCGGACAACGCGCCTGGCAGTCCGCAATCGATTCCCCTCACCGGCACCGGCGCCTCTCCCGCGTCCGCCGTCACGCTGACGCCGGGCAGCCTGACGTTCGCGAGCACAGTGCAGGGAAGCACCAGTCCTGCTCAGACCGTCACCGTCACCAGCGCGGGCACCGCGACACTGCACATTTCCTCGGTCCTGCTTGGCGGCGCGAATCCCGCGGATTTTCAGGTGACCAGCGCTTGCTCCGGTGCGTATCCTGTCGCTTCTACCTGCAACATTACCGTGACATTTTCCCCGCTCGCCGCCGGACAGCGCACCGCCAGTCTCACGATCAACGATGACGCACCCAATTCTCCCCAATCGGTGCAGTTGACCGGAACCGGCGCGGCCCCGCCGCCCGGGACGCCGCTTGTAAAGCTGACGCCAGGCACCGTCTCTTTCGGCACGGTCACGCAAGGTGCCGCGGTCGCCGCTCAGATCATTACGCTAACCAGTTCGGGAACCGGGCCGCTGCACATCACGTCCGTTGCGCTCGGGGGGACAAACACTAGCGACTTCAGTCTCACCAACAACTGCACCGCCGCTGCTTATCCCGTCGGTGCAACGTGTGCCATCGGCGTGTCGTTCTCGCCGATCGCTATCGGCGCGCGCGCAGCATTCATTACGATTGCCGACGACGCGCCCAACTCCCCGCAAGTTATTGCCCTCAGTGCAAACGTCAACGTCGCTCTCACGATTTCGCCGGCTGCTCCGGGTTCCAACTCGGCAACCATCACGGCTGGGCAAACCGCGACCTTCCATCTTCAATTGACGCCCGGCCCCGGCTTTGCGGGCAGTGCTTCCTTCGCCTGCACGGGCGCACCATCGGCCGCCACCTGCACCGCTCCCAACGTCCAACTCGTCGGAGGAACCCCCGTTTCTTACGTTGTGACGGTTGCTACGACTGCAAGCACCATCTTCGTGCCTCCAATGCAAACGCCGCAGCTCCCCCCATTTGTTTGGCTGCAAGCGTTGTCGTTAGTGGCGTGCTGCGGGCTTATCGCACTACTTCTTCATGCTTCCAACAGGCAACGCTCAAGCTCCATGGCGGGTTTGCTACGCATCGCAGCGCTAGCCTGTCTGGCATCACTGGGCATCTTCGCGGCTGCGGGATGTGGCGGCGCAAACGCAGTCCCCCAGAGCACTCCCGCGTCGCATGTGATCGGCACGCCGCAGGGGACGTCGACCATCACCCTGACTCCGTCGGTGACGACGTCAACGGGCACACCTCTCCCCGGCATCCCGCCGATTCAGCTCACTCTCACTGTGCAGTGAATCCTGGACTGCGCCAATCGCGTCTGACTCTAGTGCGCGACGGAAATACGGTAAATCACCGCCGCGCCATCATCAGACACCAACAGCGACCCATCCGGTGCGACGGCCACGCCGACCGGCCGTCCGTAAACCGTGCCAGACGACGGATCGGGCACAAGCCCGGTCATGAACGGCACCGGATCGGCCGACGGTTGCCCGTTTTTGAATGCCACAAATGCCACTTGGTATCCCGCTCGAGTTGCGCGATTCCACGATCCGTGTTCGGCGACGAACGCTCCGCCGCGATAGCTCTCTGGAAACTGCTTCCCGGTGTAGAACGCGAACTGCAACGGCGCGACGTGCGATCCCAGCAACACATCCGGCACAATAGCTTTCGCCACCAGATCCGGACGCTGCGGCTTCACGCGCGCATCGACATTGTCGCCAATATAGCTGTAGGGCCAGCCGTAGAAACCGCCGTCCTTCAGCGAAGTGAAATAGTCCGGCGGCAAGTTGTCTCCCAGTTCGTCCCGCTCATTCACCGATGTCCACACTTCACCGGTCATCGGCTCGAGAGCCAAACCCACGGGATTGCGCAGCCCGGTGGCGAACAGTCTCGCGTTCTTGCCGTCCGGATCGCAAATGGTCACCGCCGCGCGAATCGGCTCCTCTCCTGGACTAACATTCGACTCCGATCCCACGCCCACAAACACGTGCTTGCCATCCTTTGAGAAAACCACAGAGCGCGTATCGTGCCCGCCGCCCGGCAGGTTCATCAGGTGTTCGGCTTCACCCAATCGCTTGGACGTTTTGGGGTCGTACTTGAAACGGACCAACTCCTTCATGGCCCCGACGTAAACATAGTCATCATGAAAGGCAATTCCGAAAGGCCGGGTCAGCCCCGTTACGAACGTTTCGCGCGTCTGTGCTCCGCCGCTGTTTTGCGCGTCGCGCAATACCACGATCTCGCCCGCGCCCGTATCCGCCACGAAAATATCGCCGTTCGGCGCAACGATCAGCCAGCGCGGCCTTTTAAAACCGGTCGCGAAAACGTTTACCTCGAATCCCGCTGGAACGGTGGGCAGAAATCCCTCCGGATGACTTACCTTGCCAGGTGCGTTCGCCGATGATTTTGTGGCGTACGGCGCCGGCAACTCCGGCTTCTTTCCGTGTGTCACCTGCGCCGAAAGCATTGCCGGAGTAAAGAACAGAACGAAAGAACACAACAGACCATGAATTCGCAAAGGCATCATCCCCCTCAAAATAACTGGCCCCATAGCATGCCTGATGTCGCTGTTGGATTTCCACTTCTCACGTCCTGGTGCTCGACTGAAACAACACTCCTTGCGCAGAATTTTGCAGCACGGCGCGTCAGCGCTACTCTTCTGCACCGAAACTAGCTGAGAGAACTAACCAGCTCCAGGCCGTTCCGTGACCGCGCCACCAGGCGCCTCAGGCAATGCCACTTTCGCTCCGCCTCGCGTCTCACCCTTTAGCAGCGCTTCCAATCCGTCATACGCATAAATGGTCGGCGCATGATTCTGCATCAGGCCGCCGGTGTCCGCCGTCGGCCCGTAATTGCTGTGCAAATCGCGCCCCAGCATCCGCAGCATGGCCATCTGCTGGCCGCGATGATGCGACGTATGCGTCAGCCGCCGCGTCAGCACCCAAGCTCGCGAGCGCGCTACATCAAAAAACTTCGTCTCCCCCTCAAACCAACTCTCCTGCTTTCCCCGCAAGGCCTCAAGCCGTTTCCCACTGTCCTCCGCATAACGCTTGATGAATTCCAGCCGCATCTCCTGCGCCGGCAGAGGCGGCGCGCCCACGTCAATTCCCAGCATGGTGCGAAACCAGAAGTCCTCGCTCACGCACTGGTGCACCATCTGCTCCCGCACGCTGCGCCCTCGCCGGTCGTCCGCTCGCGGACGCACCGCCAAATCCTCATCGCGAAACTCGCTCCACACGCTGACAACCTTCACGCGCTCGGTCTCGTATGTCTCTACCAGGAAGTCGTATCGCATGGGGAAGCTCCTACGAATTTATCTTCTCTCCCGTCCAAGCGTGCGTCAATCAAGCCCGCCCCGATTCTTTCGCGCAAAAAAAAGGGCAGGCAATTTGTGCCTGCCCTATCATCATTTCGCTTATTTCTTTGCCCTTCGTCTATTTCTTTGCTCGCAAAGACCTTCCGTTTACTTGCTGCAACTGCGGCTGACCATCTTCAGATTCGTCACCGTCAAGTGGCCATGTTCGTTTGGATTATCCTGCGTCTTCTCTTTGGCCTTTTCCTTGGCGTCGTGCATTTTCTCGTGGTCCACCGTGCCGGTCACACGCACCGTATGACCCACATGATCGGACAGATTGACCTGTTCACCTTTCAGTTCCCAGGTCGAGCCGTTATCCGCCATGAGATGGTAATCATCGCCTTCCTTCTGCAGGCATCCGGTCATTTCACGGACTTTGCTCCGATCATCGTCGCGATCCTGCGTCGCGCGATTCGCGAAACCCGCTGCGGGCAGCAGCGCCAACCCTGACAGCGCGAAAAAGCCCAGTGCTAATTTGCTTCTCATTCGTTTTCCTCTCCTCGTGAGGAGTCTCGTCTCCGTCACTCCTCGCTACCAAATCCTTTCACCTTTCAGTCCTCCTAGACATCGGGAGAATCACCCAACATCTCCAGAATCTGACGTTACTGCACCCTGCGCCGCAGATCATTGCAGTGAAAGGACTTATTATCCCCACGCTCTCGCCGGCGCGTGTCTAGGTAAAACCCTTGACTTTGCCTGCGCCGCAGGAGTATCTACCCATTACGCGCACGAGCTTTTCTCCCCACCCAATCGGTTGCGCGCACGTCCAAGACTTCCTGGAGGTTCTCCTATGTCACCAAGTGTTCGTCCCATTCCAGAAGGCTATCATTCCATAACACCCCAGCTAACCTGCCGTGACGCCGCCCGCGCCATCGACTTCTACAAGGAAGCCCTTGGCGCCAAGGAGCTTATGCGCCTGGCCGGTCCCGGCGGAAGGGTTATGCATGCCGAGTTGCAGATCGGCGACTCTCGCATAATGCTCGCCGATGAATTCCCCGGAATGTCCGCGGCCCCCACCCCGTCCGCCCTTCACTCCTACTCTCTGTTTGTCTACACGGACGACGTGGACACCACGTTCAATCGCGCGGTAAAAGCAGGCGCCCGAGCGGACATGCCCCCCAGCGACATGTTTTGGGGCGATCGCTACGGAAAATTCACCGACCCGTTCGGTCACCAGTGGGGCGTAGCCACCCACATCGAGGATGTGGCTCCCGACGAGATGAAGCGCCGCTCCGAAGAATGGACCAAGCAAATGGCCAAAGCCGCCGGCCAGTCTACTTGATTCCGTTCGCGCCCTCACCCCACCCTCCTCCGAGGGTGGGGCATTCCCCGCGCACCTGCGGCGCTTACGACGTCCTGTCTGAGCGTCACGGACACCTGGAATACGACGGGCATTGTCGACGCCCTGATTATGGCGAATGCGACGAATACGGCGTCCGCTGCCGGATCGTTGCTGATGGACCTCCAGCTCGGCGGGGCGTCTCAGTTCAGTGTGGATAAATCGGGAGTCGTAAAGACCGCGAACGGCGGTTCGGTGCAATCAGGGTCATTCCTAGGCGGAACCTTTCGCGGCAGACTTTCACTGGCGCGGCTTTTCTTGCAAGTGGACCGAACTCCTCATCTACCACCACTCAAACAGGCGGCGCTCTAACCATCCAAACAGCGGATGAGACGGGCGCTACCGGTGTGGAGGTCACTGGCGCCACGGTGCTACGCGCCGGGGACGTCACGTCCAGCAATGCCAGCGCGGCCGCTGGGGGTGTCACGATTCGCCCTGGCCGTGCGCTAAGCGGCGCCGCGGCGGGTCCGAACAACGGACAGCTCGCAATCGTCCAGACGTTCGTCAAAGGCTCCGCGAACACGACCGGCCTCGCACAGTGCATGGGCGCGGATAACACGGTCGCGGATTGCGGGACCAGCGCAACGAACGCAGTCGGCATTGCCACTGCGACCAACACTCTCGCGATCGACGTCCAGACCGACGGCGTCGTGACCGTGAACTTCCCCTCCGCGTCACCCATCGCTGGCTGGTACGCCTGCACTGGGACCCTGAACGCCGCAACCAACAACATCGTCGTCCAGTCCGGTGTCTGCACGGCCGGTCAAATGATCGGCATCGTGACCAAGGGCGGCACGACCGTCACCTCTACAACCGTTCTCCTTCGCTTCCGGTAGAACGTCGCTGACCCACAGCAGAACTATCGCAATGACGGCGCATCCGACCCAAACCACTTCAAATGGCTCCGCTGCTACCGGATCCCTGGAAATAGATCACCTTACCCTTCGTCGATTACGGGTTAGATAATTCAGCAATTAAAGTCTTCTCCAACAACGGCGGCTCCTTAAACATTCACGACAACACCATCTGCCCGTACCACACCAAGACCGCGATGAACCACTTCGCTGTCCAGGGCGAAATCATGCTTCATGGATTCAGCGGAGGGCCGATTGTCATCGACAACAATACAATCGGAACGGCCTGTTCTGGCGTAACAGGATTCTCTCAGGGCTATGGATACGTCGGCATCTATGTCGAGCAGCCAGGTGCCGCCTTCTCGCCTTCATTGAAAATCACCAACAACCAAATCTCGATGGCTGCCCCTGTGCGGGACGGTTACGGTATAGAACTCCTCTGCAACGCGAACTCTACTCTTGTCCTCAACTTCGAGATAGCGAACAACTCGGTTGGCTGGTTCCTTGACGCTTATGGTGTTGTCGTGGATCGTGCCGGTTCCGCAGCCTGTGCCGCTTGGGTTCTACACGTGTGAGCCCCTGTGGTTTTGCAATGCTGTTACTCAGCAACCAGGCGCGCAGGACACGACGGGCAACGTATTCATCGACAATACCTACAGCGGCGGGGCAGGACCGGACAACATCGGACTGACAAGTTCGGCTGGGAATACGTTCGGCTACACCCTGCCTCATCGTTTTCCTGTCCTGTGGGCGCCTCCGTTGCTGCTCTCGAAAGCGCTGCAAGATCTCAGCCTCCCCTAAGCCCAAACCAAGCGAAAATCAATAATCTGCCCGACATCAATGCAGAGGTCCCATCATTGACCCTAACTATAACCATGCCTCAGACTCGGCCGGACGCACTGCCGCGCGACGTCCTCCTCGCGAAATTTCCTAAGTGGACGCTGGCACACTGGTGCATCACAGTTGCTGCGGCCAGCTTTCTCATCCTCGCCTTGCTCCCGGAAGGCCGCCTCAACGATCTCGACGTCCCTACCGGCGGTGAAAATGTTCGCGTCGCGCGCTCTCTCGCTTCCCGCGGCGTATTCGCCGATCCCTTCTCCTCCATGCCAACAGGCACCACGGCCCATGTCGCTCCCGTATACCCGTTTCTGTACGCGCTGTTCCTGCGTTCCTTCGGCACCGGTTACACTGCGCTTCTCCTTCTCTGGGCTTGCAACGTAGGTTCCTTGGCAGCTCAAATGGGGCTTCTACCCTTGCTTTCCCACCGCCTGCACTTCGGCATCTTGCCGGGCGTCGTCGCCGCTTTGCTGGGAACCTTTTCGCTGTATGCCCCCATCGACACCCGATGGGAGGCATTCCTTACCGGTCTTCTTCTCCTGTTGGCATGTCTGACCTCGGAGCTCAGCTTCAACCGCGGGAGCCGCGGCGCAACTTACGCAGCGGGCGCTTTGTGGGGCATTTCGATCCTGACCAACCCTGTTCTAGTCCTGCTTATGCTGGCCTGGCCGCTTTGCTGGATTCTGGCGCAACAGAAACATCATCGCGCTGCCTCTGTCCGCCGCTCCGCCATCATCGTAGCCATCGCCCTGCTCGTGATCTCACCGTGGATCGCCCGCAACTATGCGCGCTTCGGAGCTTTCATTTTCGTCCGCGACAATCTCGGCCTCGAGTTCTACACGGGGAACAACCCTTGCGCCGCTCCTTCCATCCGCGAGAATATCCAATCCGGATGTCATTTCCACACGCATCCAAATCCCAACGCAGCCGTCGCCAAGCAGCTTGCCAACGGGGAGGTCGCCTTCAATCGCGCCAAACTAAGGGAAGCATTGACCTGGATTCCCCGGCTTATGGGCCATAGCCAGGAAAAATCTCGTCGCGGCCAAACTCATAGCCGCCGCGTGGCTTCTCTTTCCACTCATCTACTACGCGATCCAGTTTGAGCCCCGCTACCGCTTCCCGATCTATTGGACCTCGCTATTGCCCGCCGGATACGCCCTGGTAGAAATCTGGCACCGCCTCCCGATACTCCACTCGTCCCCGCCTCGCTCACCGGCCTCCTGACGTGTCGGTCCGTTCGCAGCCCGTGTTAGCATTTCCATCGTGGCTCAGGAAAATAATCGCAACTCCCTTTTGTTCTCCGCCCTCGTTCTTTGCGCCGTCAACGTACTGAATTTCTACGACCGCCACGTTCCCGGCGCGCTCACCGAACCGATCCGAAAAGAATTCCATCTCACCGACACACAAATCGGGCTCCTCGGCAGTGCGTTCATCTGGATTTATGCTCTCATCGGCTTGCCGCTCGGCCGCATCGCAGACTCCGCCAGCCGCAAAAAACTCCTGGCCGCCGCCGTCCTCATCTGGTCTTCGCTGACGGCCTCCGCCGCTTTCGCCCACAGCTTCACCATGTTGCTCTTCTCACGCGTTGGCGTAGGTGTGGGCGAAGCAGGTTGCGCTCCTGCCGCCACAAGTTGGCTCGGCGACCTCTTCCCGCCGGACAAACGCTCCCGCGTACTCGCCCTCTTCATGCTTGGAGTGCCCGTCGGCGGCGCGCTCAGCTTTTTCTTCAGCGGCTCACTAGCCCAGGCCTACGGCTGGCGTGTCGCTATGATCCTGGCTGCCGCTCCCGCGCTGCTCCTGGTTCCCGCACTGCTCTTCCTGCCCGAACCTAAGCGCGGCGCCAGCGAAGCTCGCCCCGAACCTCTCGCACCGGGTTCCATGTGGACCATCCTGCGCATCCCCACGCTCTGGTGGATTATCGCTTCCGGCGCGCTGCTGAACTTCAGCCTTTACGCCGTCGCCACATTTCTGCCCGCGTTCCTTAGCCGCATTCACGGACTCTCCCTCGCGTCCTCCGGCATCGCCGCAGGCATCGTCTACATCATCGGCGGTCTGGTCGGCTGCGTTCTCGCCGGCTATCTCGGTGATGCCGCCATTCGGCGCCGCGTTTATTCCGCCATTCAGGATCTCGTCGCCCCCAATCAGCGCGGCGCCACCATGGCCATCTACTTCATGGCCATGTACGCGTGCGGCGCTTCTTTCGGGCCATTGCTCACCGGCCGACTCAGCGATTTCCTCGCCCACCGCGCCGCTCAACTCGCAGGCTCCGCCACCGTCACCGAGGCCTTCCGCGCCATCGGCCTCCAGCAAGCCATGCTGATTATTCCCGTTCTCTCTGTAGTTTTAGCGGGGGTTCTCTACGCCGGCTCTCGCACCATCGTCACGGACATCGCCGCTCGCCAACCGGTCGCATCCATCGTTGCCGCCGATTAGCCGCTCTTCTCTTTGCGGTGCGTGGCGCAGTAGCGCCGCGCACCTTGGCTCTGTCCGCTCACTCAGTAGGTTCGGCCGTAATTCTGGCTCGACGAAATCGGCTCCGCATTCAGCCGCGAAGTCGCCCGCCAGTCCACTTCGGTCAGGTCCACCGAACCGGTTCCGCCGCTCGCGAGCACGTAGCTCAAGCTGCCGCCGTTGATCCGGTAATTCGTCACCGCGTAGACGTTCTCGGACTTTAGCGCGATCAGCCGCACCCGCGCCGGCTGGCCCGACACCACCGAACTTGTCCGCGGGGTCTGCGCTGGACTATTCGCCTCCGCGGCATCGTTCTGCGCTGCTGCTGCCGCTTCTGGAGCTGGGCGGCTGTCGCCAATATTGCTCACCGCTCGCGCTGGCGTTTCCGTGCCCTCGAAGGCTGTGGGCTTGCGGAACGATTGCGAATGATATGACGACGGCGCAGGCGGACGATCGTAAGTACGCAGCGACCCGGACGAGCGGGGCACATCAATGTCATCCATCAGCCGCACCGTGATCTGCTCCTCGCCCTTCAACGTCGGACGAGGACCGCGCGCCGGCAGCGTTAAGATTTTCCAGGGCCACAGTGGCGGTAGCAGCCATTCCACCGTGTCGCGCGTCGCGTGCCCCTTGCCTACAACGTCTCCCTTCTTGTCCACCCGGTAACCCTTTGCCGCGATCATCTTGCTCGGTACGGGAATATCGCTCTCCGGAAAACCGATGCGATCGAACTCAATCTTCAGATAGCCTTTCCCCACGAAATGGCCCGGCTCCTTGGCTGCTTCCAGGTGCCCCCCCAAATAACTTCCTCGCGGGAAAACTGCTTTCCCAAACTCACGCAATGCGCTCAGATGACAGATCACCGGATCGCCAATGTCCACGGTTGCCGAGGAAAAATTCGGTTCATCCATCGTGCAGTGCAGCAGCGTGCCCGCGGGCACAAGGATGTCTTGCGCCTTCGTGCTCGCCGGCACACACACAAACAACACAGAAATCGCCAAGTACGCAGAGATTCGCCGCATGTGTTACCTCCCGGTTCGCAGGCCAAGGCAGGACGTGCTCAGGACGCAAGCGCGGGGACGCTAAATCGGAAGACAAGCGTGAGGAGTGCACTGCCGGGACCCACCAAATGTTCGCGCCGCGAATTTCTTCGAGGAGCGTACCCGGAACCTACTCCTCTCGCCGTAAAGAATTCAATAGGCAAGATTTACGCACTCCACGCGGGAAAAAGCAGAAGCGCAACCACACCCGCTCTTAAACCCACGAACACTCGCCTTTTGCAAAAGTTGCGCGGGATAGTTGCAATCTTCGCGAGTATCTAATTTACTCAGAGCTGGCGGCGGGATTGGCGTCCAGCAAGGCGGTTAAGTCGCCGACCACCCGCGGCGCGATTTTTTGAAATACATCTTCCTTCGCGTCTTTGCTCAAATCATATTTCGTCAGCGGCACGTATGCGCTTAGCGTAATCACCGCACCGGGTATGTTGTTGTCGTTCCCGGGCAGCGGCGCGATCTCGTACAGCGCCTGATCGGGCTTGGCCAGGTTCGCCACCGCCACTAGAGCTTCCATTTTCCCGGAGTCCGTGGCGGTGCGGATCAACGCGCGGCGCCAATGATTTTCGTCGTCCACTTCCGCGAACAGCCCGCGAATGGCCACGCCCTTGTCCGGTCGTGCATCGCCCTCGTGCATACGAACCGCCGGATATCCTGCCTTCTGTAAGGCCGCAAGCAATTTTGTGGACATCAGGTCCACCAGACGGCTTGCTTGTCTGCGCGGATCGTCCTCTGGCTTCCGCGAGCCAGGCGGCGGAGGCAGAACATCTATTTCAAAGTCGGAAACATACACTGTCGGTTGCGACGGTGGCGTGGTTGTTCGCGAGGCTGCTGCGGCTCGGCCGAACCCAGCCAACGCCAGCCCTGACCCGCCCGCCGTCAGAAGAATCGCTGCAACAAATGCAACTTGAGGGAATGCTCGCATAAAAAAACCCGCTCGGTCTGGCCAGGCATTCTCAGAGTACAAAAAAGCGCGGTTAGCCGACAGCTGAAAAAATTGCCGGGTGGGACAGAGATTTCGATACTGGCCGCCCCTAATGATGGCGCGGGCGGGTGGGACAGAGATTTCGATATCACCCATCCCTAATTACGGCACAGAAGTAAGGTAGGGTGCCGCACCCTTTGCCTTTCAAGGGTGCGGTCTTTGACTTTTCGGGGTTTGAGGTTTCGGTTTCGGCGAAGTTGCAGGGCTCTTTTCTTCGCCCAGAGTGTCGATGCGAATCAGACCCATCTTCCCTTTTTCGTAGTGCGACCAACTGCTCCACGGCCAATCCTTCGGATGCATTACGAGTTTGCGCTGCACCGGATTCCGGTGCATGTAGTCCAACTTCTCTCGCACCTTTCTGTCGCTCCACACGTTGAAGTCATAGAAACGGCGCTGCCAAAAAGCCGGGCTGTCTGTTGGGTCAGCGAAACCCAGCGGCAACTGCGTCGACGACTTTCTCGCCGGCTTGTGCAGCGAGCGGGAAACTTTCTGTTTAAGTACCTGCAACACCCGCGAGGGATTGCTCTTCTTCGGCTCGCTCACTAGTAGGTGCACATGCTTAGGCATCACCACGTAACCGATCAGCAGAAATGTGAATCGTCGAACGGACATGGTCCAGGACCTTCACAAAACGGTTCCGCGCGCGCGGCGTTCCAAGATACGGCCGGCGCCGGTAACAACTGAAGGTGACAAAATGAAGGTCTCCGCGTCCGTAAAAGCGCAGCAAAGGATTGCGCATAAGAGAAAGAAACCAACCGCAGAAAAGTCAAAAACCGCACCCTTAAACACCAAAGGGTGCGGCACCCGACGCGTACCCACAAAGGGTAGTAGTGCGCGAATGATATACTCCTTCGGTGTCTCAACGAAGAACAACGTCAAGAAATCTCTGTGCCACCCGCCCTTAGACGCACTCCATGCTGGAAATGGAGGTCGCAAATTGCCACAAGAAAAAGTAATAACAGCAGAAGATGAGAAAATGCGATTACCGGGGTGGGGGGTGCTTTGTGTCATCTTCGGCTCTATCTTACTGGGACTCGTGTTTGTTCATTTTGGGAAGTTAGCTCTCGCGCGTCCGACCCTTGACTCGGTTGCGATGGTTAGTATTGCCATAGCAATGCGGTGGCAACTGAGGCGGCACGTGTGGTTTTGGATCACCATGACTGTCCTCGCGGCTCTTCATGTCCCATTGATTTTGTTTGTTCCCTGGACCACCAAGTGGGTGCCTGCCATCGTGATTATCCCTATCGGCCTCGCGGATTTGTACGCAATGCTCGCGATTCTTTCTGTTGTCGGGAAATTGGTGGAAAGGCCGAAAACCTCTGAAAGATGAGGCGGGTGGCCGTCCATGAGATATCAGCGCCTCTAAGCTGCCTTCACATGTCATGGGGCAGGAACCCGCACGCGCATGCACGACGCATCCTAATTACGCGCTTGTACTCTGTGCTTCGGGGGGAGAAGACCGCGTACCGCACGTGCGTCGCGCGATGCGTTGCATCCTAAGGCTGCACGTACGCACACGTGCGCAAGACCTGAAACGTTGACGCCGAGCAGTAGTCCCCGCACGTGCGTGCCCTCCGTCTTGGCTCCCGATGTCTAGACACTGTACACTCTCGTGCGCGTACGTTTGCCCCAGGGAGATTCGCCCTCGTGACGGGAATTCGGAGATTGTTCTTGCCCCACGTGGGTATGCGAGGCTCAGTTAGGCACCTATTTGAGGAGTTTCAGAATTCCCTCTGGGACCGACGGGAAAACTACCAGGACGTTCCACAAGAGAGACGGGCACCCGATCATTCCCAATTGCATGAGCGAAACCCTGGCGCACGCAAGCGCAGGGAGTTTCTGACCGGTAAGCCTGAGTCACAGCGAGAAGTTCTGTGCGCGCTCCTGTCGGACGCAAGCTGCGCGGAATGGCTCGGGTTCAATGATCTTGCCCGCCCCGACACCAAGTCACCCCTGAGGGCTAGCTGTGGCACCGGCAATCCTTGAGTGTACCGATGGACGACTTATTGTGATTGGCTGGCTGCTACAGGCAATGCGGACTCCTGGATCGTCAGCATGTCCGTGCGTGACTTGTCCCACTCCCGCAGCGTAAGGCCGTAGCTCGAAAACATGCGACGGATACGCACCGAATCCCAGCGCAGCAATTCCTCCAGCACCGGTACCAGCACGCTCATCGCGCTATCGCTCAGCACCGTGCGCCGCGCGACCTTCGTGATGTATTTCGCTTCGGACACCGCTATGGTCAGTCCGTCGTGATGATTCACGTGCATCATCACCGGTAAATCCGAGCTGCCGTCGCCCATGTAAATGATGCGGTCATGGCTGATGCCCAGCATCGCGCGAATCTCTTCGAGCACCGTGATCTTGCCCCAGCCCGCGGAAGCCCGGATGATCGACTCCACTTCACCCGTCGCATCGTTGTAACGGAAGCGCGTTCCGAAAATGTGGTCGGCCGGCACAATGCCTTCCAGCGCCGACTGAATGATTTCCTGCGGCGCGGCGGAGATCACATAAAAGGAAAATTGATAGTCGTCGGCAACATTCTCGAGAGCGCGCGCAAACAGCGCCACGTCGTGCTTCAGCCGGATCCGCTTGCCGGTTGCGACAAGGTCATCGCGGCGTACTCGCCGGAACTCCGGATCGTGCAGGATTAAATAGCTGAGCTCCGCACCCTGCTGCACGAGGTTCATTTGTGACAGCCCAGCCACTTTATCGTGGAAGCCGTGAAAACCGATGAGTTCGCTCAGCACGACCCCGGAGTCATTGAAGCTGAGCGTCTGGTCGAAGTCGCTGGCCAGAAGAAACTGCTTAAGCATGTTCTAGTACTCCTCTTTCCTAGTTACAATAACACCTTAACTTCTTTCGGGCCGGGCACCCAACGCATAATTTTAATCGGTCCTATGCGTATAAGACGTTAATGTTTTGTTAGCATTTCCTTAGATGCGTCCAACAGGTAACCGGTTATAGGGAAAGGGTTTGTTCCACGAAGCCCGGTTCACAGCGTGAGATGTATACCTCGTTTCAGGGCGAACACCAGGAGAAGGCCGTTATGGAGTGCGGCGGTCTTGCCGCCGCTTTCACAGACTAAGACTTTTCACATATCCAGCCCGTATGCGGATACCGAACCCTCAAGACGCCCGACTCAAAAGCGTCGTGTAACCTACGGACTTTTCCGCAAGCGGCGATTATCTTACGCGACGGACCCCTTCTTGCGAACCTGCAACACTGTTCCCCGCTCAACGCGTAGGCGTGAACGAACCGACTTCGCTGCGCGCTTGCATTACGCGCAGGATGGAATCGCGCGTGATCATGCCGATGATGTGCGCGCCGTCATTTTCCGTGTCGCTGACTACCGGCATCTGATTCACGTCCGCGGAAACCAGCCGTTCCAGCAGGCCCAGCAGCGGTTCTTCCGGACGCGCCCACAAGATTTTCTCGCGCGGAATCATCACGCCCTGCACGGACATGTTGGCCCACTCATGGCGCGGAACGGAATTGAGCGTGTGCACGTTGATCATGCCGACGAGCCGGTCGTTGGTAGTCACCAGATGGCAACGGCG
>WNFR01002626.1_pt1 | contig 18648 bp, 19 predicted proteins | sample 5400221 | NCBI WGS metagenome assembly WNFR01 (sample SAMN13153357, study PRJNA577476) | soil metagenome | isolation source: 40 cm soil under Madrone tree | place: USA:California | collected 2016-06-14 | reverse complement strand
TAGAGCGCCACCTCCACGCGGTCGCCCGGGCGGACCAGGAACTCCGGATCCCGCACGCGCCGGCCGCGCACGAACGCGCCGCCCCGCGCGGTGGCCGCCCGGGCCAGCTCCTGGGAAATCGAGCCGCGTCGGATCAGGAACTGGACCAGCGGCTCGTCGCGCTCGGCGACCAGCCGCAGGCGCGAGGGCAGCCGCCGGGAGCGCATCGCGGCGCCGCTACCCCTTTTCGACCACCCGGACGGGGAACTTGCTCAACGCGGAGCAGACCATCCCGTCGGACCCGGCCAACAGATCGTGGAATATCCCGCGGGGCGCGAGGGCGACAGCGCCGGGACCGAGCGGAATGCGCAGCTCGTTCCCGGCAGCGATCGTCTCCAGGACCAGCTCGCCGGAGCCCTGCACGCAGATGAACGCTCGATCCCCTTCGGGATACTTCTTCCATCCCGTCTTCTGCCCCGGCTTCAGGTAGACGCCGTCGACGAGGAGCTGGTCGGTCTTCACCGCGTGCAGCACGTTCGCCCTGTCGTCCGTGTAGCGCGCGTCGGTGATGAGATTCACGCTCTGCACGCGTTCCTTTCCTAGAACTGCGCCGGCGCCGGAGTGGCGGCCTTGTTGAAGAGGAACTTGGTGATTCCCCAGCCCAGGATCACGAACACGATCGCCAGCACCCAGGCATAGTCGTTTCCGTACACGCCCGGGAAGTGGTTCGAGACCATGAAGAAGATCAGGGGAACCGACATGTACGTGTTGTGCTTGCTGCGCAGGGCGGCCAGGGCGGGAATCGACGGGTCCGCCGCCGGCCCGGTGCCCTTCACCCCGGCGATGATCTTGCGCTGGTTCGGCCAGATCCGCATCCAGACGTTGGCCGCCATGATGGTGCCGAACAGCCCGCCCGCGTAGATGAAGACTGCGCGACCGCCCATGAACAGGTGGAAGATGAAGACCAGGACCGCGAACAGCGCCAGGGAGACGATCATGCCCGTGGTCTCGTTCTTCATGCTCTTCCAGAGCACGTCATAGACGGCGAACGCGACCAGCACGATCAGGAGCGCGATGCCGCCCGAGCCGTAGCTGCTCATGCGCTCGCTGCCCATGGCGTTGCCGGCCCAATACACGACCCAGAGCAGGAGGATGCCCGTCACCCAGGTATAGGCGGCACCCCAGCGGAACCAGTACAACGCGCGCGGCATCAGCTCCGGGACCACCTTCTTCCGCGAGTCGGGATCGTACGTTTTCGCCACCTGCGCGTTGACGAAGTTGAAGAACCAGAGATGGCCGATCCACATCACCCCGGCCAACACGTGGATCCAACGGAAGACAAGGTTCAGCCACTCGGAGACGTTCGGGTCCATCCACCCCTCCCTGGGCAATTCTCGGCGCGCACACTAGCGTTCCGGGATCGCTCCGTCGAGCGAGATCCGACGAAGAGGTCAAGCGCCCGCCGCATCCATTCCAATCCGTGCGCATCTTGCGCGGTATGAAACCGTACCAACCGAAGCAGTTTCCCAGGCTGAAGGGTCTCTCGGGCATTTCGGACACGCTGCTGCAGGATCACTTCAAGCTGTACGAGGGATACGTGAAGAACGTGAACGAGCTCTCGGGACAGCTGGATGGGATGCTGAAGGAAGGAAATGCGAAGGCCACCAATCCGGCCTTCGCGGAGATGACGCGCCGTCTCGGCTTCGAGTACGGCGGCATGGTGCTGCACGAGCTTTACTTCGGGAACCTCCGGCCGGAGCCGGACCCGTTGAACAAGACGGGGGCGCTCGCGCAAGCGCTGGCGCAGGGTTTCGGCAGCTTCGAGGCCTGGCTGGACGACTTCAAGGCCATCGCCGGCATGCGCGGCGTGGGCTGGGCCATCGCCTACCAGAACCCGGAGAACCGGCTGGTGTCGAACCACTGGATCACGCTCCACGAGGACGGCCACCCGCCGGGATTCAAGCCCATCGTGGTGATGGACGCCTGGGAGCACGCTTTCGTGCCCGACTACAAACCCACCGAGCGGAGCAAGTACGTAGACGCGTACTTCAAGAACCTCGACTGGCGGGCTTGCGAGGCGCGGCTGATCAAGTAAACAGCGGCTCGTGCTTCGCGAGCTGCCCGATCTCCGGGAGGACGCGGCGCGGCTGGCGGCGGCGCTGGCTCGCGCAAAACATCGCCGCGCCGCGGGGCTGCCCCTCGACAGCTCGCTGCGTGAAGTCCTCCGGACATACAAGCTGGCGGCGAGCAGCGACGGATTGGCGCAGGCAGGCGAGGCGCTGCAGAACGCGCAGGCCGAGGATCCGCACAGGCCTGGACGCATCGCGCGGCTCTCCTCGTTGCGCGACTTCCTCGCGCGCGCTCGGGCGCTCGCCATCGAGCCCGCGGCGGCGCAGGAGTTGTTCGATTTGCCCCAGCGTCCGCTGGTGCGGCCGCCGGGCGACGCCGGCCTGCACGGCGCGCTACCCGCCGTGGCGGTATTCCGCCAGCTGCCATTCTTGCGCTCGCGCGACAAGCGCGCGGAGATGGAATCGGCACTGGCGGCCGCTCTGCATCCCGCGGATGCGACCCGGAGCGCGGCGTGGGACGCGGCCCAGCAAGCCCGGGCGGAGGCCGGCATCCCGATCCCGCAGGATGCAGCGGCGTGGGCGGAGAGGGTGCTCGACGGCACCGAAGCCTTGGCGAAGGACCTGGGAGGCTGGCTCCTCGAGCGCCACACGGGCGCCAAGCCTGGGGCCGCGGCAAGGCACGACCTCCTCCACCTCCTGCACGCTCCCCGCTGCGCGGGGGCCTTCCCGGCGGGCGAGATGCAGCGGACGGTGCGGCGCTGGGCGGACATGCTGCGCCTGGACCTGTCGGGAGTGAAGCTGGACGACGAGGATCGCCCGCTCAAGTGGCCCGGCGCGCGCGCGGAGCCTCTCGATCCGCCGTACGAGGCGGCGCTCACCTTCCTTCCGGCGGAGGGACCGCGCGCCCTCGGCGCGCTCCTGGGCGGCATCGGAATCGCGCTCCTCCGCCTGGGTCCGCCCGCGGACGCGCCGCCGGAGGATCTCTGGCTCGGGGATCCCGCGGTGCTGCACGCCTGCGCCATGCTGCTCGAGGGTCTTGTGCGCGACCCCGGATGGTTGCGGCGCTGCGCGAAAGCCGAGCTGTCTCGCGACGACGAGCGCGCGATCGCGATCGCCGCCGTATTCGATGCCCGGGTGGCGGGCGCCCGCACCCTCGCCGCGCTGCAGGCGCATGAGTCCGGTCTGGGCTCGCGGGCCGCCGGCATCCACCGGGAGCTCTATGCGCGCGCAACCGGAGCGGAGCTTCCAGCCGGCATGGCCCTTTGCGACCTGGATCCGTGGATCGAGCCGCTGGCGGAATTGCAGGGAAGGGCGCTGGCAGCGCGCGCCCGCACGTTCCTGCGCGACCTCCATGACGAGGACTGGTGGCGCAACCCGCGCAGCGTCGTCTCCCTCCGGGAAATCTGGGGACGCGGCGGTCGCCCCACTTGTGCCGAATTGTGGTCGGAGATGGGTGGTGAACCCTCCCCTAATCCGTTGTTGATCGAACTTTCCGCGAGCGGCCGTTAACAATGGACGGGCGGGATGGTCCGGGCCACGGGAGAATTTTGCTGATGGAACGCTGCAAGCCCTCAGGTTCAGGGACGACCGGGCGGCCGTCTGGCTGCGAGGAATCCCCATGATCCGACGGGGAGCTCCGTACCCGGTGCTCGATGAGAGCTGGCCGGTCCGGTACCGGTTCGACTCGCTGCGCGCGCTGCAGCGGCACCTCCGGCTCGGCGGCGGCTTCTTCCTGCCCGACCCCGACATGCCGGGCGGTCCGGGCTCGCGCGTGATCGTCGAGATCGTGGTGCCCGAGACCTCGGATGCGCCGCTCCTGCACGGGCGCGTGCGCGAGCGGGTCCACGGCGGCGTCTGGCTCGACGTCCCTTCCGCGCGCCCCGCGGCCCGCTGGGAACCGGATCCGAACGGTCCGCGGCGGCAGCACCGGCGGCTGGCCTGCGAGCTGTTCGTCGAGGTGCAGCCGCAGGGCGGCGGCGCGCCCTGGCTCTGCCGCGCCCTGGACCTGAGCGAGCGCGGGCTTCGCATCGCGACCGGATTCGAGATCGGGATCCGTGGAGATGAGCTGTCCGCCACCCTGCTTACGCCCGAAGGCGACCTCGCGCCCGCCGAGCTGCGCGGTCGCGTGGTGTGGGCCGGATCGCGCGAGATCGGCATCGAGGTCATCGAGCAGTCGCCGAGCTACCGCACGTTGCTCGCTGCCGCGGCCGGCCGCTGGGCATTGGTCGAGGAGCTCGAGCACGCCAGCGACTGCCCTTGCGCTCAGGGCGCCAGGGGCCAGCGCCAGCCGTAGAGCCGGCTGTAGTGCCACCACTCCTTGGGGTTCACCCGGAAGCCGGCGGCGTGCATCGCGGCTTTCAGAGCCTCGCGATGCTCCTTCGCGGGGCTGTCCGGGAGAGGCGCGTCGGCGGCGGCGTCCGGGCCGAATGCGTCGAACCTGGTGGGCATCGCGAGGCGCGCGCCGGACAGATCCGCCAGCTCGAGGTCGACGGCGACGCCCCGCGCATGCAGGCTGCCGCGCGCGGGGTCCGCGACCGAGCCCGGGTGCGGATGCGCTGCGAAGAGCGCCTTCTGAGCGGCGAGGGACCGGGTGCAGTCGCGCGCTACCAGCCGGAAGCCGCGCTTGCGCAGCGCGTCAGCGGCCGTGGCAAGCCGCTGCGCCACGCTGCCGCGCAGCAGGCACTTCGAATCAGCCGGGTACAAGGCGCGCCCCACGATGTTGTCGGACGTGGCGTACGCGAGATCGACGATCAGCCCCGGAACCACGACTGCCGCATCGACCAGAGGGTCATCCGCGTCCGCCACGGGCGGCAGCTGCTGTGGACCGTAGAGTTGCGCCGCGAGCAACAGCGGCAGCCACATGCGCTACTTCAGGCGGCGCAACGCGCGAATGATCTTGTCCTTTTCCTTGGTGCGCACGGCCGGGGCCGCACCCTTCGTCCCCGCGCTGCGCGCCGCGAGCTTCTGCTTCAGCTCGATCTCCAGGGCAAGCAGCTCGGCGCGCGCTTCGGGAATGTCCTGCCCCCGGCGCGGCAGGACCTCGTTCCTGCCCAGCGACATCCCCGACCGCATCCGGACCGTCTTCTCCTCGCGAGCGCTGAGTTGGCGCGCGGCAGTGCGGAGCAGCTCACGGACTTCCGCGCTGGTGATCGTGGTCGAGGAGGACTTGTTGGTCATTACGCGGTCACCTCTACGGGTCGTCGCGGTATCCATTTGCACCCTACCCCCCGCTCCTGGGAGATCCAATTTTTCTACGGAATCGCGCCTCTACGCCCGCACAGGAACACGGGATTCGCGGCAGATCAACCTTTTGGCGCAACTGTGCGCACCTATGCGGAAAGATCCTGCTTTCTCGCAGCATTGGCGCGGATCACGTTTCCATAGGAAAGCGCGCATGCCCCCCGCTGCGGCGCGGGCGCAGCTCAGCGCTGCGGAGCGGCTTCTTCATCCTCGTCGTCCGCCTCCTCGGGCGCGGGCGGCGCAGAGGGGGCCGCGGGGGCCTTCCCCAGGAAGCGCAGCGGATCCTTGACCGCATGGGGCACGCTCGTCTCGGGCTCATACTGCGGCGTCTTCAGCCCTGGATCCTTGCCCACGGCCGAGGTCACCAGCACGGAATGGAGGTCCAGCTCCGCCGCGGGACCGTCTCCGTTCCCCGCGACCTTGAAGTGGCCTCGCAGGTCGCAGCCGAGCGGCACCGCCGTCTGCGCATCGATGACCAGCGTGCCCGACACGCGGACCGGCTCCTGCTTCTCCCAGAGCTCGAGCCGCCGCGCCGTGTCCGGATCGACCTTGCTCTCCGGATACTGCATCGCCGGCAGATCGCTCTTGTCGGTCTCGCCGTCGCGAGCGCCGAACCCGGTGACCGTGTACCGCGCCACGCGCCGCCCCTCGCTGGTCGTCTCGCCCGCGCTCCGCAGCTTCAGCCCGTGGGCAAGCCGATCGAAAGTGGCGAGCCCGGACAGCGCCTGCTCGCGGATGCGCGCCGGATCGGTGCGGTCGGTGCGGCGCTTGTGGAACGAGCCGTAGAGGCTCTTGACGAACACTTCGCCCTTCACCCAGAGCAGCTCGAATCCCTGGTTGTGATCGTTCACCAGGCGCGCCGAGAAGTCGCCGCCAGGCGCTTGCGCCAGCGTGGTCTCCTCCGCCAGCGAGACCTCGGACCCGCCGTCGGGCAGCCCGGGCCCGCGGAACCAGGCGAACTGCACCCGCTGCTGCGCCTTGTGAGGGCCCAGGCGCTGCTCGATCTCCGCTCGGCGCATGTGCAGGACGCGGAGGGCGAGGGCCGGGTCGTCCGCGAGCCGCGCGGCGTCGACCTTCTCCTTCGCCTGCGGAAGCTCGCCGACCGGCTGCTCGGGCGAGAACATGCGCGCGCGGGCGGCCTCGTCCTCGCTGCGCTTGCAGGAGGAGGCGAGAAGCAGGACGGCGGCCAGGACGGGGCGGCGCATGGGGCGCGAACCTTAACGGAAGGATGGACCTATGCCCAGAGCATCCGCGCGATCACGACAGAGGCGGTCAGCCCGGTGAAGTCCGCCAGGAGCCCGGCAGCCAGCGCATGCCGGTACCGCACGATCCCGACCGACCCGCAGTAGACCGAGAGCACGTAGAAGGTCGTCTCGGTCGATCCCTGCAGCACGGAGCCCAGCCTGCCCGCATACGAATCCGGTCCGAGGCCCGGGGTGGCGAAGATGTTGCCCAGCAGCCCGAGGGCGCCGGATCCGGAGAGCGGGCGGACCAGCGCCATCGGCAGCACCTCCGCCGGCAGGCCCAAGGGACCGGTGATCGGCGCGAGCACCTTGGCCAGCGCGTCCATCGCACCGGCGCCGCGGAAAGCACCCACGGCGGCGAGGATCGCCACCAGGAACGGGATGATGCGGACGGCGACGTTGAAGCCCTCCTTCGCCCCCTCCACGAACGCCTCGTACACCTTCACGCCCTTGACCCAGCCATGGAGCGGGATCCCGACCAGCAGCGCGATCAGGACCCAGCTCGAGGCGATCTCGACGGCGTGTCTCATTTCCACACCCGCTCGAGCAGCTTGGCGGAGACGATGGCGACGGTGAGCGCGCAGAAGGTTGCGGCCAGCGTCGGCACCAGGATGCCCGCGGGATCCGTCGACCTCGCCGACGCGCGCAGGGCGATCACCGTGGTCGGCACCAGTTGCAGCGAGGCCGTGTTGATGGCGAGGAACAGCACCTGCGCGTTCGTCGCGGTGCCAGGCGTCGGATTCAGCTTCTCCAGCTCCTCCATCGCCTTGATCCCGAACGGCGTGGCGGCGTTTCCCAGCCCCATCATGTTGGCGGCGATGTTGAGCAGCATCGCCGAGATCGCCGGGTGGCCGTCGGGGATGCTGGGAAAGAGCGGACGGAAGATGGGACGGGCAGCGCGAGCGAGCTTCTCCACCAGCCCCGCCTTCTCGGCGATGCGCATCAGCCCGAGCCAGAGCGCCATCACGCCGATCAAGCCGATGGCGAGCGTCACTCCCTGGGACGCGCCGTCGAACGCGCCCTGGCCCACGGCCTTGATGTCGCCGCGGACGGCGCCCGCGATCGCCGCCGCGACCAGCAGCAGCACGAAGACGAGGTTCATGCTCCCATTCAACGCGCGGCCGCGCCGTTTGCAAAGGTTTCATCTTCTTGACCCCGCGGCGCGGCGCATGCTACTCGCCCGCGTCCCTCGCGCTTTTCCCGGAGTGGAACGGATGCTTCGCACGCTCTGCCTCGCCGCCTTGCTCAGCCTCGCCGCAGGCAGCGCCCTCGCGCAGACCGCCCCCGCCAAGAAGGCGCCGGCGAAGCCGAAGAAGCCGCCCCCGGCGGCGGCGGCCCCGCCCACCTCGACCAAGACGGGCGAGCAGGGAACGACAGCCGCTCCCGCGCAGCCGGACACGGCGGCGGGAAGCTCCACCTCGGCGCCAAACGCCGCGGCGGCAGCGCCGACACAGGCGCCTCGCGCGCTCGATCAGGAGGAGTTCCGGCGGCAAGTGATGGAGGAAGTCCGCCGCGAGCTGCAGAAGATGAAGGACGAGGTGAAGCAGGAGACCGCCTGGGTCGAGCAGGACTCGCAGGCGCGGGTGCAGGACAGCGAGGCGGTCGATTCGCTCAAGCAGCGCGTGAACCTGTTCCAGCCGCACGGATACATCCGCATGCGCCCCGAGTTCTTCTACAACATGCGCCTCTCGCGAGGCGCCGATCCGGCCGGCTTCCAGCTCTTCCCCGGCCCCATCATCGGGGCGGGCGACAACAAGAGCCAGTCCGACGTGAACTTCCGCTTCCGCTTCGAGCCGACGCTCGCGGTCAGCGAGGACCTGTCCATCTACTTCCAGGCCGACATCCTCGACAACGTCCTGTTCGGAAGCAGCCCGGTCACGGACGCGTACCTCGACCCCTTCACCCCCATCTCGCTGCTGGCGGCGCGGCGCGGCGCCGGCATGATCGACGTGAAGCGCGTCTGGGCGAAGGTGAACACGCAGCTGGGCGAGCTGGTGTTCGGGCGGATGGGCTACCACTGGGGGCTCGGCGTCCTGCACAACGACGGCAACTGCCTCGACTGCGACTTCGGCGACACCTACGACCGCATCGCCTTCTCTCCGCGCGAGATCAAGGGGCACCGCTTCGCGCTGATGTTCGACCTCATCTCGAAGGGCGCGTCCACGACCGGCGAGAAGGGTGAGCTGGGCCGGAGCGTGGACCTCGACACGCTCGACGACGGGTACCGGCTGGGGCTGGAGATCACCCACGTCGATACGCCCGAGGAGATCAAGCGAAAGCTCGACGCCAACCAGTGGGTGATCAACTACGGGGTGGTCGGGGACTATCGAACGCAGCCCTGGGACACGGTGGTGCCCCTCAACAGCGGCGGCTCGCTCCGCTCGCAAGTGGTCCAACGGCAGGGGAAGTTCTACCAGCCCGACGGCTTCCTTTCGCTGAAGCGGAAGAAATGGCGGTTCGATCTCGAGCTGGCGTTCAACATCGGCAGCGTGGGCACGCACCAGCAGACCGAATTCGATCCAGCGACCGTCACGGCGGAAGTGGCCAGCCTGCTCACCAAGCCGGTCAATTTCTTCCAGGTCGGCGGCGCGATGCAGACCGACGTCGCGCTGCTGTCGGCCGATGCGCTTCTCTTCGGCCTCGAGTTCGGGGCGGCGTCCGGCGACAAGGGCGCTTACGGCTTCGGGGCGCGCCCCTGGCGCAACGGCTCCGGCGCGGCCCAGCCGGTCGCTCCAGGGCAGCAGCCCTGGAACACCGCCGGGCCCGGCGACATCGACGGCGGCCATCTGGACTTCTCTTCGCCGACCGGCGGCCACGCCCGCATCAACAACTTCATGTTCAACCGCTCCTTCAACGTGGACATGATCCTGTTCCGCAACCTGGTCACCACCGTGACCAGCGCCTGGTACCTGAAGCCGTCGATCCGGTACCGCCCGACCGGTCGCAAGACGGGGGGCGGCGACGACACCGGGTTCGAGATCCTGTTCGCGGCGATCTACTCGCAGGCGTGGTATCCGGAGAACACGCCCGGCCTGGCCAAGGCGCTCGGGCTCGAGTTCAACGCCGGGATCACCTATGACACCTCCGACCGGCTCCACGCCGGGCTGGCCTACGGGCTGCTCCTGCCGTTCGACGGGCTCCGGAACACGCTGCCTGCGCTCAGCCCGAGCGTGGCGCACGCCCTGCGCATGATCCTCGCCATCCCCTTCTAGACGATGAAGCGCTTGTTCCGGGCGCTGATCGTTCTCGCCACCTCGACGCTGGTGGTCTGCGGCGTGAAGGGGCCGCCGCGGCCGCCCGTTCCGGACGCGCCGGACGCGGGTCCCGCGGACGGGGGGGCGCGATGAATCACTTCCAGCGGCGCCGGGGAGAGCTGTACTGCGAGGAGGTGGCGCTGTCGGAGCTGGCCGCGGAAGTGGGGACCCCGGCCTACGTGTACTCGACGGCGACGTTGCTGCGGCACGCGCGGGTGTTCCGGTCCGCGCTTCGCGGTCTCGACGTTCTCGCCTGCTTCGCGGTGAAGGCCGCTCCGAATCTCGCCCTGCTCTCGCTGTTCGCGCGGGAAGGCTACGGCTTCGACATCGTCTCGGGCGGGGAGCTCTTCCGGGCACTGCAAGCCGGCGGAGATCCCGGCAAGATCGTCTTTTCCGGAGTGGGCAAGCGGCAGGACGAGATGGCGGCGGCGCTCGACGCGGGCATCTTCCAGTTCAACTGCGAGAGCGAGGAGGAGCTGCGGCAGCTCTCGCAAGTCGCCGCCCGGAGGAAGCTCGTCGCGCCCGTCGCCATCCGGGTGAACCCCGAAGTGGACGCGCGCACCCACCCTCACGTGGCCACTGCGCTGTCCTCCAGCAAGTTCGGCGTCGCCAGCGCCCGGGCGCGCAGGGCGTACCGCCTCGCCGCATCGTTGCCGGGGATCCGCGTGGTCGGCGTCGCCTGCCACATCGGCTCGCAGATCGCGTCGGTGAGGCCGTTCGTGGAAGCCGCCACGAAGATGCGCGGGTTGGTGCAACAGCTCCGATCCGACGGGCACGACATCCTCCGCCTGGACATGGGGGGCGGCCTGGGAGTGCCCTATGGCGATGGGCCGCAGCCCGCCTCCCCCCGCCAGTACGGGGAGGCGCTGGTGCGCGCCTTGCGGGGCCTGGACGTCAAGGTGCTGGTGGAGCCCGGGCGGCTGCTGGTCGCCAACGCGGGAGTGCTGCTCTCGCGGGTGCTGCTGCGCAAGCTGGGTCAGGGGGCGCGCAGGTTCGTGGTGATCGACGCCGGGATGAACGATCTCCTCCGGCCGGCCTTGTACCAGGCGCACCACGACCTCGAGCCGGTCGCCCGACCCCGCAAGGGCGCCGAGGTGGTGGACGTGGTCGGACCGGTCTGCGAGAGCGCCGACGTGCTGGCGAAGCGCCGCCGCCTTCCGCCGCTCGAAGGCGGCGACCTGATCGTCCTGCGCACCGCGGGAGCCTACGGGATGGCGATGGCCTCGCAGTACAATGCCCGCCCGCGCCCGCCCGAAGTGCTGGTGGACGGGCGGTCCTGGCGCATCATCCGGGCGCGGGAGGGTTATAAAGACCTGATCCGCGGCGAGTCGCCGTGAGGAGCAAGCCATGAGCAGGCCGCGCGGTTCCATGGTTGCCCTGGTCACGCCGTTCCGCGACGGCGCGGTGGACGAGGCCGCGCTGCGCGCGCTGGCGCGCTGGCAGATCGAGAAGGGCACGGACGCGCTGGTGCCCTGCGGGACCACCGGCGAGGGCGCGACGCTCTCGAACCGCGAGCATGACCTGGTGATCCGCTGCTGCGTCGAAGAGGCGCGGGGGCGGGTGCCGGTGATCGCGGGCTGCGGCAGCAACGACACGCGGAAGACGATCGAGAACGTCCAGCGCGCCCGGGAAGCCGGCGCGGACTCCGCCCTGGTGGTGACGCCCTATTACAACAAGCCCACGCCCGAAGGCCTCTTTCGCCACTTCGAGGCCGTGGCCAGGCAGGGCGGCCTTCCCGTCGTCCTCTACAACGTGCCGAGCCGGACTTCGGTGGACATGCTCGCCGACACCGTGGCCCGCTGCGCGAAGGTCCCGGGAATCGTCGGGATCAAGGAAGCGAGCGGCAACGTCGTCCGGGTCGCGGAGATCCAGGCGGCGGGGGTGCCGGACGACTTCTCCATCGTCGCAGGCGACGACATGTTCACGCTTCCCACGCTGGCCATGGGCGGGCACGGAGTGATCAGCGTGGTGGCCAACGTCGCGCCTGCGGAGATGGCGGGGCTCTGCGACGCCTTCTTCGCCGGGGACCTGGGCAAGGCACAGCGGGCGCAAACCAGGTTCGCCAACCTGGTCAAGGCGTTGTTCTGCGAGACCAACCCGCTCCCGGTGAAGCACGCGCTCGGGCGGATGGGAAGGATCACGCCTGAGCTTCGCCTGCCCTTGGTGCCCATCTCGGAGGCCGGGGCGGCCAGGGTGGACGCGGCGCTGCGCGCGTTCGGCGGGCTGCTGTGATCCGCGCCGTGGTCGCAGGCGCCGCCGGCAGGATGGGCTCGCAGATCCTGGCCGCGCTGCGCGAGGAGAAGGACTTCGCGGTGACCGGCGCGTTCGAGCGCGCGGGGAACGAGAAGGTCGGCAGCGACGCTGCGGGCGTCGAGATCTCCTCCGGGATCGAGCCCGCGCTGGAGAAGGGGGCCGACGTGGTGATCGACTTCACCACCCCTTTGGCGTCCCTCCACCACGCGGCCGTCTGCGCAGACCGGGGAGTGGCGCTGGTGATCGGCACCACCGGATTCGCCGAGGAGCAGAAGGGCGGCCTGCGCGCGGCGTCGCGGCGCGTTCCGCTCTTGCTGGCGCCGAACATGAGCGCCGGCGTGAACGTGCTCTTCCGGCTGGTCGCGGACGCCGCCCGCGCGCTGGGCCCGGCCTACGAGGTCGAGGTCGTGGAGCTGCACCACCGCATGAAGCGCGACGCCCCCAGCGGGACGGCGCTGCGCCTTGCCGAGGTCGCCGCCGGCGCCCTAAGTCTGCCTCTCAAGGATGCCTTCGTCTACGAGCGGCATGGCGAGGTGGGCGCGCGCAAGAGCGGCACCATCGGCCTTTCGACGCTGCGCGGCGGCGACGTGGTGGGCGATCACACCGTGCACTTCCTGGCGGACGGCGAGCGGCTGGAATTGACCCACCGCGCCACCAGCCGCGAGAACTTCGCCCGCGGGGCAGTGAGGGCCGCCCGCTGGCTCGCGGGCCGAAAGCCGGGGTTCTACGACATGCAGGACGTGCTCGGGTTGCGAACATGATCCAGATCGCGCGCTATCTGGGGCAGGATGGGGAGATCCTCGAGGGCGTGGTGCAGGGCGACGAGATCGAGGAGATCTCCGGCCTCGACACCATGCTCCACGGGGGCCGGCGGCTCGGAGTCCGCCGCAAGCTCTCCGAGGTGCAGCTCCTGCCCTGGGGTCTCGCCCGCAAGATCGTGGGAGTGGGGAAGAACTACCTGGACCACGCCAAGGAGCTGTCCAGCGAGGTCCCGAAGGAGCCGCTCCTCCTGATCAAGCCGACCAGCGCGTTGATCGGGCACGGCCAGCCGATCGTGCTTCCGCCCCAGTCGGTGTCGCGCGAGATCCACCACGAGTCCGAGCTGGCCGTGATCATCGGCAAGCGCCTCAAGCGCGCCTCCGAGGCGGAGTGCTCCCGGGCCGTGGCCGGAGTGACCTGTCTCAACGACGTGACGGCCCGCGACATCCAGCGCGCGGAAGGGCAGTGGACGCGGGCGAAGGGGTTCGACACCTTCTGCCCGGTCGGGCCCTGGGTCACCGCCGGCCTGGACTGGTCGAACCTGCGCGTGCAGTGCCGCGTGAACGGCGTGGTGAAGCAGGACGGGCGCACCAAGGACCAGGTGTTCCCGGTGCCGCGCCTGCTGGCGTTCATCTCCGCCGGGATGACCCTCGAGCCCGGAGACGTGGTCACCACCGGGACGCCCGCCGGCGTCGGGCCCATCCGGGCGGGCGACGTCGTCGAGGTCGAAGTCGAGGGCGTGGGTGTGTTGCGCAACGAGGTCCGCGCCGAGTGAAGCCAAGCGCCTCCGCCGCCAGGCTCGGTCCGGGGTCCTGAATGCGCCCTGCCTTGAATCCGCTGCTGTCCAGGCTTGCCGGGTACATGCAGGAGACGGCGAACGCGCTGCGGGAGGCCGCGCTGCGGTCGGGCAAGCCCGTCTATGACTTCGGGATCGGCGATCCTCGCGAGCCCACGCCAGGGTTCATCCGCAAGGCGCTCCGCGACGCGGTCCCCGAGGTGTCCCAGTATCCGTCGATCGCGGGGACGCCCGCTCTGCGACGCGCGGTGGCCGGATACCTCCAGCGGCGGTTCGCGCTGGCGCTCGATCCAGACTCCGGAATCCTCCCCTGTGCAGGCGCGAAGGAGGCGCTCTTCCATCTTCCGCTCTGCGCCGCCAGCCCGGAACGGCCGCTCTGCTGGTATCCGGATCCAGCCTACCCCGTCTACCAGCGCGCCATCCTCTTCGCCGGCGCGACGCCCCGGACTTATCCGCTGCGCTCCGAGCGGGGCTTCCTTCCGGACCTCGATGCCATCGCTGCCGAGGATTGGCGGCGGACCAGCCTCTGGTTCGACTGCTACCCGCACAATCCCACGGGGGCCAGCGCGCCCCGCGCCCACCACGAGAAGCTGGCGAGGCTGGCGAAGGAGCATGGCTTCCTGGTGGTCTGCGACGAGCCGTACGTCGATCTCTATGTCGGGGAGCCGCCCCACTCGGCGCTGCAGGTCTCGCGGGAGAACCTGATCGCCATCCACAGCCTTTCCAAGCGAAGCGGCATGACCGGCTACCGGAGCGGATTCATCGCGGGCGATCCCGGGATCATCCGCTGGCTCCGCGAAGCGCGGGCCAACTTCGGGGTGGCGTCACAGGCCTTCATCCAGCAGGCGGCGATCGCCGCCTGGAGCGACGACGAGCACGTGGAGGAGCGCCGCCGCACGTTCGCGAACAAGCGCCAGGTCCTGCTCGCGCATCTACGGCGGCTCGGGCTGGAGGTCGGTGGCGAAGGCGCGTTCTACCTCTGGGTCCGCGTGCCTGCCGGGGAGACCAGCGAGGGCTACGCCGCCCGCCTGGCGGAGCGGAACATCCTGGTCGTGCCCGGGACGCAGTTCGGCCAGGAAGGCGCCGGATTCATCCGGCTGGCGATGGTGCCCAAGCTCGAGGACTGCCGCGCCGCCACGGAGCTCTGGCCGACCTGACGTTCGCAAGCGCTCGGTCGCGGCGATCTTCGCTTGCGGGGGGCGGGGCAAGTCGCGCAGCATCCCGCGCATGCGACTCATCGCCGCGTTCGCCGCGGCCGTGCTGGCAATCGTGGGCGTCACCGCAGCGTCGCTCCGCTCGCTGGCCGCGCGGCGCGACTGGACGGCATGGGTCACGCGCACGCAGGATGTCCGCTTCGCGGTGGAGCGGGTGCTTGCGCTCTCCACGGATCAAGAAACCACCCAGCGCGGCTTCCTGCTCACCGGGCGGGAGCAGTACCTCGAGCCGTTCGAGGGAGCCGTAGCCGGTGTCGACGATCAGCTCGACCGACTGGCCTCGCTGAACCGTGACAATCCCCGCCAGCTCCAGCGCCTCGCCGCGCTCCGGCCGCTGCTGCGCGGGAAGGCGGACGCGCTCCGGCAGGCCATTTCCCTCCGGAGAAAGGGAGACCCGTCTGCGTTTGCCGGGGTCTCGTCGGGAGAGGCGGGCGAGACCATGCAGCAAGCGCGCCGCCTGCTCGCCGAGATGCGGGACGAGGAGGCGGCGCTCCTGCAAGACCATCTCCGCCGGCTGGCGCGCGCCGATCGCTGGTCGGCTGCGGTCGCGCTTGGCGGGGCCGCGCTGCTGCTCATGCTGGTAGGGGTCGCGGCGCTGGCCGTGCGAGGCGACCTGCGGCGCCGCGAAGAACAGGTCTTCGAGCGCGCGCGGGTCCTGGAATACCAGCAGCGCCTGATCGCGATCGTCGGCCACGACCTGCGCAATCCACTCACCGCCGTGCTGGTCTCCGCTCAGATGCTGCTGCAGAGGAAGGAGGACCTGCGGCCGGGCCAGGTGAACGCCGTGGAGCGGATCCTGAGGAGCGCCTCGCGCATCGACGCGCTGGCCGGGCTGCTGATCGATTTCACCTATGCCCGCCTCGGCAAGGGCATCCCGGCCAACCCCGCCGCCATGGACGCGCGCACGGTCGCCGAGCGCGCGGTGGACGAGCTGCGCGCCTCCCACCCCGGGCGGGAGATCCGGATCGAGAGCGCGCAGCCGGCGATCCACGGCCACTGGGACGGCGATCGCGTCTCGCAGGTGGTCTCGAACCTGGTCTCGAATGCGCTCCAGTACGGCGCGGCCGGCCGGCCCATCACGGTCTCCTTGTCCGGCGACGCCCAAGGGTCCCTGGAGGTCCGGGTCCACAACCACGGCCCTGCCATGCCGGTGGAGGTCCAGCAGCACCTGTTCGAGCCGTATCGCAGGGGGAAGGGTGCGGAGAGCTCGCACCCGCGCGGCCTCGGGCTGGGACTGTTCATCGTGCGCGAGATCGCCCGCGCGCATGGCGGCTCTGTCGAGGTGCACTCGGACGTGGAGCTCGGCACGACGCTCACGGTCCGCCTGCCCAGACGTCATGCGCCGCTGCCCCGGGCGGGTGGCTCCGCGGCTCCGAAGCAGGCGAGCGGGGCGGAATTGCCGGCCTTGTAGCTGTGCTAGCTTGCGCGGCGGATGCAGAACCCCGCTGCGGAAGAGCTGAGATCGCCCGACGCCTCCCCCGACGCTCTCCGTGCCGCCGTGGAGGAAGCGCAGCGGGACCGCGGATCGCTCCAGCGCCAGGCGAACGCGATCCGCGAGGTGGTGTACCGGCTGGATCGGGGCACCCTGCGCGTCGCCGAGAAGGGACGTCAGGGCTGGGAGATCCACGGCTGGATCCAGCAGGCCATCAATCTCTTCTTCGGCCTGGCGCAGAGCGAGCTCTACGCCGCGGGCGACCTCAAGTTCTTCGACAAGGTCCCGCCCAAGCAAGATCTCGGCGACTTCCGGGTGGTCCCGCCCGGGGTGGTCCGTTACGGTGCGCACGTGGAAAAGGGCGCGATCGTGATGCCGGGATTCGTGAACATCGGCGCGCGCGTCGGCGCCGGCAGCATGGTCGACACCTGGGCCACGGTCGGTTCCTGCGCGCAGGTCGGGCGCGGCGTGCACCTCTCGGGCGGTGTCGGCCTGGGCGGAGTGCTCGAGCCGCCCGGCGCGCGGCCGGTGATCGTCGAGGACGGCGCGTTCATCGGCAGCCGCTGCATCGTCGTCGAGGGCGTGCTGGTCGAGGAGGAGGCGGTGCTGGGCGCGGGGGTGGTGCTCACCGCCAGCACCCCCATCTACGACGTGACCTCCGCCAAGGAGCAGCTGATCAAGGGTGCGGTGCCGGCGCGCAGCGTGGTGATCCCCGGCATGCGGCCGCGCAAATTCCCCGCCGGCGAGTACCTCACTCCCTGCGCCCTGATCATCGGCACCCGCAAGGAGAGCACGGACCGGAAGACCTCGCTCAACTCCGCGCTCCGCGACTTCGGGGTCCCGGTCTGATGGATCTCGCGGAGCGCACGCTCCAGCTCTGCCAGATCCGGAGCCCCATCGGGGAGGAGGCGGAGATCGCGGCGTACGTGGCCCGTGAGACTTCCGGGCAGCGGATCGGGAACGCGGTCGTGTGCGGCGGCGTGAGCGGCGCGCGCCCCGCCGTGCTGCTCGCGGGGCACCTCGACACCGTGCCCATCCAGGAAGGCGATTTTCCGGCCCGCCGCGAGAAAGGCCGCGTCTTCGGGCGCGGAGCGAGCGACATGAAGGGCGCGCTGGCGGTGATGATCGAGCTCTGGCGGCGGCTCGATCGCGGCGCGCTGCCGCTCGAGCTGGTGTTGCTCTTCTACGACCGGGAGGAAGGGCCTATCGCCCAGAACGGCCTCTTGCCGGTCCTCGAGCGGCGTCCCGATCTGAAGAGCGCGTCGCTGGCGCTCTGCCTCGAGCCGACCGATCTCGGCCTGCAGCTCGGCTGCTGCGGTTCGATGCATGCCACCTTGAGCTTTTTGGGGCGGAGCGCTCATTCCGCGCGGCCCTGGCAAGGCGAGAACGCGATCCACAAGGCCGGCGCGCTGCTCTCGCACCTCGCTGCCCAGGCGCCTCGAGAGGTGCGCGTGGGAGAGCTGCTCTATCGGGAGGTGATGAGCGCCACGCGAATCGAGGGGTTCACCGGGCGCAACGTCGTTCCCGCGCGCTGCGACCTCAACTTGAACTTCCGCTTCGCGCCGGGGCGGACCGTCGAGGACGCCGAGCGCGAGGTGATGGCCCTCGCGCAGCGTTTCGGGGCAACGGCGGCGGTCACCGACCGCGCGCCGGCCGGACCCGCCATCCTGGACAATCCGCTCCTGCAGGAGTTCCGCGCGGTCACGGCGGCGCCCATCGAGGCCAAGCAAGCCTGGACCGACGTGGCGCAGCTCGCCCGGGTGGGAATTCCTGCGGCCAACTTCGGACCCGGGGAGCAGGCGCAAGCCCACCAGGGCGGAGAGAGCTGCCCCGAGCCCGCCCTGGAGCGCGCGCACGCGATGCTGGAGCGGTTCCTGCTCGAGGCGGTGCCGTGAACGAGGCGTTCGTCGGCCTCGGCTCCAATCTCGGCGACCGGCTCGCGAACCTGGCGACGGCCGTCGGGCTGCTGGCGCGGGAGCCCGGCTTCACGCTCCGGCAGGTCTCGCTGGCCTACGAGAGCGAGCCCATCGGGCCGCCCCAGCCGCGCTACCTGAATGCCGTGGCGCAGGTCGGCACGCTGCTGTCGCCGCGCGCGACGCTGCAGCGGCTCCAGGCCATCGAGGAGGGCATGGGACGGGTCCGCCGTGAGCGCTGGGGATCGCGCGAGATCGACCTCGATCTGCTGCTGTACGGCGGCCGGGTGGTGGAAGAGACCGGACTCCAGATCCCCCATCCGCTGCTCGAGGCCCGCGCGTTCGCCCTGGTGCCGCTGGCCGAGATCGCCCCCGGCGTTGTGCTCCCACGTTCTTCGCTCACCGCCCTCCAGCTGCGGGATCGGCTCCCCGCCGATCAGCTGGCCGGCGTTCTGCCCTACCGCCCGATCCGTCGCCCGCTCCCTGAACCGGAGA
>WNFR01002623.1_pt1 | contig 18651 bp, 15 predicted proteins | sample 5400221 | NCBI WGS metagenome assembly WNFR01 (sample SAMN13153357, study PRJNA577476) | soil metagenome | isolation source: 40 cm soil under Madrone tree | place: USA:California | collected 2016-06-14 | reverse complement strand
TGGCGAAAGTGTGCGGGACGCGCGCGGACCAGAGATTGTATTGCCGGCGGATATTGCGACCCCGTTGATTCCGCAAGAGCCCAGGCAGATCCCCTTCAACGGCACATTCCTGACCCTGTTCAATCCATTGCCGCGACCCGGCGGCGAGTGGCAGGCCTTGCCAAACGAGGCGGCTCCGGCTTGGTGGCGCCATCCAACGGGGGCACTGACGCCTGCCTGGAACATGCTTGGTAACGTGTACGATCTGTTGACCTTTCGAGAAGACTTAGAGATAGCCGCGCGAGATCGACATGGTCGATTGCCGGCTGCGGCGAGCGTTAGAACCCCTGCCGGCATCGGCAAGGTGCCGGTCGTAAATGAGGCGCTTGCTCTGTTGCTCGATGCAATTGCTACCATGGAACAGGGCGTGGCGCCCACCTTCCGGCTGGATGGCCTCATCGAGGCACCGGCGCTCGTGCTGTCGCACGACTGCGATTTGCTACGCGGTGATGACGTAATCACGCAGGCGATCCGGGCCTACCGGATCTTTCAACCCTGCTTTCGTGGAAGAGCGCCGCGACTGAGACTTATGGGAATAATCTTCGCCAACTACCGTCATCCTTACCGGTACTTTCTCGATGATCTGCTGAAAATGTTGGCTGTAGAACGCCGCTTTGGTTACCGCTCCGTCATATATGTGCTGAACGGCACGGGCGGCCGTTTCGGCGCAAGAAGTGGGCTTGGGGCTGTTCGTAAGCTCTTAGAACGAGTGCCTGCAGGCTGGCAGATCGGCATCCATTATAATTACGACACATTCCACCAGCCCGGGAGGTTTGCATCACAAAAGGCCGAAATCGAGGCTCTTATCGGCGAAGCGGTAACCGCAGGTCGCGCCCACTACCTACGCTTCGATCCAAGAAAGAGCCCGGCATTCGTGGCGGAAAGGGGAATCCGCTTTGATGAAAGCATCGGTTGGTCCTCTCAAAACGGTTACAAAGCTGGCATCGCGGCGCCGTTCCGTCCGTTGAACGAGGCCGTCGGTACGCGACTCGAAGTGATCGAGTTGCCGCTGGTGTTCATGGACGCCAATCTGGTCGAAGGAGAGGATGGCTATCTAAGCTTCAAGAATCTCTTCGGCCACTTGGAGAAAATCGGCGGCGTCATTAGCGTGCTGTTCCACCCCGGAACACTCGTCAATCCCGAACGGCCGGATCTGGAAGGTCTGTACTTGAGGATTCTTGAGTTCGCAAACGCAGCTCGCGCGCGGAATTTGATGCCTTCTGACATCATCCGGATCGCTGCGAAAGAGAGTAATGGCGACGGGTCCTCTGATGCAAAAGAGCTAGACGTGGTCTGAGAGACTGCGCACGATTTCAATGACGCGGTCTTGGTCAGACTGGCTCATATTTGAACCAGACGGGAGGCAGAGACCCTGAGCGTAGAAGCTGTCTGCGACCGCGCCTCCTATTGTCCTTGCGTCACTGACCACTCTCACGCCGGTCAATGCGGCGGTGACCGGCAATTCCTACAACTACAGTGTGGCCGACCTCGGCTAGGTCGCTGGTCCGCGTCCGCGGCAACAATGGTGCCGCGATGTCGGACACCCTGCCGACACAGGGAAACGTCGGCAATGGGTGGTGGACCGAGATCTTCAATAGCGACAGCACGGCCAGCCTCACGCTGTCGGTACCGAGCGGCCGCTCGCTGAATGGCGCTCTCAACGGCAGCCTGGTGCTGCTCCCCGGCAAGAGCACGGCGATCACAGCGGATCCCAATGGCAATTTCTGGATTACGGTGCCACCGCTTCCCTCGGTGTTTTCCGGCCAGGCGATCTACGTGAACTCCAATGCCACGATCGTCCCCGGCGTCTACGACGTCGATACCTCCGCGGGCACGGTGACCCTCACTGACGATTCCGGGCGAAGTCGCCCACCATTCCGATTTGATGTCGCCCGGCATTCCGGGATGATGCCGCCCACCGTTCCGGGATGAAGCCGCCCGGGTAACCGTGGGTTCGTAGCGCCTCCGCTGGCCGGATAGGGTCTGCTCCTTTGGCTTGGCCTTGGGAGTGGACGGGATGCCGGCGGAGAGGGTTTCGATGCGCCAGGTGCCGATGTTTTACGGTTGAAGTATGGCGCGAGGATTTCCGGCCGCGAGATCGCCCGGCGGCTGAGCCTTTCTGCGTCCACGGTGCGCGAGACGCTGAAGCGTGCTGCGGCCGCGGGGATCAGCTGGCCGCTGTCGCCGGACCTGACCGACACAGTTTTGGAGGATCGGCTCTGCGGCCAGGTCGGATCGCGGCAGGGTCATCGCCGCATCGTCCATCGCGAGCTCAAGCGCAAGCACGTGACGCTGTCGATCCTGTGGGACGAGTACATCGCCCACAATCCCGACGGTTTTCGCTACAGCAGGTTCTGCGAGCTCTACCGCGCCTGGGAAGGCAAGCTCTCGGTGACGATGCGCCAGAGCCATGCCGGCGGCGAGAAGCCTGTTTGTCGATTACGCCGGCGACACGGTGCCGGTGATCATCGATCGCCTGACCGGCGAGATGCGGGAGGCCCAGATCTTCGCCGCGGTGATGGGCGCCTCGAGCTTCACCTACGCCCAGGCGAGCTGGACGCAAACGTTCGCTGATTGGCTTTCCGCCCATGTCGGCGCGTTGGAGGCGATCGGTGGCTGTCCGAGGCTTTTCGTCCCCGACAACACCAAGACGGCGGTGATCAAAGCCTGCTTCCACGATCCGCAGCTCAATCGCACCTATACCGAGATGGCCGCGCATTACGACGTGGCGGTGCTCCCGGCCCGGCCCAAAAAACCTCGGGACAAGGCCAAGGTCGAGTTGGCGGTGCTCATCGTCGAGCGCTGGCTTTTGGGCCGGCTGCGGCATCGCACCTTCTATAGCCTCACCGAACTCAACGCGGCGACCCGCGAGCTCCTGCATCAGCTCAACGAGGTCCGCCCGATCCGTCGCCTCGGCGTGACCCGACGCCAGTTGCTCGAGGATCTGGACCGACCGCATCTCAGGCCATTGCCAGTCGAGCCCTATGTATTTGCCGAATGGCGCGCCCGCCGCGTCGGTGTGGATTATCACGTCGACGTTGATAACCACTTCTATTCCGTGCCTTGCCGCTTCGCCCGCCACGAAGTCGAGATCCGGCTGACCGCGAGGACCGTCGAGATCTTCTTCAAGGGTGAGCGGATCGCTGCGCACCTGCGCAACAGCGGCAACGGCAAGCACACCACGGTGCCCGACCACATGCCCTCCAGCCATCGCCGCTACGCCGATTGGACCATCGATCGGATCCACCGCGAGGCGCAATCGATCGGCCCTTCGACGGCACTTCTTTGCGAGATGATCCTCGAACACCGGCCCCGTCCCGAACAGGGCTTCCGGGCCTGTCTCGGCATTCTCAAGCTGGTCAGAACATTCGGGGTCGAGCGCGTCGAGGCGGCCGCCATGCGGGCTTTGGAGATCGGCGCCAGGACTTATGGCTCGGTCAAATCGATCCTCGACAACAATCTCGATCGCCAAGTGTTGCCGCGACGCGCCGCCAACGACCAGGCGATCCTGCACCCCAATATCCGTGGCGCGCGCTATTACAACTGAGGAGACTCATGCTCAATCATCCAACCCTCGACCAGCTGAACCAGCTCGGGCTCGTCGGCATGGCCAAGGCCTTTGCCGAGATCCAAGCTGCTGGTGAGGCCGACAGCCTGACCCATGCCGAATGGCTCGCCCTTCTGCTCGATCGGGAAGCGACCTATCGCTACGACAAGAAGCTCATTCGCCGCTTGCTCTATGCCCGGCTGCGCCATCAGGCAACCGAGGACGTCGATTATCGCAGCCCGCGAGGATTGGATCGCGCGCTGTTCCACAAGCTCGCCACCGGCCAATGGATCGAGGCCCACGACAATCTGGTCATCACCGGGCCGACCGGCGTCGGCAAGTCCTGGTTGGCATCAGCGCTCGGCCACAAGGCGTGTCGCGACAATCGCTCCGTCCTCCAATCCTTGCCCAGAACGCATCGCGTTGCGGCGTCGTCGGCGCGCGAAGCCTGGCTCTCCGGCTCAACCGGACCTTCACTGCATCGGGTATCATCCCAATGTTGAATCACGAATCATCCATTCGCGATAGTGGGTACTAGCGCGCTGCGGGATCATGACGCTGGCTCGCCAACTGGAACGAGCAGGAAATAGCCCCGGACGACAGCAAGATCCTCAAGTTCGTAGCCACGAAATTCCTGCGCTATTGGCTGACGCTCCAGCAACCGCTTCCAGTCCGAAGGACGCTCCGGTTCGTTAGTGACAATGCGAAATCCTGCCGCTTCGAAGAGGCGTTCATAGTCGGAATGCCTCAACCGATTCTGGAAATGCCTGTCGACATTGTGCGGTCGCCATTCATTGATCGGAAAGCGGAGGAAATTATAGACTGAGATCGACGGATCAGCATGGGAGTAATGATCCGAATAGTCTATGAGCATTGACACCGCGCCGCCGGGAGAGATCAGGCGCCGACATTCTTTCATGATGTCCGCGATAACGTCGCCTGGAATGTGTTCGAGCGTATGCGTCGTCGCAATCATATCTACGGCACGGTCGAGCAAATCCACGGAGCGAGCATCGCCTGGCGTGCGATAGTCGATCCCGTAACGGCGAAGCAGGCTTGCATTGAGACCGCTCGCTTCCTCCAACGGTGGGAAGCGACGCGGAACAGCACCCCCCAGCGCATTCTTGTCGAGATATGCGGCGATCCCGTTGATCAATTCGCGTCGCGCGAGCGGTTTGATGTCGATAACGATTTGACGGTTAACGCCATAACCATAGAAGATCAAGTTCTCGAACAAATCCCATCCGGCACCGAAAGTCATCAGAAGCCCTTTGTCAAGATCGATGCCCCAACTGCGGAACGCTTCGATGTGACGATAGAAATTCCTTGAATACTCGGGTATACGTTTGATTGGGCGCGGCAAAGAGTGCGTCACATTTCGCTGCATAAAGTAATAGAGCGCGTCGCCCGCCGGCAGTTTATCCAACGCCCGAAGCACGGCGGATTTCGTTTGCCATTTCATGAACGTTCTCGTTGTCTGGCCGGTACGCGACTCGAAGTGATCGAGTTGCCGCTGGTGTTCATGGACGCCAATCTGGTCGAAGGAGAGGATGGCTATCTAAGCTTCAAGAATCTCTTCGGACACTTGGAGAAAATCGGCGGCGTCATTAGCGTGCTGTTCCACCCTGGGACATTCGCCAGGTAGTGTCCAGAATCTTTCGCACTTTTGGCCGGTGGCCTGCTCCAGTTAAGCGGTCATGGCATTGCGCTGCCTGAGCAGCTCCATATTGAGATATCGTTCGGTCGACCAGCGCGTGCCGGCGATGTGGCGCAGCCTGGCCGCGGCCAGATTGAGGGCCGAGTTGCCGTCCGGGAAGGCGCCGACCACGCGGGTCCGCCGGCGGATCTCGCGCATGATGCGCTCGAGCGGATTGTTGGTCCGGATGCGCCGCCAGTGCTCTTCCGGGAAGGCGTAGTAGGCCAGGGTCTCAGGCACCGCCGTCTCGACCAGCTCGGCTGCCTTGCCGAGCCTCATGCTGCGGAGCCGAGCGACGACCTCGGCCGCCTTGCGGTGGGCAGCGGCAAGGTCTTCCTGGGCATGGATGGCCTTGAGCATCAGTGCCACCTCGCGCAGCTTGCCGGCCGGCACATGGCTGAAGACGTTGCGATAGAAGTGCACCATGCAACGCTGCCAGCGCGCGTCGGGGAAGAACTCGGCGGCGCTCTCGACCAGGCCGATGCAGGCATCGGAGACGATCAGTTCGACGCCGCGCAGGCCTCGTCCCTTGAGATGGGCCAGGAAACCGCTCCAGCCGGCCTTGTCCTCCTTGGCGCCCTCGACGATGCCGAGGATCTGCCGGTAGCCGTCGGCGTTCACCGAGATCGCCACCAGCAGCGAGACGTTGCGCACCTCGCCCGCCCAGCTGCGCTTGAGCACGATGCCGTCGAGGTAAACATAGGGCTGCTCGCCCTCGATCGGCCGGTGCCGCCAGGCCTCGATCTGGCCATAGATCTTCTGGTTGAGGTTCGACACCGTGCCCGGGCTCACCCGCGTGCCCCACAGCGCCTCGGTGATATCCTCCACCCGCCGCACCGATACGCCCGCCAGGTACATCTCGATCAGGGCCTCCTCCACCGAACTCTCGCGCCGCCGATAACGCTCGATGATCGCCGTCTCGAAAGTCTGCCGGCGCAGCTTGGGAACCCTAAGCGTCACCTCCCCGGCCTTGGTCGCAAGCTTGCGATCGTAACTCCCCGAGCGCTGGTCGCGCCGCGCCGCTCGTAGCGGCCCGCATTGCACAGCCGATCGGCCTCCGCTTCCAGCATCGCGTTTAGCGTCTCCTCGACCGTGCCTCGGACGATATGGCCCAGGTGCTCGCGCACCCGCTCGTCGTCGATCCGGATCACGTTGCCAAGCGCGGTCCCTTTGCTATCCTCTTCCATGGTGGCTCCTTGTCAGTCTGGCCTTGTTGAACGTCTCGCAACGCCAACTTAACCAGAGCGGGAGCCACCGCCCAAATCTGCGAAAGATTCTTTACGTCATCGAGTTCGCAAACGCAGCTCGCGCGCGGAATTTGATGCCTTCTGACATTATCCGGATCGCTGCGAAAGAGAGTAATGGCGACCGGTCCTCTGACGCAAAAGAGCTAGACGTGGTCTGACAGACTGCGCACGATTTCAATGACGCGGTCTTGGTCAGACTGGCTCATATTTGAACCAGACGGGAGGCAGAGACCCTGAGCGTAGAAGCTGTCTGCGACAGCGCCTCCTATTGTCCTTGCGCCACTGAACACCGGTTGGCGGTGCATCGGTTTCCAGACCGGCCGGCTCTCAATATTGTGGCCTTCGAGCGCCTGCCGAACAGTTTCGAAATCGGCGCCGAACTGAGCAGCATCTATGGTAATTACGCTGAGCCATCGGCTGTGACGACCGTACGAAGCTTCCGGCATGAAGCTGATGCCAGGCAGGTCGCCCAATCCATCGACGTACCGTTGAAAGATTTGTCGCCTGCGGGCGACCCTGTCGGGAAGAACCCTTAGTTGAGCCCTGCCAATAGCGGCAAGAATATTTGATAGACGATAGTTGTAGCCAACCTCCACGTGTTCGTAGTGAACTACCGGCTCTCTGGCCTGTGTTGCAAGATAGCGCGCGCGCCGAATTAGCTTTTCATCGGCGCTCGTCAAGGCGCCACCACTGGATGTCGTAATGATCTTGTTGCCGTTGAAGGAATATACAGCCATCAACGCCCCGGAACCGGCCCTGCGACCGCGGTAAACCGTCCCCATCGCTTCCGCAGAGTCACAAATTACGGGAATTCCGTACCTTCCGGAGGTCTCGACGATGGTGTCGAGGTCACAGGATTGACCGTAAAGGTCGGTCGGTAATATCGCCTTGGGCAACTCATTTCTTCCGGCAGCCGTAGCCAATGCCTCAGACAAGAGAGCGGGATCGAGCGTCCAGGTCTTGGGGTCGGAATCAATGAATACCGGTCGCGCTCGTTCATACACTATGGGGGCAACGGAACCGATGAACGTCAGCGTTGATGCCCAGACTTCATCTCCTGGCTGAATATCGAGGCATCGCAACGCCAGGTGAATGGCGGCAGTCCCAGAGGCGGTCGACAGCACATGGGACACGTTCAGTTCCTCGGCCAACTCGCGTTCGAACGCATCGACCATTGGTCCCACTGCCGCAATATAGTTCGAGTCAAAGGCTTGCCGTATGAATTCCTGCTCCTTGCCACTCATGTGCGGCGGAGAAAGGAACAGCCGGGTCGTTCGTTCATCTCGGCGGTCTGCTTGTGGCTCCGTAATTGGCTGCATATTCATCTATCTTTCGTCTGCCGCCGGGCCGCTTGGTGTCATACCGATCAGGCCTAGGCCGCGATCCTCATCTTCCATGAGCGACAAGATCTGCCTGGAGGCTCCGATGTCAGCGGACGATATCGTGAGAACACCAAAAATGAACATCAAGCGAGAATCGTAGAAGTCGCCGCTGAACAAGGCACATCCGAAGATCAACGCGGTCATCGATAGGCCGATTTCGGTGTAGTGGTTTCGCCCGTGCCAGGAATTCAGGATAACGTGAACGATCCAGGCGAGCAGCAGCAACGCAGCTACTATTCCGCCCTCCTGGGCCATTTGCATAACCAGATTGTGCGGATAGCGGTCTAACCCGAATGTGTAGTAGTCGAAGGAATCCAGCCCGCCACCAAAAACAGGACGCTCCAACCATAATCTATAGGCCTCAGAAAAAAGTACGTCCCGCGCTGAGAGATAGCCCTCTTCGAGAGTCGTTACCAACCAACGTTCGTCGATAAATTCAATCATGTCAGCATTTGGTATTACCTTGAACAAGTAGTCGAGCGAGAGAATGACGATCGCGCCGATGCCGATCAACCTTACGTTCATTCTGCGGACGACAAGCAAGGCCAGCAGGCCGACCAACAAGCCGGTAAAAGCGCCTCTTGAGCCCGTCTGCAACAGCAATATGAGCGCCACTGCCGCCGCGACGATGCGCCAGGCTACACTCCAGCGCAGGCCACCACCGTGCCTCAAACTTTGGGCAACCATCAACAGGCACAACATCCCGAGGAACCGCCCCAGGATGTTAGGCCCTCCCCCCAGGATCGAAAGCCGACCCGGTAGATCCGCTGAGGTGGCTGGCGCCGGGAAGAGCTGAGTGAACAGTGCGAACGCGCCGATGGCGATGAGCAGAAGTTCCAACCAAAGCCAGAACGCTTCCACGAACTTTTCATACCTTGCGGCGCGCTCAACCACCAGCACCGTAACCAGCATCAGGCATATATCGACGACTGCGGGAAACGGATTGTCGCTGGGAGACCACGTAATGGTCGCTACCAAGTAAAAGCTAAAAACGAAGAAAATACGGACACTGGTGCGCGCTTCTAGGCGGCCGGAGTGGGCGCGTGCATCGCCGGAAGCGCCCATCTCCATCAACACTAACAAAAGCACGCCGGCAATGACCAGCCACAGTCTTGGTTCGATCAAAACCGTGGCCACACTTCGTTCGACAATAAGATCAAAAGCAACTGCGTCTGGATTGACCGCAAGGCGTTGCAGATTCCAACGACCCACGAGAAACAATACGGTGAGAACAATCGCCAGAAGGGCACGAAGCACCATCTTACGTCCTCATCCTTCGATCGGCCTGGGTCCTATTTTGGCAAAGGCGCCTTAACCACAAGCGTGCCCCAAGGTCCGAGCACAAAGTGCGCTTTTTTCAGCGATTCCGGCCGGATTGAAGGGATAATCATGGACCAAACCGGATTATCGACCGGCAAACCTTTTAGAGAGCCTGAAATCTCCTTGGCAGTGGAATTGGCCAGCAACACGTAGACAGCATCGTGATGACGTATCGCGCGGAGTCCGACGGCCGGTACCGAGGTGGTCTTTCCGAACGCTTCGATCGACAGATCCTTGAACCCGTAGGGAAGATCGACGATCGCAGCGGGTATATTCTCACCGAGAAGCAAGGCTTGCCCGAGTTCTCCGGCACCGCAGAGGATTGGGGTTATCGTAGTGTAGGCAGAGAAGTAGGCCTCATAGTCTTCAAAGTTAGGTCGCCGCCAAAAAGAAAAAATAATAAGACCCGAGGCTCCTTCGATAAGCCCACGAACGACATCGTGCCTTACCCAGCGACCTATTTGGTTGTTCCGCCCCGCGGGCGCATTCTGGAACATTTCAGGTATCAGCAGGGGCGACAGCTTGCGGGGTGCCTGTCGTGCCGCTTCGACCTCCTGCTGTATCGAAGCTGCGAGCCAGGCACGACGATCGACATTGCCCGAGTAGTTTACGTAAGATCCTTTGGCGGCGAAGTCCAAGTATCGGCCTGTCACTGCCATCTCCGCACTCGAGCGATGTCCTGCATCGTACATCAGTATTGGTCGACGCAAAGGATCTGCTTCGCGGATAGTCTCGGTTATCCTCTCCAGGTAGAGCATTTCATCGCGGCGCCAGGTACGAAGTTCTTCCTGGGCGAGGTACCACCACGCAATCGTGCGGTCCGGAGCAACTTTGCTGACTTGGGCTGTAACGTCTGCCGCCAGTTCGTCTATGTTCTTTGGGAGTCCCTTTTCCTTCAGGAAATCGACGTCGGCGCCAACAGTGTATATCGCGCGCAAACGGTGAGCGTTGGCTTCTTGCAGGATTGTTTTGTTGTGTTCCCCGTATCGCGGCCCAAGCAGATTGAAACCACTTGCTCGATATCTTAGAAGATCGTCCGCCCCCGTCGAGTAGGCCGCGCAAGGAAAGAGGGATCCTCTTGGAGAGAACTCATCTGCCGCTCCGCTCTGCGCACAGCATACTTCGCCTGCAAATTGAAGTGCAGCCAAAATCATTCCTAGCCGGACTACTTGCTGTTTCACCGATGCCCCAGCCGTCCAGATATATTTCGAGATGAAGATCGCGGCCTGACCGTTCGCGGGCGGGAACATGTCTCTTAGGACAGCATCGGCCATTCGATTAGAGCGATCAACTGTCATTAGGGGGCAGTCTGAGCGGATGGTTCGGGCGGCGTTTCCAGCGGGAACTAGAGCAATGGCCCGGCCCAACGTCCCACGTTTGAATTACGCCGGGCGATTCCCGGAATCGGGCGTGCTGGGCATTGTGTGCCCGGATAAAACGCCAGCGCGCCACTTTTCGGCGTGACCGTCGATAGAAGCACGAATGTGGAGGCCTTGGTCGGCTACCTGGCGTTGCCCGAGGCGATCACGGAATGGTCACGGACCAACCTGCGGGAGAGGCTCGTGAAGATCGGCGCCAAGGTCGTGTGTCGCGGTGCCGAAGGAACTGGTTCGAGCAAATCCTGCGGCAGATCGGCGGACTGCGACCTCGACCGGCTTCCAGAGGGCTGGCGGGGCGGATGCGTCATCACCACGGGGAGTGTGTCTGAATGGGGGAAAGGGCCAAATGGATGGATCAGGCATCGTTTTGGACGTCGGACACGGCGGAGCGATGGGAAAGCTGTGTCGGCCGCCCATGGCTTCCACGGAACCCGGCAGAATGCTAGCCTTCCCACCGTTCCAGGAGGCATGTGGGGAATTTTAGTTGAGATCGCTCCGGCGCTCCAACCGCCAAAGGTGTCGAAATGCCTAAAGGAATTGAAGAGCGGCTTTCAGTTCTCCGCACCGCGTTCATCGGCTGCATCATTGCGCTTGCAATTCTTGCATGGCTGCCGGCGACTATCATGATGCGGACTGTACTCGGCGGGCATGCTGAACACTTCGTCGCCTATCTGGGTACAGCAATATTAATGGGACTAACGTTTCAAAAGAGTCCGCGGCTTACCGTGCAGTGTGTTCTGCTAATTGTGTATGCAGCGGTTCTTGAGGCGGGACAGTTGTATTCGCCCGGTCGTCACGCTTCCTTTCAAGACTTTGCGTTCAGTGCCGCCGGTGTAGTGATTGGTGGACTATTTCTGTCCATGGCACGGCCCCTAGTGTTGAGTTGGCTGAGACCGGACTAGGCAACGTTGCAGTTCGCGCTTATGCGGCAAGGAGAGCTGCCGATACCCTTGGCATGATTCGATAGTCGGCTTCCGAACGGCACCGCACGCCTCAGTGTCGATTTAGCTGCCACCAACGACGCTAACAAAATTCATGAACGGAATTTGCCCCGTCGATCAAGGGGCGCCGCGCCCGCTTTCCTCGATCATGCCGAGCGAGGCCAGCGCCGAGGATGCCAAGCCGGGGTCGCGTGCTCTGCGGATCATGATGAACGCCTGCAGATTGACGGATTGACGATGCCATCCTTGATTTTGACGACCTGACCCCCCGCCGCAGCACGCGCGTGCTCGACGCAGGCGACAACCCACACTGCCAGCACCTCGCGGTCAGTTCCGGTCCGCAGGCACGGCGGCGCACTTTTGTACCGCGTAAAACCACTGCGCTCGCTGCATTTCATCCAACCAGGCAGGCGGGGCGTCGAGGATGCCAATTCCCTGCGGCTCGAACTTTGGTACGCGGCGCTTGCCGGGACTGCAGAATTACCTTCAGTCCCGCACGACGGGGCTTAGTCCCGAGCCTCGTTTGGGTACCCTGCCCTTCGGGGACGAAGCCTCGCAGGTGTGGCCGTCAGCGGCCACTGTAGCCTCCTTGCCGGTAAATGCCCGCAACCGCGGGCGTCGGTTGCCTGAGCCGCGCGCGTTAGTGGCCCGGCGATAATGACACATTAATGCCACAACCCCACCGCTGCACTCGTTCCGCCGCGAGAGTATTCTTATCGAGAGTATTCTTATTAAGAAAAGCCGCACCTCTCGCTTTCGTCGCAAGGAGTCAACCTCCAGCGCTCGCGTAGTCGCGTAATAGCCCACTCCAGTCCAGTCGGTTCCAACTACGGGGGAGCCTATGAGTCTGCCGGGCATCCTCAACTCGAAGAACATGCGGCTGACGGCTCTCGTCTACGACATGGCCATGGCCGGGTTGGCGATGTATGCCGCGCTGATCCTCCGCCTTGGCACTTTCGAGGGACTCGACAACTATAGCCTCGTTGGCCCTTTCAACGGGCTCGACGACTATAGCCTCATTTTCGGCGCGATCCTTCCCTTCGTCGCGGCGGCGGGGGCCAGCCTGCTGACCCTGGGAACCTATCGGACGAGCTGGCGCCACGCCTCGACCCCGGACCTGACCAACATCGTCAAGGCGGCGACGCTGGCGGTCCTGATCTACATGCCAATCTGCTTCGTCGTGAACCGCCTGTACTTGATTCCCAGGACCTCGATAGTCCTGGCGTGGATGGTGTTCCTGTTGCTGATGGCGGGCTCGCGGATCGGCTACCGCCTGTTCCGCGAGGGCCACCTGTTCTTTGAGCGCCATCCCATGGCGCCGGGACAGGTCCCGATCCTGATCGTCGGCGGCGGAGTCGACGCCAAGATCCTGCTCCTCAGCCTGGATCACGCCTCCGAGTACTATCCCGTCGGCGTGCTCGACGACAGCGTGGACGGCTACCTTCTGGGCGGCGTTCCAGTTCTCGGGAGAATCGCCAACGTCGAGCGGGTGGTCGAGAAATTCAGGGACGCGGGCGACCGGCCCCGCAAGCTGGTCGTGGTCGATCGAGCGTTGCCGCCGGCGCGGCTCAACGCGCTGGTCGAGAGCGCGAACCGGCTGGGCCTGACGGTGGCTCGGGCGCCGGACCCGACCCAGTTTCAGCCCGGCACCTCTGACGGGCCCGAACTGCAGCCGATCTCGGTCGAGGATCTGCTCGGGCGGCCGCAGATCGTGCTCGATCTCACCCCCGTCCATCGCTTCGTCGGCGGCCGCCGCGTGCTGGTGACCGGCGCCGGCGGATCGATCGGCTCGGAGATCGTGCGGCAGGTCTGCGCCATCGGTCCGGCCGCGATCTGCCTCGTCGACGCCTCCGAATTCAATCTTTACACGATCGACGCCGAAGTGTCGGAGCAGTGGTCGGCGATCGAACGAGTGGCGCGCGTCATCGACGTGCGGCATCGCCTCTTGATCGAGGGCTGCTTGGCGTCTTTTAGGCCCGAGATCGTGTTTCATGCGGCAGCGCTGAAGCACGTCCCGCTGGTCGAGGGCAATCCGGTCGAGGCCATCTGGACCAACGCAATCGGCACGCGCGACGTCTGCGACGCGGCGGTTGCGGTCGGTTGCCGGGCGATGGTGCTGATCTCGACCGACAAGGCAGTCAACCCCACGAACGTGATGGGCGCGAGCAAGCGGTGCGCCGAAGGCTATTGCCAGGCGCTAGCGGTCGCGCATGCCGGCCAGCCGGCGGCGACGCAGTTCGTGGCGGTGCGGTTTGGCAACGTCCTCGGCTCGAGCGGCTCGGTCGTTCCCCTGTTCGAGCGTCAGTTGAAGGCGGGCGGGCCGCTGACGGTGACGCATCCCGACATCGAACGCTACTTCATGACTATCCGGGAGGCGGTCCAGCTCGTACTGCAGGCCTCGGCGCTGGGCCTCGCGGACACCACCCTGGTAGGGCGGGTGTTCGCCCTCGACATGGGCAGTCCGGTGAAGATCGCCGACCTGGCGAGCCAGATGATCCGGCTGGCCGGCCTTCAGCCAGGGAAGGACGTGGCGATCAAGTTCACCGGCTTGAGGCCGGGCGAAAAGCTGTTCGAGGAAGTGTTCCACGCTGGCGAACGGATCGAGCCCACCGCCGTGCCGCGCGTCAATGTCGCCAGTCCGCGGACGCCCCTTGGTCTGCCGGCATTTTCCTTGGTCTTCGATGCGCTGGAACAGGCATGCTGCTGTGGACGAGAAGACGACGCGCTAAGGCTACTGCGGACAATTGTGCCGGAGTACAAAGCGCCTTCGCGTCCATCGCCCGCAACCTTTCCATCAGCAGCAACAGCAGTGGCGGTGCCTTCTTCGGCGAGAGAGGTGGCGGTGGCGGCTCTATCGGGTAGTTTCGGCAGCACCTTCGGCGGTTCCGGGCAATCGAATCCCCGGGCCGTTCAGCTGGAGCTGCCGTTCTGGCTGGGATTCGACGCGGCCTCAAGGTCATGGTCTTCGGCGAGGATGACGCCTCGGGCGAATACGAGATCGACGCCACAGGTTCGATTTCCGTCCGGCTCCTCGGCCGCGTCAAGCTCAAGGCAATGACCGTGTCCGAGGTCAAGCAGATGCTGACCGCCCAGCCGGGACTTTTTCAGGAACACGCGGCTTTGCGTCGAGCTCACCAACCTGCGGCTCTTCTTGATCCTGGGCCAGTTGATCCTGGGCCAGGTCGAGAAGGGCGGCTCCTACCCCTACATCAGTGGTCTGACGGTGGCGCAGGCGGTGGCGATCGCCGGCGGCTGCACCTATCGGGCCTCGAAAAAAGCATCACGCTCCAGCGGATCGGCGCACTCAAGGAGGAGCCCGTCACCGAGGATGCACCGGTCTATCCGGGCGACGTCATTTGTGTCCCGGAGCGATTTTTGAAACAAGGCGAGAGGTTGGCGGCCTGCCGCCAACGAGAGGCAGATCTGCCTGCCGGCGTGCGGCGCCTTTATGGCCGCGTTCACAATAAAATCAGGCGAGAATGCGCATGAACATGATATCCGGCACAATCGAGACCTCCGGCAACAACAGGCCAAGCGGGCCACCGTGGACCGGCAGCTTCGGCGATGTACGCGCATTCCTGCGCCTGCTCAACCGGCGGAAGTGGCACCTTGCGGTGGTAACGGCGCTGGTCTGTGCCTTGGTCGGCCTAGTACTGGCGCAGCTCACGCCGGAATACCGTGCGACGGCTCTGGTCATGCTCGACACCCGCAAGGCAAGGGTCACGAACACGCCCGACGTGGTCGGCGGTCTTACGTTGGATATCGCGGCAATGCAAACCGAGATCGAGGTCCTGCGCTCAGTCAGTCTGCTGGGTCGCGTTGCCGACAAGCTCAGGCTCGACCAGGACCCCGAGTACGGCGCCAAGCCGATCAGCACTCTCGGTCTCGCCGTGAGGGAGGTTCGCTCGATCTATGAGCGCTGGATCGGCGTCGACGCCGACAAGGAGCATGCCGCACAGGCAATCGACAACAGTCCCAGGGCACGTGCCATCGAGTCATTGGATTCGAGGCTCCGGATTGCGGCGCGCGGCCGTTCCTATGTCATCGCCGTGTCGCTCGATTCCGCCGTCCCGGCAAAGGCGAAACGGATCGTCGAAACGATCACGGATCTCTACGTCGTCGACCAGCTCCAGGCCAAGCTGGATGGGAACAAGCGGGCGACGGAGTTCTTCAACGAGCGGCTGGACGAACTGAAGCCGAAGCTGGAAGCGGCCGAGCGGGCGGTGGCGACGTACCGCAGGAAATCCGGTTTGACGATGGGAAAGGACTGGACCGTTGTCTCGCAATCGCTTTCGGAGCTGAACACGCAGCTGATCCAGGCGCGCGCCCAGCGCGTCGACCGCGAGTCGCGGCTCGTTGCCGTTCAGCGGGCGGCCAGCAATCCGGCCACACTGGGCGCCGTTACGGAGGTCGTGGCCAATCCGACGATTTCGTTGCTCCGAGCGCAGGAGGCCGCGGTTGACCGACGGATTGGCGAACTCGTTAAGAGCTACGGCGAAAGTTATTCAGCCGTCCGGGAAGCCCGCTCCGAGCGAAGGCAGATCCAGGCTTACATTGCCGCCGAAGTTGCGAAGATCATATCGAGCGTGAATGGAGATGCTGAGGCAGCGCGGGCCAAGGAGGCCGAACTCCAGCAGCAGGTCTCGCAACTCGAGCAACGTGCGGGAGGGCTTGGGCAGGAAGAAGTCGAACTTCATCAGCTTCAGCGAGAAGCGGAATCGACGCGGGCCATCTATGAGGGCTTCCTGAAGCGCTTCAAGGAGCTGCGCGAGCAGCAGGACATTCAGGAGGCGGACGCGCGTATCCTGTCACCGTCCTCGGTGTCACCGGACACGGTGTATCCGCGCTATAGGTTGACCATGATTCTGGCGATCTTTGTCGGCCTCGGCATTGGAGTGGCTGCAATAGCGGTGCTGGAGCGACTGAATGACGGCTTCAGGAGCGCCGACCAGATCGAGCGCCTGACCGGGCGCCCCCTCGTTGGCATGATCCCGCGCTTGGCTCGCGGAAAGCTGGGGCAGTTCACGCCGCCGCGCTTTGCCATCGAGAATCCGGCGTCAGCTTACGCCGAGGCGCTGAGATCGGCCTTCACCGCGATCGCACTCGGTTCGTTGGACAAGCCGCCGAGAGTTATCCTGATTACGTCGTCCCTGCCAGGCGAAGGAAAGTCGACCTTCGCCTGTTCGCTCGCGGGCCTGATGGCGCGATCGAATCCGGTCAAGCGGATCGTTGTCGTCGATTGCGACCTGAGAAGAGCGTCCGTTGTCTCGTCGCTCGGCATGCCTGCGACGGGGGGCACGATTGACGAATATCTCGCGGGCAGCAAGACGCTCGACCAGATCTTGGGACGCGACAAAAGCAGCGGACTCTATTATGTCCCGGCCAAGCGCAATACGCCAAACTCGGCAGAGATCCTCAATTCCGACATCATGCACGCCTTCGTGGAACACCTGGCCGGGGAGTTCGATCTCGTCATCCTCGACACGCCGCCGCTCATAACGGTTTCCGATGCCCTCGTCACGGCCCGGCTCGCTGACTACGTCGTCTTCCTCGTGCGATGGGAGCAGACGAGCCGTGAACTCGCCGCCAACGTGCTGAGGCAGACGCGCGATCTGCGCAAGCAGGTCGGCGTCGTACTGGCGCAGGTCGATGAGCGGCGGTATTTGCGGTACGGTGGTAGCGAGCACGGCTACTTAAATTCGAAGTATCGCGACTACTACACCAAGTGATTGCCGCTGAACGGAACGTATTTGACCTGCATCGTTCATATCAACCTTGCGAAGCTTTCGGCCTGGCACATAGCTTGTCACCGAGTCGATGATCAGCATCGTAACCGGCACGTACCAAGCCCAGTCCTTCGACCATTGCTCGCGGTGTAGCGTCGCGAACACGAGGCCGAGCACGACGTAGTACGGAGGAAAGATGCGGAGAAAGCGCCGCCAATAGAAGCGCCGAAAGAATTCCTCCCGGGGCTGGGACGAGGATTCCAGTAATGAGGTATCCACTCAGGACGAAAAAGAGATCGTTGCTCCGCCCAAAGAAGGGGCACGCGAAAGACATGGTGTGCGAACACGGCCAGGAACGCGATGGCCCGGAAGCCATCGAGAGCCACGACACGCCCCGCGAGAGGGGCCTCCTGATGGTTGTCGGTGAACACGGCCGCAAACCTTAGCAGAGAGAGGGCACGAATGTTGATGCCATACCACCTTGGTGTCATGCTCGGCTCGGACGATTCGAGGTCAAAGCGAGGATGAAGCAGACCGGCTGGCGTCTCATCGTGAAGAAGGTGCTGGATCGGACCGTCGCTGCGGGACTCTTGGTGGCGACGGCCCCCGTCCTCGGCGTCGCAGCCGCCCTTGTGTGCGCATCCATGGGCGGCCCGGTGTTCTTTCGCCAAACGCGGGTCGGCCTCCACGAAAAGACATTCGAGGTCATCAAGCTGAGAACGATGAATGACGCGCGTGGGCTGGATGGCGAGCTTCTCCCCGACGAGCAGCGATTGACCCGTCTCGGCCAGTTCCTTCGCTCGACGAGCATCGACGAATTGCCGCAGCTCTTGAACGTCGTTCGGGGCGACCTGAGCCTAGTCGGGCCCCGACCACTCCTGACGAAGTATCTGGAGCGATACACGGAAGACGAGCGCAGGCGGCATGACGTCCTGCCGGGGATAACGGGGTGGGCGGTCGTCCACGGCCGGAACGCCGTGGACTGGGACGAGCGATTGGCCCTCGACGTTTGGTACGCCGACCACTGGAATCTCCTCCTCGACTTCAAGATCCTTGCCCTCACCGCGCGCATCGTCCTCGCGCGCGAGGGCATCAGGCAAGCCGGGCACGCAACGATGCCCAATCTCCCTCCATTGTCCGTGCGCCAGGCCGCATGGGCCGCTGCAAAACGTGCTCCGCAGGCGCCATCGTGAAAGTGCTCGTTACCGGGGCAGGGGCCCTGGTCGGTCAGGGAATCATCCGGTCGTTGATGGAGTCGTCGCTGTCGCCCGTCATCGTGGCAGCCGACCCGAGCCCCCTCGCGGCGGGCCTCTACTGGACGCGCCACCGGCACCTCGTTCCGATGGCGAGCGATCCGGCGTACGTGCGGGCCTT
>WNFR01004599.1_pt1 | contig 18652 bp, 14 predicted proteins | sample 5400221 | NCBI WGS metagenome assembly WNFR01 (sample SAMN13153357, study PRJNA577476) | soil metagenome | isolation source: 40 cm soil under Madrone tree | place: USA:California | collected 2016-06-14 | reverse complement strand
GTGCAGGGCGCCTATCGGTTCATCAAGCGTCTGTGGAAAGCGGTGCATGACCACGTCTCGCAGGGCGCGCCCGCGCCGCTCGATCGTGCTGCCTTGAACGAGGCGCAGCGGGGGATTCGGCGCCAGGCGCATCACACCTTGGCGAAGATCACCGACGATATCGGGCGCCGCCGGACCTTCAATACGGCGATTGCCGCGGCAATGGAGCTGTTGAACGCACTGGCGAAGTTTCCGCAGAACTCCCCGCAGGATGTCAGCGTGATGCAAGAGGCGCTGGAGATCGCGGTCCTTGGGCTCTCGCCCATCATCCCGCATGCGACTCATGCGATGTGGCGCGCCTTGGGTCACGAAACGGCACTGATCGATGAACCCTGGACTCCCGTCGATACCGCCGCACTGCAAACATCGTCGATCGCCATGGTCGTGCAGGTCAACGGGAAGCTGCGCGGCCACATCACCGTGGCCGTCGGCGCCGACGAGAGTGCGGTGCGGGCGGCGGCGCTCGCCGACTCCCATGTGCAAAAGTTCATCGGTACCTCCGCAGTGCGCAAAGTCATCATCGTGCCGGGTAAGCTCGTCAACATCGTGGTGTAATCGCACCATGGTCATCGTGAAGAGTCGCCGTTGGAATCCGGGCAACGTCGAAATGCCCCGCACGCGTGGCGCGTATCGCGTCGGCGGTGTGTGCCGGGGGCTCTGCACCGTTGCGGCGCTCGGCGCGATGCTGGCGTTGACGGCATGCGGCTTTGGGCTGGCGGGCGGCGATCCTCTGCCCGGCGTTCTGGCGCGGCCTTATTTGTCGCTCAAGGATCCGTACACCGATTTCTCGCGCGAGTTCGAGCATCAGCTCAAGAACTCGGGGGCGACCTTGCAGGTCTTGCGCGCGAACTCCACCGCGACCATCGATGTGACCAAGGACCTGGTCGTGCAGCGCACTCTCTCGGTGTCGGCGCAGAATATTCCGACCGAGTACGAACTGACCTATACGGTCACCTTCGCCGTTCAGGGCCCCGACGAGGAGTTGCTCGCGCCGCAGACCATCAGCCTGTCGAAGGACTACAGCTTCGAGGAGAATGTGCTGCTGGCCAAGGAGCACGAGGCCGATATCCTGCGGCAACAAATGGCGCGCGACCTGGTATCCATTGCGATGCGCAGGCTCACGAGCCTGAAGTAAGAGATGGCGGCGTGCTCCTCATCAATGCCATCGATCGGCTGAGTCTCGAGCTGCTCTTGAATCGCCACGGATTGGCGTTGCGGTTGGTCGCGCCGGAAGAAATCATCCCGGGGTCCTATTGGGGAGAGCGCGAGGCGGGCCTGATCGGGGCGAAGATCTACGCGCGGCTCGATACGCCGCTGCACTCGGTGCTGCACGAGAGCGCGCACTTCATCTGCATGACTCCGGAACGGCGTGCGGGATTGGATACGGATGCGGGCGGAGACGATGCGGAAGAAAGCGCGGTGTGCTACCTGCAGGTGGTTCTGGCGCAGTTGCTGCCGAACGTGGGGCGGGAGCGCATGTGCCGGGACATGGATGAATGGGGCTACTCTTTCAGGCTGGGAAGCGCCGCTGCCTGGTTTGCCGCGGACGCCGAGGATTCGCGCGACTGGCTGATGCGCCACGGTGTTCTCGATTCGCGCGGAGAGGTCACCTATGCCTGCCGATAGGCTGGCCCGCATCCGGCTGATGCGCCACGGTGTTCTCGATTCGCAGGGAGAGGTCACCGATGCCTGCCGATAAGCAGGCCCGCATCTCGCGCCGTGCCGTGCTCACGGGATTGGGCGCCTTGCTGGCTGCCGGCTGCGGACGAGTCGAGTTCATGGCTGCCAATGTGCCCGCCGTCTTCGGCGCCTATCGACGGCACCCCAACATCTCGTACGGCGCCGAACCGCAGCATCGCCTCGACGTGTACGTACCGGATCAGGCGCCGACGGGACCCCGGCCGCTGGTGGTTTTCTGGCACGGCGGCCGCTGGGAATTCGGCGACAAGGCAGACTATCGGTTCGTCGGCGCGGCCCTGGCCGAGCTGGGCTATGTGGCCGTGCTGCCGAATTACCGGCACTACCCTCAGGTCAAAATGCCGGGCTTCATGGACGACGCTGCGCGCGCGGGCGAGTGGGCGGCCGTGCACGCGGGCGAGTTCGGTGCGGATGCGGGCCGCTTGTACTTGATGGGCCACTCGGCGGGCGCTCACATGGCGGCGCTGGTGTCCCTCGATCCGCGATATTTTGCCGCCGCGGGCCGGCCCGGGCCGCCCATCGCCGGCGTGATCGGCCTATCGGGACCCTATGATTTCCTGCCGCTGCTCGAACCGGATGTTCAAGACATGTTCGGGCCGCCGCAGAATTATCCGGACTCGCAGCCCATCAATTTCGTGCGGTCCGACGCGCCGCCCATGCTGCTGGTGCATGGCTTGATCGACCAAACCGTACGGCCGAGAAATTCGATCAATCTAGCGGCGGCTCTGCGAGCCCACGGTGTGCCCGCGACCTTGAAACTGTATCCGAAGCTCGAGCACGGCGACACGGTGGCGGCGCTGAGCTTGCCGGCGCGAGGCCGCGCGCCGACACTGGCCGACATCGAGGCGTTCGTCGGGCAGCCGCGTTCAGCGGATCATCAGGCGGCGTTGACCGCCGTCGGCGGCGCCGGCGCGTAGCATCGGCCGAAGCGATTCGCGAGGAACGCCGGCAGCTTGATGTCTTCTTGACGGATGAGACCGGACTGCGGGAGCTTGCCTGCGCTCAGCATGTCGAGCACGGCGCAGATGCCGCCCGCGGTGGTGATCTGAATGGCGCTGCGGACGCGGCCGCCCAAGGGCGCGGCATAGATCTTGTTGGCGTAGGTTTCCTGCATGAGCTGACCGCGGCGCAGGCCGCTGACCGTCACGAACACGATCACGACGTCCTGCAGGGTGACGGGCACGGCATTCTCCAGGATGTCCTTCAGGAGCTCGCGGCGATCGCGCAGGCGCAGGTCGTTGAGCAGCGCCTTCATGATCGCTGCGTGGCCGGGATAACGGATGGTGCGGTAGTTGAGGTTGCGCACCCTGCCGGCGAGGGTCTCGCAAAGAGTGCCGAGGCCGCCTGAAGTGTTGAATGCTTCGTACAGAACGCCGTCGAGAGAGAATTCTTCCAGCTCCTCGAGAGGCTGGGTTTCGCGCAGCTGGCCGTTGACGATGGCTTCGCAGGGTTCGCAGTACTCGTTGATGACGCCGTCCGTGCTCCAGGTCAGGTTGTAGTTGAGGGCATTGGACGGAAATTTCGGCAAGGCGCCGACGCGCATGCGCACGTCCTGCAGCTCGTCGAAGCGCGAGGCGAGATCGCTCGCCACGATGGTGATGAAACCGGGGGCCAATCCGCACTGTGGGATGAACGCGGTGCGGGCGCCTTCCGCCAGCTGCTTCACGGCGCGGGTGCTGGCGACATCCTCGGTCAAATCCAGGTAGTGCGCACCGGCTGCCTTGGCCGCCTCGGCGATGGTGCGGGTGGCGTGATAGGGCGCGGCGCTCAGCACGGCGAACTTGCGCGTGAGAATTTTGTTCAGGGTGTCGCCCTGCGTGATGTCGGCGGCGATTTTGGCGATGGGAGCCGCCGTTTCCAGGCGATCCAGGCAGTTCCGCGATCATGGACCCGATTTTGCCTGCGCCTACGATGACGATGTCTTTCATGCCGCCTCCCGGTGATGGGGCCATTTTTGATCGAGAACCCTGCAAATAGTAGGGTCATTTCAGACGTTATTACGGTATATTGACGTTATTATGTAGGACTAGGACGGCAGAATGCCGGTCCGCGCCACAGACGAATGGACATCGCCCGAATGGACACCGCCGACGAATGGATGCCATAGACGAAAAGCTGGTTCTGGCCCTGCGGGAAAACGGCCGTGCTTCCACCGCTCGACTGGCCCGCTTGGTGGGGCGTTCGCGCACCAGCGTGCAGAGCCGCATCGAACGGCTGGAGAAGCAGGGAATCATCGTCGGGTATACCGCCCTCCTGGCCCCCGAACATGGCCTGGGCGCCGTACGCGCGCACGTCATGATCAAGGTCGGTCCGAAGGAAGCGCGCGCCGTCACCGCGGCGCTGCGCGCCATTCCCCAGGTGCGCGTGCTGCATTCGGTGAGCGGCGACGTGGATCTGATCGCCGTCGCGGCCACGGCATCGGTCGCCGAGATGGACCAAGTCATCGATCGCATCGGCGCATTGGACGGCGTCGAGCGGACCACATCGTCGATCATTCTGTCGACGAAATTCGAGCGCTGAGGTCTTACCGGCCTCCGCTCAGGCCGAGCGAGTTCACGACCTTTGCCACTCCCTTGACTTCGAGCGCGAGCGACTGCGCCGTTTGCCGCTGAAAATCCGTATCGACCAACCCATTCAGGTAGACGACATGATCCAGAGTAAATAGGACCGTTCCCACATCGACACGTGCCCAAACCCAGGCGTTCGATCGGGCCGCGCGGTCATCTCGGCGGCAAGGACTCAGCGGTGCGGCAAGGACTCAGCGGTGGTTTCGGGCGCAGGCATCGGAAATAAAAAACGGCGTGGGTCTTTTGAGGGGCCCACGCCGCCGGGATATCGCACCAGCGGGGGAGTTGGCTGGTTTGCCGGCGCGAGATGCTCCTAAACCGTTTGCTTCGAACCTCTTCGCGTTCGAACGCTCGGACACATGCTGCCAAAATTTCCGGGATGACGGGCGGACGCTTTATATCCGATGGTTAAACTTATTTCGCTTGACTGGAGTGAATTTGTATGATTGCAGATCGCTGAAATCTGCTCGCTGTAGGGGCGCAACGCATGCGTTGCACGGCCGGCCGCAGGACCGCCATCCCGGTCCGGCTGCGAAGCCATGGATGGCGTAGCGGCCGGCCGCAGCAGGCGCATCACTAACCAGGCAGGACAACTAGGTAACGGCGGATGGCGCCACGCGCGGCTGCCGTAGGCGATGCACGATGAGACAGGCGACGACGGCCACCACGAGCGTGATGCAGCTGAACTTGAAGTCTTGCTGCAGGCCGGGGGTGAATGCCATGGCGATCAAGACGGCCCCCATGGCGGCGACAGCCACATAGCTCAACCAGGGGAATAGCCACATCACCACCGGCGGCAGGGGTTCGCCATCGCGTTCGCGGCGTTTGCGCAGGGTGATTTGGGCTGCCGCGATGGCCATGTAGATGTAAACAGCCAAGGCACCGGAGGAACTCACCAGAAAGTCGAAGACGCCTTTCGCCTTGGTGGCCGCAAGGATGCCGAGGAAACCCGCCAACGAACCCATCAGCACCGAGCCCACCGGCACCTTGCGGGCGTTCAACTTGACCAGGCTTTTCGGCGCATCGCCGTGTTCGGCGAGAATGAATAACACCCGTGAGCTGACGTAGAACGCGGAATTCATGCAGGACAGTACGGCTGTCAGGATGATGACCGTCATGATCTCGCCCGCCCAAGGCACGTGCATGGTATTGAGTGCCAGCGTGAACGGCGACTCGCCCGAACGGATCGTGTTCCATGGAGTCACCGAGACGATCAGGAACAGCGAAATCACGTAGAACACCAGAATCCGTCCGATCACGGCGGAACCCATCCTGGCGACGGCGCGCCCCGGCTGAGCGGATTCGGCCGCCGCAATGGTGGTGATCTCCGCGCCGGTCATCGCGAAGAACACCGTGGGCACCGCGGCGAGCACCGCCATCCAACCATGCGGCGTGAATCCGCCGTAGTCCGCCAGGTTGCCGAACGTCGCTCCATGAGGGGCGGTCCAACCGAACGCATACGATGTCGCAATCGCGATGAAGACCACGATGGCCGCCACCTTGACGGAGGCGAACCAGAATTCGAATTCGGCATAGGACCGGGCCGACATCAAATTCACGCAGGTCATGACCGTCATGAGTCCCACGCCGATCGGCAGCGGCGGCAGCCGTATCCAATGCTCCAGGATCTTGGCCCCCGCGATCGCTTCGACGGGCACCACCAGGACCCAGAAATACCAATACAGCCAGCCGACCACGAATCCGGCACCCTCGCCGAGGCCGGTGCGCGCAAACTCGGTGAACGAACGTACGTTGGGCAGCGCCGTGGCCATTTCCGCGAGCATGCGCATGACCAAGAGTATCAAGAAGCCGCAGATGGCATAGCTGATGAAGCTCGCCGGGCCGCCCGCAATGATGGATGTGCTGCTGCCGACGAAAAGGCCGGCGCCGATGATGCCGCCGATCGAGATCATGGTCAGATGACGGGGCCTCAAAGAGCGCGAGAGCTCATTCCTTCCCGAAGCTTCAGCGGGGTTCGATACGGCCATCGGCGGCACCTCGGCGGGCGATCGAGCATCTTACCCTGCTTCGAATCGCCGGGCCAAAGCCATGCGCTCAACCAATGATGTCCGCGACGGGCTGATATTTCACGGTATCGAGATTGTGCGCATCGCCGGCCGGCGCAGTCCCGCGCTCATGAGGCTTGGCAAGCACCATGTACAAGCCGCCCAGCACCAGGACGCCGATGGTCGTCACCAGCATTGCGTAGTCGACGTACCACGGATCATTGGGGCTGCGCGGCCACAAAATGTTGATGATGGCGCCGATACCGTAGGCGAGGGCCAACCCGTTCACCAGCCATCCCCGGGTACCCAGCGTGAAGGGGCCCGCCGGCCGCCAGCCCTTGGCGCGGGCGATCAATGCTCCCAGCACGATCATTTGAAATGAAATATAAATGCCGATGGCCGCAAAACTGATGATGGTGGCGATGGCGTCTTGCAGCCACAGCGCCGAGAGCGCGATCACCGCCGGAATTGCACCCATCAAGATGAGTGCATTGGCCGGGACGCGGTGTCCCGGCGACATCCTGCTCAAGAAACGACTGGCAAAGATCATCTGATCCCGAGCGTAGGCGAAAATCAATCGGCTGGCGGCTGCCTGCAAGCTCAAGAGACAGGAAATGAAGGACACCAGCACGACCACGATGACCGCCCGAAATCCGGCTTCACCCATGGCCGCACGCAACAGTGTGACGATCGGGTCCTTGTCGGCGCCCGACATCACGGCGCCCACATCGGGAATCGCCAGGATGAACGCCAGACAGACCCAGGTGGCGGCCGCGCCGCCGATGTAGATGGTCATGCGCATGGCCTTCGGGATCGTGCGGCTCGCGTCCGGTGTTTCCTCGGCCACGTCGCCGCAGGCTTCGAAGCCGTAGTAGCAGAACATGGCGGCGAGCGAAGAGGCGAGGAAGGCAGGCAAATAATTGCCGTTCGTGTGCACGATGGTGGTGTCGATCAGCGCTTTGAGCGGCTGATGGCGGGCAAACAACAGGAGATAAACGCCGACCACGATGGCGCCCACCAGTTCGCAGACGAAGCCGAACATCGCGACCCTCGCGAGCAGGCGCGTACCGCTCAAATTCAGTGCCGTGGTTATCACGATGAGCACCAGCGCAATGATGGTTGTGGCGATGGGAGTGCTGTCGACGCCGAACAATTGCGCGAGAAACGGCGCCACACCGGTCGCAACCCCGGCCATGGTGCAGCACAGGGCCCAGGCATAAACCCATCCGGCCATCCACGCCCAGCGTTTCCCCACCAGGCGGCGTGCCCAGGGATACAGGCCGCCGGAGATCGGAAATTGCGAGACGATTTCGCCGAACACCAAACTCACCATCAGCTGACCCACGCCCACCAAAATATAGGTCCACCACATGGGCGGGCCGCCGGCGACGAAGGAGGTGGCGAACAGCGTGTACACGCCGACCACCGGCGACAGATACGTGAAGCCCAGGGAGAAGTTTTCCCACTTCGATATGGTCCGATCGAAATGCGACACATAACCCAAGGCTTTCAATTGCTCGGCGTCATGATCCACGCCCAAGGCGGATTTGTCGGTCACCCGGTTTCCCTCACACGTACATGTTCCAGGACGATGGTCCGCTCGGACGTCATCTCACGAAGATCGGGGGGCTCGCGCCCCCCGGGATATTGCCCATCGAACGGCGCCGGCATGCTCAAAACTTGTACTGGAAATCCAGACCGATGGTGCGCGGCTGGTTGGTGGAGACTCGCGTGATCGCGTAGGTCTGCCAGGCAAAGACGGTGTTGTTGATGGTGAGCTCGGCCACTTTGTTGGTGAGGTTCGTGCCGAAGACGTAAGCCGCCCACGGGCCGCTGCTGACACCCGCACGCATGTCGACGAGATTGTAGCGCGGCAGAATTTGCGGAGACGCCGCTTGATCCCTGGTCGGCCCCACCAAGGAGCTGGAGACGCTGAACAGCCCGTTCAATGCATCCGTGATCGCCGTCTGGTAATTCAGCCCTGCGACCGCCGTGTACAGAGGCACACTGAGGACGCGGGTTCCGGGCGTGATTCCGGCGGCGACGGCATTCGGGGACGGGTCGTTGATCTCCGCCGTGTTGTAGGTACCGGAGAGGTCCAGCGTGAGTCCCGGCACGACCTGCGCCGACACTTCAAGCTCGGGGCCGTAGGATTTTGCGTTGCCCGCGTTGGTATTGTAGGGGTAGCCGCAGGTGAGAGAGAGCACCTGTTGGATATGGGTCCATTTGATGTAGTAAATGTCCGCATTCACCGTGATGCGTCGATCGGCGAATTTCGCCTTTTCGCCGATTTCGTAGCTCAGTACCGAGTCGGGACTGAAATTCGGCTGCGAGGATACCGAGACCGGACCCGCACCGCAGTTGTAGGCATAGGGATTCACCGCGAGCACCGTGGGGGTCGGAAGCGGTATGGGCAGATTGAAGCCGCCGGGGCGTGACCCCTTGGCGATGGTGCCGTACACGGTGAGATCCTTTGACGGCTCATACGCGAGATTCAGTTTCGGCAGCACCGCATTGCCGCTGGCGCTCTGCGTCAGAAGGGTGTGGTCCTGGTTGACGGATGCCGTTCCGAGGCCGGCCTGATCGGCGTGATTGTCGATTTGGAAGTGGAAAAAGCGGATCCCGGCGGTCAGTTTGAGAGCGTCCGTGAACTTGTACGTACCCTCGCCGAAGACGGCGCTCTGCTTCAAGACATTCGGATTGTTGTCGTTGAAGACGACGCCGTTCGGGTTGGCCGCCTGGGCGCTGGGATACGGGGGTAACGAGGGATCGGGAAACCGGAGTACGGAGTTGGCGGGAGCCACACTGGCCGCCGGGCAGTACCCCGCCACGGGGTTGGCTGCCGACGGCAGTCCGCAGGTCAGTGCGGTCGCGAATCCGGGCGCCTGGTTGGTGGTGATATAACCGGAGTCGAGCTTCGCATAGTAGAGGCCGGCCACCCATTCCAGCGTTTCCGAGTTCTTCGACGTCAGACGCACTTCCTCGGCAAACTGATTGGTCGGATCTGCTTCGACATAGAGATTCTGGATGAAATTCGGAACATAGACGCCGTTGACCAAGTGAGTGAGGTTGTTGATATTTTGCAGAGCCTCTGTGGAGTCGGTCGACTGCACGACGTCGCGCTTCCAGTAGCTCGTGGCGGATGTCAGCGTCGCAGGGCCGAGGTTGTACTCGACTTTCAGGCTCGCCATCTTGAAGGAGTCATAGTACGGTTCCGGCTGGTTATAGGGCTGATAGATCGCCAGGCCGCCGGGCTGCTGCTGAAGGTTGCTGTAGCCATCGGCGTCGATGCGCTGATACATCAAAGTGCCCGTCACCGACAAATCATCGGAGGGCTTCACGAGCAGGATTGCCCGCGCCGATGCGAATCGCTCCCTGTTGGCACCCTTGACCACCTGTTGCACGGGTGCGCCGGCGACATCGCCGCGATTACAGTAGTAGGCACAGAGGGCCGGAGCTCCGGGAGTACCGGCAGGAAGGGTCGGTGCAGGAAACTCGCCGGGCGGAGCGATGATGCGATCGATCCAGCCGCTGATGTATTTCGCCGTGGCGACCGTGCGCAATGCCGCGATGTCGCCGATCGGGATGTTCAGCATCAGGCTGCCGCCGCCGTTGGTGCTGCCATGGGATGTCTGGGAGACGGTCGTGTCGGTCGCGCCCTCGAGCGTGCCGAGTTTGGGTTGATTGGTCACGAGCTTGATGGTGCCGCCCATCGAGCCCGACCCATACAGCGTGCCCTGCGGGCCACGCAGTGTTTCCACGTGGTTCAGATCAAACAGGTCAGGGTCGATGACGGTCCTGCCGTTGAGCGCAACCGCCGACGCTGACAGCGGGGTCTCGTCGATGTAGAAACCCACGGTCGCTGCGGTACCGCCGCCTGCCGAGAGGCCGCGCATTTCATACTCGGTCTGGCCGGGACCCGCCGTGCGGAGCGAGATGCCGGGCACCTTGCCGACTAGATCCTCCACCGTCGCGATGTTCTCCTGGGCGAGATCGCCGGCGCCGAGCGCCGTCATGCTGATCGCCGTCGCTTGCACCGTCGATTCGCGCTTCTCGGCGGTGACGACGATCTCTTCCAACCCGGTATTCTCGGCGGGAGCACTGTCCGCGGGGGCCGCCGAAGCCGAGCCGCTCAGGGTCATGGCGCACAGAAGCGCGGGGACCACCGACGCTCTGATTCCCGCACGCGCATCCGCTGCACACAACAATCCTTTCATGTCCGATTCTCCCTACAGTTACGCCGATACCGATACGGCTGCGCGATGCTGATTGCGCACGAAAAATGCCGCCCATCTAACTTGATCCCCTCGCGCTGATCAGCGACCCGCAAGCGATCAGTAGACTCAATTCGTAACATAGGGTTTACTGACACGCAAGTTTATTGCACAAGAAGCACGGGAGAGCCGGGCCTCCGTGTTGCCGAAACGCTGCAATCCGGGACGGGCCCCGATGGTGTCTAATGCGTGGTTCGTACCGAAATCGTGAGGAGCGAATTTGCCGACGGTGATTCGTAGCGCGGCTGGCCGCACGCTTGCGGGGCACGTCCCTCATTCCGCGCCCTGGAATCAAGCGTGCAGCCCCCGTCGCACCGCCTGATCCTCGCGTCGGTGCTCTCGAGCAGCCTGGGCGTGGGGCTGATCTTCGGCTTTCAGCCGCCGCTGATCGCGCTCGCGCTGAGTCGGCTGGGGTCTTCGGGCTTTGTGATCGGCGCCGTGACCGCCGCCAGCTTGATCGCGGTGATCCTGTGCGGACCCTTCTACCCGCGCGCCATAACCCGTTTCGGCCTCAAGCGCTGCATCGTCGGCGGAATCGTGTTTGCGGCCGTCATACTGCTGCTCATGCCGCTTTGCCCAAGCGTGCCCCTCTGGCTGGCTCTGAGATTCATCGCCGGATGCGCCCTCGGTCTGGTCTGGATCGCCAGCGAGATCTGGATGAACAGTGTCAGCGGCACCGAGTCTCGCGGGGCCGTCATGGGGATATATGGTACGGTTTTTTCGCTCGGCATCGTGGCAGGTCCGGTGCTCCTGGAGTTCACCGGGACCCAGGGCGCGAGGCCCTTCGCGATCGGCGCCGCCTGTCTCATTCTGACGCTGCTGCCGCTTGCGCTGCTGCGCCAGGTCACGAGCGCTGCGCAGGAATTCACACCGCTCAAGGGACTGTCGGGCGCGCTCAGGACCGCGCCGATCGTGATGCTGGCGGCCCTCGTTGCCGGGTTGGTCGAGTCCGCGGACCTGACGCTGTTGCCGCTGTTTGGACTGCACTCGGGGCTGGATGAGCAGCCCGCGCTGCTGCTGGTCGCCGTATTCATGGCCGGCAATGTGGTGCTGCAGGTACCGATCGGCTTGCTCGCCGACCGCTATGGACGACGGACGTTGTTGGGAATCTGCGCCGTGACCAGCTGCGTCGGGCCTTTACTGCTGCCGGCGAGCTTGGGCGTCCCGCTGCTGCTTTGGCCCCTGCTCTTCGTTTGGGGCGGCACCCTGTATGCGTTCTACAGCCAGGGAGTCGCACTCCTGGGCGAAGAATTCGCGGTCGAAGATCTCGCGAGTGCAAACACCTTGTTCGTCATGGTCTATTGCTTTGGGGGTGTGATCGGACCCAGCGCGGGCGGCATCGCCATGGATCTCTGGCCCAGCCGGGGGCTGCCGGTCCTGCTGAGCGGCGCGGCCTTGCTGATGCTGGGCGGGCTGGCATTCGGGGTTGCACGGGGCGGCCGCAGGCAAACCGTAGCATAGGATATCCGCCGCTCAGAGCTTGACCATCACGTGCCGCGGTACGGTGTAGTCCTCGAGAGCATGGACCGACAGATCCTTGCCGTAGCCCGAACGCTTGAAGCCGCCATGCGGCATTTCACTGATCACCATGAAATGAGTGTTGATCCAGGTGCAGCCGTATTGCAGTCTCGCCGCCACGTTCATGGCCTTGCCCACATTCTGGGTCCACACTGACGAGGCCAGGCCGTATTCGGAGTCATTGGCCCAGGCGACGGCATCGTCCGCATCGGTGAAACGAGTCACGGATACGACCGGGCCGAACACCTCGCGTTGCACGATTTCGTCCGATTGCAGGGTGCCGGTCACGAGCGTCGGCTCGAAGAAAAAGCCTCCGCCTGCGCGCGCCTTTCCGCCCGTGGTGATTTCCACATGCCGGGCTGCCGCGGCGCGCTCGACGAACCCCGCAACGCGGGCGCGTTGTTCTTCGGAGATGAGCGGCCCCATCTCCACTCCGGCCTCTGTCTGCGCGCCCACCTTGAGCGAACGCACCGCACTGCTCAGCTCGGCGACCAATCGATCATAGATCTTGGCGCCGGCGTAGACGCGGCATGCCGCGGTGCAGTCCTGGCCCGCATTGTAGAAGCCGAAAGTCCGCACGCCGGCGACGACGGCGTCGAGATCGGCATCGTCGAACACGATGACGGGTGCCTTGCCGCCGAGTTCGAGATGGGTGCGCTTGAGGTTGCCGGCCGCGGCGGCAAGAACCTTCTGCCCGGTCGCCACATCGCCCGTGAGCGATACCATGCGAACGCGTGGATGGGACACCAGGGGTGCGCCGACGGTCTCGCCGCGGCCGCAGATGATGTTGATGACTCCCTTGGGAAAGAGCTCGGCGAGGGCTTCCGCGAGTTTCAACACCGTGAGTGGCGTCTGCTCGGACGGCTTCAAAATCACGGTGTTGCCGGCGGCGAGTGCGGGCCCGAGCTTCCACGCGGCCATCATCAAGGGATAATTCCACGGCGCGATGGAGGCGACGACTCCGACCGGATCGCGCCGAATCATGCTGGTGAAACCCGGCAGGTATTCGCCCGCCAGGGTACCGTGCTGGACGCGCGCTGCGCCGGCGAAGAACCGAAACACATCGGCGATGGCCGGTATCTCGTCGTTGAGCGCCGCGGTCAGCGGTTTGCCCGTATTGTCGGATTCAAGCTTGGCGTAGGCGCTGCCCTCCGCTTCGATCCGGTCGGCGAGGCGCAGCAGCAGCGCCGCGCGGTCCTTGGGCGCAGTCTGGGCCCACGCCGGCGCGGCCGCTTCCGCTGCGGCAACCGCCGCATTCATTTGGCTCAATGTGGCTTCCGGCACCTCCGCGAGCCCTAGGCCGGTCGCCGGATCCAAGATGCGCTCGGCGGGGCCCTCGCCGGCAACCAGTTCCCCGTCGATCAACAGCTTGGTCTGCATCAGCCCGCCGCCGTGCGCTTTTTCTTGTCGACATCGTCGAAGGGCAGAGCATGCGCCGTCGCGGGACCTTTGACATTCTTGCCGCGAATCTGCAACGGCGTGCCATGAACGGCGGCGGGGACATCGAGGCGGGCGATGGCCATCGACTTGCCGGTCAAAGTCGACACCATGGCACAGGTGACGACACCCACCTTCTTGTCCCCCGAATACACCGGATCTCCCATGTCCGCGGGCGCCTTGCCGTCCAGCAGCAAACCGAAGATCTTGAAGCGCTCCTTTCCCTGCAGGCGAAAATGAGCGGCTGCGCCATTGAAGTCGTTCTTGCCCGGGCTCACGGTGAAATCGAGACCAAGCTCCCAGAGACTGTCGCCGGGCGGATCCTCGTCGAAGGGATACATCTGGGACATGTCGTACGGATAGAACAGCAGATAGCTCTCGACGCGCAGGTAATCCAAGGTGGTGAAACAGGTGGGAATGATGCCGAGCGGCTTTCCTTCGGTGAGGATGGTGTCCCAGATGACGCCTGCGTCTTCGCCCTTGCAAAAAATCTCGTAGCCGCGCTCGCCGGTGTAGCCGGTTCGCGAAATCGTCACGGGACGGCCGAACAACGTCGTCGGCACATGATGAAAATATTTGAGGTCGCGAATACCGGGAACATGTTTCGCGAGGAAATCGACCGCCACCGGGCCTTGCAGCGACAGATCGTGCAGATCATCGTCGACGATCATTGCGGCATTGCGGCCGACCACATGGTTGGCCAGGGTTTCATGACCCGCGCCGCTGCCGTGCACCACCATCCACGAGTTCGGCCCCAGGCGATACAGGATGCAGTCTTCGATGAAATGTCCGGCCTCGTTCAGCATGCAGGCATAGGCGGATTTTCCCGGATAAATCTTGGTGACGTCGCGGGTGGTGGCATGGTTCAACACCGCGGAGGCGTGCGGCCCGACCAGATACAGCTTTTTCAGTCCCGACACGTCCATCAGACCCGCTTTGGTGCGGATGGCCACGTGATCCTGGGCCACGTCCTTCGAATAGGTCCACGCCGTACCCATGCCATTCCAATCCTCGAGCTTCGATCCAAGTGCCCGATGCCGATCGGCCAGAACCGAGGTACGCCAGCTAAGTGCCATAAAAGCCTCCTGAGTTATTCAATGTGCGGACGCAATATCCCGGCCTGCGTCCCCAGTTTCAAAATCCGACATTATTCCGGTGCGGTGCCCGGGGTGGTGGGCGAGCCGTCATCGAAAGGTGCCAGCCACGCCACCGCCGCGTCCCGATAACGCGTCAGTCCCTTGTAGTCGACCAGCGCGGGGTGCAGATCCCGGAGCACCCGGTGCACGCGGCGCGCCCATTTCGGCACCGTCGCCAGCTCGCGCAGGCTGATCAAATAGCAGCGGACGCCGAAGACGATGGCGTTGCTGCGCGGCAGGCGCCACAGTCCCTGCAGCTCCACCCGCAAATGAACGAGGTCGCCGGCATTCTGCGCCGTCACCGTGGCGCGATCCCTGCCCCAATGCGGATAATTTTCGGGCGAGGTATCCAGGCGCGGATGGATGGTCGTGGTCCAATTCAAGCGCCGCACCGGCTGGCCCAATCTCAGATTGAGCAAGAATTTCAGCGCGCGATCGAACACACCGAGTTCGTGAGCGAGCGGCACCGGTCCATGCCATTCCTTGAACGTCATGCCCAGATCGAAGTCCAAGGACCAGTCGGCCTGAGTGGTCACCATGCCGGCCTCGGCCCACAAATCCCCCGCGCGCTGGTCCATCACGACGAAGTCGCCCTGCGCCTGGCGCGTGATGTAGTCGAGAGGCTCGCGCGGCAGGGTGGCGGCATCGCCGAAGGTGAATCGTTGATCGATCTCGAGCGGACGATTGATCCAATGCCAGCCGTTTCCCTGCTTGGAGAGCGAGAAGTGTGCGGGATAGTCCCTGGCGAGGGATTCCATGATCAGTTCCAGGCAATCCCATTGTGAACTCATCATATGGGGCAGGGCCTGGTATCGAAGCGGTTCAGAGGCGAGAACGATCGCCCGCTCGCGGCATTCGGCGACATAGTGCTCGTCGACGTCGAAGGCGAACTCCGTGACCGAATCCGGCGGGCCCGGGAGATGCGGCTCGATGTTCACGGAGTACATGTAGCGGTCTTCGGGAAACGGCAGGGGAAATCGGCGAATCGCCCGCGGACTGTTGCGATAGCTGAAGTCGCCGCGGAAGGTCTCGTGCAGTTTAAATGTGGCGTTCATGCTTACGCCCTTCGGGCCAACTGTCTACGGGGTCGATGCGATCCCGTCAGTGTAGCGGCGCGAAGCGCGCCGGATGAGAGTTGTTCGTCGACATTCATGATGAGCTCCTAGAGGTCGAGGACCAGGCGCTTGCAGCGCGCCCGCGATACGCAGGGCATGATGCTGTTGCCCTTGGCCTTGTCCGACTCCGACAGAAAATGATCGTTGTGCACGAGCTCGCCGTCGAGTTCCAGCACTCGTGTATGGCAAAAGCCGCAGACGCCGCCGCGGCAAAGATAGGGCACCTCCACGCCGGCGGCCTCGATGCTTTCGAGCAGGCTTTGATCGTGAGGGACGTGCACGCTGATTTTTGCGCGGGCGAGGAACACCTCGAAGGCGTCGCCGACCGGCGGAGCGCTGAATTGCTCCCAATGGATGTGGCTGTCGGGCCAGCCGCAGGAGCGCGCGGTGTCGATGACGTGATGGATCATGCCTGCGGGACCGCAGACGTAGACATGGGTGCCCAAGGGTTGAGACGCAAGCAGCTTCTCGAAGGGGATCAACTGTCCTTCACTGTCATGGTACATGTGAAGCCGTTCGCCTTCGCGCCGGCGCAAGCGATCCAGAAACGCCGCGTGTTCGGCGGAGCGAACCGAGTAATGCAGCTCGTAGGGAACGGCTCCGCCGTGCAAGTCCTCGAGCTGGGCGAGAAAGGGCGTGATGCCGATGCCGCCGGCGATCAACACGTGCTTGCGCGCAATCTTGTCGAGGCCGAACAGATTCACCGGATGCGCAATTTCCAAGCGGCTGCCGACCACGATCCTGTCGTGCATGAAATGCGAGCCACCCCGGCTTTCCTCCATCCGCCGGACGCCGATTTCATACGTGTCCAGCTGCTGCGGCGAGCCGAGCAGTGAATAGGGGTTGCGATGCACGCGTTCCGCGCCCTGCATCACCACGATGATGTGCGAGCCGCCGGAAAATGCCGGCAGGTTCCCGCCGCCCACCGCCGCGAGCTTGAAATGCTTGATCAGCGGCGTCACCTGCTCGATGCCGACGACCTCGACGGCGAGGGTCTGCGCGTCGTTCACAGGAACACCTCCTTGAGCGGCGGCAGTTCGCCCGGCGCCTCGGCATCCACCATGACGCCCATGTACGCCGCCAGACGGCGCGAATAGTGGTCGCGTACCAGCAGCCATCGATCGCACTCGATACATTGCACGATGTTGGTCCGTACCGTTTCGGTGGTGGCCCTGCAATGAATGCAGTAGACGCGCCGCGCCAAGGTGCCGCACTCCTCGGCGCGAATCTCATCCTTGTTGAGATTGAATTCGAGCGCGATTTTCATCACGAGCCCGATGAAACTTTCGGGACCGGCGACATAGAGGCGGGTGCCCATGAGGGATTTTCCCAGCGTTGACCTGAATTCCCCGAGCAGCGCGGGCGTGCCGCGGAATGTCTGCACGTCGGCGACCGCCGCCGCAAATCGCTCGATCTGCGGCGCCGCGTTGCCCGGACCGGTTGCGCCGGCGTCGCTGCCATCGGGCACGTACAGCACCCGCGTGTTCTGCAACACACCGGCGGCTGCCGACTGCATCTCGGCGATCACCCGCAGCAGGGGCTCGGCTCCCACGCCCATCCCGACCATCAAGTGCTGGCGGCCGCGCGTGTCCGCCTGAAGCGGCGCGTAGACGGGCTTGCTCTTGATCCCGGTGACCAGCATGGCTAGTACACCGCGAGCCGGTGAGTCACGGCGACCACGGCGATTCCCAACACCAGCACGACATAGGGCCGGATTCCTGCCCGTTTGACGATGCGTTCGCCATTCACCATTTCCAGGTCATCCGCCATCTCCCGAGGAAAGACTCCCTTGTCTTGAACGAAATGGCGGTAGACGAACACCGGCACGATGAGCGCCGCGAAGATCAGGCCGGTCTCGAGAGTTCCGGCGCCGTAGACGTCCGCGCCGAACCCCATGAAGGCGAGATTCACGAAGGACAATGCGCCGCCGGCGGCGAGAATCCAGGTGGGAGCGCGCCAGGGTCTGTCCTGGCGCGGGCGGTCCAGCCGGTGAATCCAACCGGCGTTCAAATTCAGAAAATTGAAGATCAGATAGCCGATGTTGGCGGCGCCGATGATGAACACCGAATCGGACAGCAGCAGCAGCACGAGGTTGAATCCGAGATTGGTGAGCATCGCATTCGTCGGAGCGCCATGCGCGTTCACCTTGGCGAGGTATTTCGGCAGCCACCCGTCCAGCGAGGCCTGGTAGAGGGTGCGCGAGGAGCCCGCCATGGACGTCATGAGCGAGAGCACGAGCGCAAGAATCAGCATGATCACCACGATCACGCCGACCAGCCGGCCGGCATGAACCATTTTCGCCATGGTGGCCGCGACGCCCATTCCGCTGTAGATGTCGGGCGCCAGCATGCCGCCGTACTCCGCGGCCGTGGTCACATTGCCGGAGGCATCGACCACCGCGGGATGCACCAGAGTGCCCAATCCCAGATAGCCCTGGAAAGCGAACGGCACCAGGGCATACACGACCACGCACAGCAATCCGGAATAGAAAATCGCCTTGAAGGTATCGGTCTTGGGATTCTTGAATTCTCCCGTGTAGCACACCGCGGTTTCGAAGCCATAGGTGGACCAGGCAGCGAGGAACATGCCCGCTGCGAACACGGTAACCCCCGCCATATTCCAGGTGCCGTCGGCGACGCGTCCCAGGGCATCATGCGCCAATGGCGCGAGCGGAAAGAAGTTGGCCTTGACGATGTCGCCGGTCAGCAAGGGCACGATGCCTATCAGCAGCAGAGGGATCATCGCCGAAATACCCAAGATCTTCGTGGTGTTCGCCGATCGCAGAATGCCGCCGTCCTGGATGAACTTGACCGCCAGCAGGATGACGGCGCCGAGCACGAAGACGGCGTTGATGCGCAAGCT
>WNFR01004805.1_pt1 | contig 18657 bp, 17 predicted proteins | sample 5400221 | NCBI WGS metagenome assembly WNFR01 (sample SAMN13153357, study PRJNA577476) | soil metagenome | isolation source: 40 cm soil under Madrone tree | place: USA:California | collected 2016-06-14 | reverse complement strand
CCAGGAAATCCGACGTTGCCCGCGCCGAACAAAAACTTGCCGAGCTCAAGTCGCAGAAAAATTAAGTCACCGATCAGTAACCGGCTGCTTGTCCGTCTTTACGCGATTCGCTTGCGCCGACGTAAACGCGCTGCCCGTCGTGTATCTCAACCTTGATTGCTTGATAACCGCCGTAACCGCCAACATCGACGCGCACATCGTGCCCGCGTTTCTTTAATTCGCGCTGCGTTTCAGCGGGAATTCCGCTTTCGAGATTCACGTAGCCGCCGTTCTCCATCTTCTCGCCGGTTGGTTCGTTATCGCCTTCATGTTGCCAGCGCGACGCGTCGCCGGCTTCCTGTACGTTCAAATCAAAATCGATCTGGTTCGTCAGCACCTGGACGTGACCTTGCGGCTGCATGCCGCCGCCCATCACGCCGAATGCTTCCCACGGTTTTCCATTCTTCATCGCGAATCCCGGAATGATGGTGTGAAATGGCCGCTTTCCCGGCGCGTACACATTCGCGTGGCCCGGTTCCATTGAGAAAAGTTCGCCGCGATCATGAAACATGAATCCGAGTCCCGGCACTACGATGCCGCTTCCCATCCCGCGATAATTGCTTTGAATGAGCGAGACCATGTTGCCTTCATCGTCGGCCGTGCACATGTAAATCGTGTCGCCGTTGTCGATCTTACCGGCGGCGACAGTTTTCGCCGCGCGACTCGGATCGATCAACTTCCGACGCTCGGCCGCGTAATCTTTCGAGATTAATTTCGTCAGCGGAATTTTCGCGAACGCGGGATCGGCGTAATACTTCGCGCGGTCGGCCCAAACGATTTTCTTGGCCTCAACCATCGTGTGCAGTGTGTCGGGCGAATTGCGCCCCATCGCACGGAGATCGAATCCTTCGAGAATGTTCAGAATCTGGAGTGTCGCGATCCCTTGTCCGTTCGGTGGTAATTCGAAAACGTCGTAGCCGCGATAGTTCGTCGAAACGGGATCGACCCACGCACTGGTGTGTTTCTCGAAATCCACTTTGCGCAAGAAACCGCCGTTCTGTTGCATGAAGTTGTCGATCTTGTCCGCGATCTCGCCTTTGTAAAAAGCATCGCGACCTTTCTCGCCGATCAATCGCAACGTTCTCGCCAGCGCTGGATTTTTGAAAATTTCGCCTTTGGCCGGCGTCCGGCCTTTACCGTCGAGCGTGTAAGTTTCGAGGAACGCGCCGGGAAGTCCTTTATAGAGTCGAGGACCGAACGCCCAGTAATACGCGATCAGTTCCGTGACTGGAAAACCTTCCTCAGCATAACGAATCGCCGGCGCGAGATCGTCGCTAAGTTTCAGCTTCCCGAATTTTTTATGAAGCTCCGCCCAGGCGTCGACGCAACCGGGCATGCTGATCGGCAGCATTCCCTGCGGTGGAATCGTTTTGCGATTCAGTTTGTCGAGCTCGGCTTTCATTTGCTCGTAACTCAAACCGAGCGGCGAACGTCCGCTGCCGTTGATTCCGTAAAGTTTATTGTCCTTTGCGCTGTAAACGATCGCAAAGAGATCGCCGCCGACTCCGTTCGACACCGGCTCCATCAAACCGAGCGTTGCGTTCGCGGCGATCGCTGCGTCCACCGCACTGCCGCCCTTTTTCAAAATATCGATCCCGACTTGGGTCGCCGCCGGCACGCTCGTGCAAACCATTCCGTGCCGCGCCAAGACTTCCGAGCGCGTCGCAAAATTTTTTCCCGTGATACGATCGATTTGCGCGGAAGCGAGGTGACAAACGAGTAGAGGGAGAATGACGGATCCAATCGTTCTCATACCGCAGAGATTAGCATGAGCGGCGAATTCTGATTCAAGGAATCGTTAACATTCTCCGTCCAAATAGTTACCCCATGGTTCTGCGAATTTTAATTTTCCTCACGTGCATCATCGTCACCGCCCCGGTGAACGAAGCGGCGGAGCGATCGCTGGCCGACACGGTCAAGAAAATTTTCGCAACGCCGACACCGACGCCGCATAAGAAAAAGAGTTCGCATCACCCAGCGAAGAAGTCGCCGACTCCGAGCCCAACTGCAAAGCCAACCGATTCGCCGACTCCCACGGCAAAGAAATCCGCGACGCCAGCAAAAGAAGAATCGCCATCAGTTTCACGCAAAAAAACAAGAGTTTCACCAACGCCTTCACCAACCGCTTCGCCGCGCCGGAAGAAAAGGACTTCGCTGACGCCGGAGCCGTTTGAGTCACCATCACCCAGCCCAACGTCAGCGGAGTTGCCCACGCCAACACCACAAGCTCCCACGCCGTCGCCATCAGCAAAACATGGCGCGCCAAACGCCTCCTTGTCCCCGGAACAAATCAAAGGATTCGAAAATTATCCGGCGAACGTGCAGAAGCTTCTCGTCAGCGCCCTCGAATTGACGACGCGCAATCTCGATTACAAGTACGGCTCGGCCGATCCCATGAGCGGCGGCATGGATTGTTCCGGTTTTGTTTATTTTGTGCTCAAACAAAACGGTGTGGAAGATGTGCCGCGCGATTCGAGCCAGCAATACGTTTGGCTGCGGCGTGCCCGAAGATTCGAGGCGGTCCTCAGTCAAAAGGACGACTCATTCGAACTGAAAGATTTGAAGCCGGGCGACCTGCTTTTCTGGACCGGGACTTATTCCATCGAGCGCGATCCGCCGATTACGCACGCGATGATTTATCTTGGCCGCGAAAAGAAAACCGGGAACCGGGTGATGGTCGGCGCAAGCGACGGCCGCGTTTATCAAGGCGAGTCGCGATTCGGTGTCAGCGTTTTCGATTTCAAGATTCAACGGCGGGAAACAAACGGAGAAGGCAAATTGCGGCCGACTTTCATCGGCTACGGTCACATTCCCGGGTTACAGGATTGACTGGTTTTCAGCCGCCGTCTTTTGGATCGACACGTTGGACGAGCTGCCGTAGAACCGCGTCCATGAACTGGACCAAATTCTTCATCGCCTTTATCGCCGCGTTCGTTTTCATCTTTTTCTTCGGGTTTGTCTGGCACGGTCTTCTCATGAAGTCGGCTTACATGGAAATCGCCAGCCATTATCGCGCGCACGACGACATGATCTGGCCTTCACTCATTCTCGGCCAGGTCGTCATGGCATTTTTTCTGACGATGCTTTACGTCCGTCATGGCGGCGGCGGTGTCGGCTCAGGCGTGTGCCTCGGCATTCTGGTTGGGCTGATTTGCGTCGGGCTGTATTTCATCCGGTTTGCGGTCGAACCGCTGACGCCCAAGATTCTTCTCATGGGTGGCATCGGGGATGTGCTCGAGTTCGGAATCGCCGGCGCGATCGTCGGAGCTATCTACAAACCGTCTTCGACAAGCGCAGCGTAATCGCAAGATCGACATCGTCATCCGTTTGCCGCGGGGAAATTGCTTCCAACGCGGTCGCGCGCCGCCAATGGCCCACCCGCAATTAACAAAACCGATTTTAGTCGATCGCTGGGTGCCGCAGCCGAATTTCAATCACGCCAAACACCAAGTCGACCCGGCAACGCAAAAACCGCTCGAGTGCAGCGTTTGCCATCAGGCGACGCAAAGCCGCGAAACTTCGGATGTGCTCATGCGGGCGAAAGCGAACTGGATCACTTGTCACACTTATCACGCGCCGATTGCCGCGGAGACAGTCGCTCAATCGACAAGCTCAGTTAAAGAAATGCTCCTCCGTAAAAGGTAGGCCATTGAACGTTTAACGTAGAGCGTTCAACGTTTGCTCCGATGTCCTCAACGCAAACTCCCGCGCAGCTTGGCTATCGCACGCCGGCGGAATGGGAACCGCACGCTGCGACCTGGTTGTCATGGCCGCGGCGTGAAGGAATCAGTTTTCCGGATTCGTTCGATGATGTCTTGCCAACACTTCGCGAGATGGTCGCCGCGCTGATCGAATCTGAGCCGGTCTGCATCAATGTCATTAACGGCGCGCATGAAGCCGAAGCGCGTGCTGTTCTGGATGTCCTGCCGCAGGAGGGCATCACCTATTACGAAATCCCGACGAACGAGCCCTGGTGCCGCGATCACGGCCCGATTTTTTTGACGCGGAATGCCGATCCGAAGCTGGCGATCGTTGATTGGGACTACAACGCGTGGGGAAACAAATATCCGCCGTTCAATTTGGATGAAGTCGTGCCGACTCGTGTCGCCGAGATTTTGAAAGTCCCGGTCTTTTATCCGGGAATGATTTTGGAAGGCGGCTCGATCGAAGTGAACGGCGCGGGCGCGCTCCTCTCCAGCGAATCGTGTCTTCTTAATAAGAACCGAAATCCAAATCTCTCGCGTGAGGAGATCGAGAAAAGGCTGCGCGATTTTCTCGGGGTCCGTGAGATTCTCTGGCTTGGCGATGGCATCGAGGGCGACGACACCGACGGGCACATCGATGATCTGGCGCGTTTCGTTTCGGAAACAAAAGTTGTCACCGTGGTCGAAGAGAATCGCGACGACGCAAATTACCTGCCTCTTCAAGACAATCTAAACCGCCTGTCCGGCTTCGGACTCGACATCGTCATCTTGCCGATGCCGAAAAAGGTTGTCCGCGAAGATCTCCGACTGCCTGCGAGCTACGCCAACTTTTACATCGCAAACAGTTGCCTGCTCGTTCCGACATTCGCCGATCCCGCGGACGAAATGGCCCTCTCGATCTTGCGCGACTGTTTTCCTTCGCGCAAAGTGATCGGAATCGATTGCCGCGAATTAATCTGGGGTCTCGGGACATTTCATTGCCTGACCCAGCAGCAGCCGGCGATTTAATCCGCTTCCGGCGCTGGTTTGTAGCCGCTTTTCAAAATCGCGTCATGGAGGTCCCGTTCGCGTTGCAGATCGACGGTCACATCCTGGACGCCGCGGATTTTCATTAAGACCGGCCGCAGTTTCCGCACACATTCGTCGCAATCTTCGCCTTCGGTTGCGATTTCGATCGTTTCGACAATCGCGTGGTCGGCGCGCTCGGGATTGAACGGATCGCTCGGTTTGGGATCGTTTGGTCGGGCTGGGCCCATCACTTATTGAACGCGGGCCGACGGCCGGGTGGCTGTCTCGCGCGCGATCGGTTCGAGCACGCGCCAGACGTTTTCGACGAGAATTTTCTGGCCGGCCGCGTTCGGATGCACGCGGTCTGGCTGATTTAAGAGCGGATCGCCGCTAACGCCTTCGAGCAAATAGGGAATCAGCGCGGCTTTATTTTTCGCGGCGAGGTCCGCGTACATCTGTCCGAAAGCAAAAACGTAATCGTCAGATGCGTAATTTGGCAGCTGCATTCCGGCGATGATAATGCGCACGTTCGGATTGCGCGCTTTCACCTGGTCGACGATCGCTTGCAGATTACTTCGGATTTCCACGATGGGTACGCCGCGAAAGGCGTCGTTAATCCCGAGTTCGAGAATGAAGATGTCGACCTTGTCCGCCTTAGGCGGAAGATGCGCGGGCAGTCGGTGCAATCCGCCCTCGGTTGTTCCGCCGCTTTGACTGGCGTTGATGATTTCAAAGCTCAGATTCGCGGCGCGCAACTTTTCAGTCAACAACGCCGGATAAGCCTGGTTCGGTCTCAGGGCGAATCCTGCCGACAAGCTGTCGCCGAGAATGAGGATTCGTTTCATCGGTGAAGAATCGCGTGACGCCGCGTCTACGGATTGCGCAAGAGAGATAAGAGCGAGACTAACGACTGCCACACCGATCACCCTCATAATCCGATCAACGAAAAATCCAACCTAACATTGAATGTTGGACGCTGAACGTTAGGGTGTAAACCCTTCCAAATTTGATCCTTCTTGTTTATGGCTAATTACGGAATCAACGGCTTCGGGCGCATCGGTCGCAACGTCTTGCGCGCGATGACGCAGCAACAAGTCGAGCGCGTTCGCGCAATCAACGATCTTACCGACACCAAAACGCTCGCGCATTTACTGAAATGGGACTCGGTCCACGGCAAATTCGACGGCGAAATAGGCTTCGACGAGGAGAACATCATCGTTCGCGGCCATAAGATTAGGATCTTCAAGGAACGCGACCCCGGAAATCTCCCCTGGAGGAAGTTGGATGTCGATGTTGTCTTGGAATCGACCGGCTTTTTCACGGCGCGCGACAAGGCCGAACTGCACATCAGCAAAGCCGGGGCGAAGCGGGTGTTGATCAGCGCGCCGGCGAAAAATCCCGACGCGACGCTTTGCATCGGGATCAATGACAACGTTTATGATCCGGCGAAGCACACCATCGTTTCCAACGCGAGCTGCACCACCAACTGTCTCGCGCCTCTGGCAAAAGTGTTGCACGACAAATTTGGTATCGCGCACGGCTTCATGAGCACGATCCACAGTTACACGAACGACCAGCGCATTCTCGATTTTCCTCATGAAGATTTGCGGCGCGCCCGGGCGGCGGCGATCAGCATCATTCCTTCAAGCACCGGCGCGGCCAAAGCGATTGGCGAAGTGATCCCGGATTTGAAAGGAAAATTAAACGGCGGCGCCTTCCGCGTGCCCACGCCGGATGGTTCGGTAACGGATTTCAGCGCGGTATTGGAAAAAGACGCAACGGTCGATGCGGTGAACGCGGCATTCAAAGAAGCTGCGTCCGATAAGAGTTACAAAGGCGTGGTCGAATACAGTGACGAGCCGCTCGTGTCGCGAGACATCGTCGGCAATCCGCATTCGTGTATTTTCGACAGCAAGCTCACCATCATGCTCGGAAACCGTTTCGTGAAAGTGGTCGGTTGGTACGACAACGAATGGGGCTACAGCAATCGCTGCGTCGAAATGCTCGAAATGCTCGGGAAATAATGGCGAAACTTTCGGTCCGAGATGTCGATGTTCGCGGGAAGCGCGTTTTGACGCGCGTTGATTTCAATGTGCCGATCAAAGAGCACGGCGACGAAATTGAAATCACCGACGACACACGAATTAGGGAAGCGTTGCCGACAATCAATTATCTGCGCCAGCAAAAGGCGAAAACGATTTTGATGTCGCACTTCGGCCGGCCGAAGGGAAAACGTGTCCAGAAATACACGCTCCGACCAGTGGGCGATCATTTGCACACCCTGATCGATCAGCCGGTCATCTTCAGTCACGACGTAATTGGCGAGGTGCCGAAAAAGATCGTCGCCGCGATGAAGGATGGCGACGTCGCGCTCCTGCAAAATCTGCGTTTTCATCCCGGGGAGGAAGCGAACGACCCAAAGTTCGCCAGTGCTCTCGCGGAATTCGGCGACGTCTATGTCAATGATGCCTTCGGGGCCGCGCATCGCGCGCACGCCTCGACCGTCGGCGTTACCATGTTCTTCGAGAAGCGCGCGATGGGTTTTTTGATGGAGAAGGAATTGAAATATCTGCATCAGGACTTGGACAATCCGGCGAAGCCGTTCGTCGTCATCATGGGCGGGGCGAAAGTGTCGGATAAAATCGGCGTGCTCAAGGCGCTGATGAAAAAGGCCGACACAATCCTGATCGGCGGCGCAATGGCCAACACATTTTTCAAAGCGCAGGAAATTCCGATTGGCGCGAGTCGGGTTGAGGCCGACAAAACAAATCTGGCAAACGAGCTTCTCGATCTTGCAAAGGAGCGCGGCGTTAAATTGCTTCTCCCGATCGATGTCGTCGAAGCCCAGGAAATTCGCGCGGGCGCGCCGACTCGAAACACCAGCCGCTTGTCGCGCGAACACGGAATCACCGCCGACTGGCAGGCGGTTGATATCGGCAACGCGACCATTGCGTTGTTTAAGGAGGAAATTGCCAAGGCGAAGACGATTTTGTGGAATGGGCCAGTCGGGATTTTTGAAATTCCGGATTTTGCCGAAGGCACAATCGCGATCGCGGAAGCGCTTGCAAAATCAGGCGCGACTACGGTCATCGGCGGCGGCGATTCGGTCACCGCCGTGAAACAAGCTGGCCTGGCCGACAAAATGACTTTTATTTCGACCGGCGGCGGTGCCTCGCTCGAATTACTCGAAGGCAAGGAGCTGCCTGGGGTGGCGGCGCTAACTGATAAGACTTAGACAGAATTGACAAAATGATCAGAATGGCTTTTTGCTCGAAACCAATTTTGTAGATTCTGTTCATTCTGTCAGAAGAGTTTTATGCGTAAGAAAATTGTCGCGGCGAATTGGAAGATGAACATGACGCAAGCGGAGTCGGAGCGTTTTGTTCAGTCGTTGTTGCTCGATCTGGGGGATATTACGGATGTGGAGGTTGTGATCGTTCCGCCGTTCACCGCGATCGCGAAGGTGATGGAAGCGCTGGGTGCTTCGCAGAGCATCAAAGTGGGAGCGCAGAACATGCATTGGGAACCAAACGGCCCATTCACCGGAGAAATCAGCGCGGCGTTGCTCCGTGATTTGCTGGTGCGTTACGTCGTCCTCGGCCACAGCGAACGTCGCATGTTGTTTGGCGAGACCGACGAAATTGTGAATCGCAAAGTGCGCGCGGCGCACGAAGCGACCTTGCGGCCGATCGTTTGCGTCGGCGAGACATTGGAGCAGCGCGACAAGGGCAACGTAGAAAAAATATTGTCGATCCAACTGCGTGGAAGCTTACAGGACCTCAACGAAAAGGAACTTCAGGAAACAGTGATCGCCTATGAGCCGGTATGGGCAATCGGCACCGGCCGGAACGCGACATCTCAGCAGGCGCAGGAAGCGCACGCGTTCATCCGCCACACGCTTCGCGAAATATCCGACGAAGCGACGGCGGATCGCATTCGCATTCAGTACGGCGGAAGCGTGAAACCGGAGAACGCCCGCGATCTGATGACGCAGCCGGACATCGACGGCGCGCTTGTTGGCGGCGCCAGCCTCGATCCGCGCACCTTCGCCCAAATCGTCAAAGCCGCGCGCGACGAAAAGTAATTACCGTTTGATCTCGAGATAAGTACGGGCTCGCACTTTGTTCGTGCCGGGTTGCAATTCTTCCACGCGCATCTGTTTTAGGAACCAGCGATCGTCGATCTTTTGCGCGGAAATGACTTCAAAGCGTTTCGCGAGCTTTCCGTTCCAATCGTAACCTTCCATTCGCATCAGGGCGCCGCTCGCCTTGTCGACCCAAATAACGACGTTCCAATACTGCGAATCCCGGGAAGGCGCGACTGATTGCAATTTCCAGCAGCTGCGCGTCCGCACCGTTTCGTCGCCGAGCACGCGTGCATTAGGCCAGTAAAGAAATTTAAGGGCGAGCTCCTCGTAGCTAATGCCGGTGCCGCGAATTTTCTCATTCAACTTCTCCGCCGGAAATTTTTCCGAGCCCGCAGCGGTGACAAGATCGAGGCGCGACCCGTTTTCACCGAGGCGCAATTGCAACACTTCCTCGGGGTCGGCGAATGAATAACGAATCAACGGCCCAGTTTGGGTGAGGTGAAACGGAATCACCTTTTCGTCCTCGCGCAGCTGGCCCTCGAGATCGATTTGCTGTCGCGCCTCGAGCATCCGGACGGAATCGAGAATTTCCTTGGCCGAAGGAGGCGGCGCCGCGGACAAAACAGCCACAACGAAAGGGAAAACAACAACCGTAACACGCATCGCGCTTGACCTTTTCAAGGTCTCAACGAATCACCTATCTTTAACCCTGCCAAATGGATCAGCAGCTTTTTCATCTCATCAACGAGCGATGGACGAGCCCGGCCCTGGATTTGTTCACGGCCGCGATCAGCGATGCCGACGTTTGGAAGCCGCTCCTCCTCATCGTCCTTTTTGCCGCTCTCGTCTTTGGCGGATTTAGGGCGCGGGCCTGCATTTTTTGTTTACTGATCACGATCTTCATTGCTCAGCCGATCACGAACACATTGAAGTCGGCGATCAATCGAAAACGACCAAAGCACGTGGCTTCCGTCCGCATGGTCCGACTGGAGAAAGGGCGGCCGGAGCTTATGTCGATCTTCAAAAAACCGGTGGTGCGCCGTTCGGACGAGTCCGACCGGAGGCGCGGTGATGCTTCCTTTCCGTCTGGGCACATGACTAACAATACGATCGCGGCAATCTGTTTGACGCTGTTTTACCGGCGCGGCTGGCTTTACTGGATTTTCGCTGCGCTCGTCGGCTATTCGCGAATTTATTTGGGCGCGCACTGGCCGAGCGACGTGATCGGCACGGTGTTTTTGGCCGCGGCGGAAACATTTTTTATTCTGGCGACATTGGAGTTGATCTGGCGTTGGGCAGCCAAGAGATGGGCGCCGCGAATTTTCGAGCGGCATCCGAGTTTGGTAGTTAATCCAGTCGAATGAGCAAAACACGAGCGGTTTGGTTGTTCATCGGAGGGCTGACGCTGATTCGCTTGTCGATGCTGGGATCGACTGATCTCGAATTTGACGAAGCGCATTACTGGATGTGGTCGGAGCGGCTGGCCCCCGGTTATTTCAGCAAAGGCCCGGGAATCGCATTCGCGATTCGCGCCAGCACCGCGATTTTCGGCGCCACTGAATTCGGCGTCCGTTTCTGGAGTCCCATCCTCGCCGCCGGCACGAGTTTGTTACTTTTCTATTTCGGGCGGCGTTTGTTTGGCGAAAACGTCGGTTTCTGGACGGCGATCGCTTTTAATGTCACACCCATTTTCAACGTGGGCGCGTTTGTCATGACGACGGACGCGTTGTCAATCTTTTTTTGGATGGCGGCGACGTTCACGTTTTGGCTCGCGGTTGAAAAGAGTCCGCAGTTTTCGTTTTACTGGCCTCTGACTGGATTGCTTATCGGCCTTGGATTTCTGAGCCGATGGATCAACGCCTTCGAAATCGTGTGTGTCTTGCTCGTTCTCGCTTTTGCTCCGCGACTCCGCCAGGAATTCAAACGACCTGGTTTGTATTGGCTGCTCGGGGTTTTCGTCGTTTGCACGATCCCGCCAATCGTGTGGAACGCTCAACATGCGTGGATCACACTGATTCATCTGCGGACGCGCGGGAGTTTGAGCGAAGACGTTGGCTTTCGACCGCTCGAGGCATTCAAATTTCTTGGCGAACATTTCCTGTTTTACTCGCCGCTGCTTTTTGCCGCTTTGGTCTGGGGGGTAATCGGCAGCTGGCGCCGCGTGAATAAACAATTCAAGATTCTGTTTCTATTCTGGTTTGGATTGCCGGTGTTCGCTTTTTATTTCCTGCTCTCAATGAACCACGTGCCGACGCCGAACTGGGACGCCGTGTCGTTCCTCAGCCTCGGATTGCTCGCGGTCCATTATTGGTGCGAACGGGTCGAGACGCGCGGCGTAAAAATCTTCGCTACTGCCGCCATTCTTCTCGGATTCATCGTGAGCCTTTTTGCACTCGACTCCGACTTGCTGCGCAGCGCCGGTTTCCGGTTTCGGCGAAGTGATCCCAGCGATCGGCTCCGCGGCTGGAAATCGATGACCGCCGAAGTGGACCGAATTCGCAACGACCTCGAAACAAAGCTGGGTGAGAAATTGTTTTTGATTGCCGACGAACGCCATCGCGCTTCTGAGATCTCGTTCTATCTGCGCGACAAACGTGTCGAAGGTCCGGGTCATCCGCCTGTCTATATTGTCGAATCGCAGGACCTGATAAACCAGTTTTCGTTTTGGCCGCGCTACGATCAGTTTGTCGAACAGCCGGCAAAGCCGGGTCAATCGCCGGATGAAACCTTCACCGAGCAAAAAGGAGAAAACCTCTTTGTGGGACGCAGCGCGCTGCTTATTCGTAATTACGCGAAGAATCCGCCGCACAACATCCGTGCCGCGTTTGAATCTACCGAACTTGTGGGCACAATCGAGTTGCGGCGTTTTGGCCAACACGTGCGCTACTGGCAGATTTTTCTTTGCCGCCATTATCGCACGCTGCCGTTATGAACGAGGCAATCGCATCGCCCGCTGTTTCTGTGGTGGTTCCCGTCTTCAACGAAGAAGAGAATATGTCGATCTTGCAACCGGAATTGCGAGCCGCGCTCGCGGGTTTGGATTACGAAATCGTTTTTGTCGACGACGGCTCGACCGATCGCAGCGCCGAGAAAATCGAACCCGCGCCGAACGTGCGAGTTCTTCGATTTGAAAAGAATACCGGCCAAAGTGCCGCACTATATGCCGGTGTTCGGGCCGCGCGCGGGCAGACGATTGTGATGATCGATAGCGATCTGCAAAATGATCCGGCTGATATCCCGCGGCTGCTCGAAGAAATCTCGCGCGGCGCCGATCTGGTTTGCGGATATCGCGCAAAACGCAAGGACACGATGACGAAGCGTCTGACCAGTCGGATCGCAAATTTTGTCCGGAGCCGGTTTACGAAGGATTACGTGCGCGACACCGGTTGCACGCTCAAAGCGATGCGCCGTGAATGTGTTGACGCGCTGGTTCCATTTGGGGGGATGCATCGATTCATTCCGGCTCTCGTTAGAGGCGCGGGCTATCGACTGGTTGAAATTCCGGTGAACCATCGGCCGCGCCGGTTCGGCCAGACCAAATACGGTTTCGGAAGTCGCGCGCTGCTCGCCACCGTCGACATGTTTGGTGTCCGCTGGTTGCTCTCGCGCCGTTTGAATTATAAGATCCGCGGTTCCTGAGACTGAAATGCGCTTGTCAACGTAAGTGTCACCGCTAAGCTTGCGCTCCCGAATCGCGCTTCTGCATGTCGTTGGGCAATTTACTTTCCGCCGAGCAAATCATCCCCGAGATGAAGGCGACCGAGCGTTGGCCGGCCATCGTCGAGCTGATCGACCTGCTCGTGCGTCTGGCCAGAATCAAACCGGACGACCGGGACAGCATCCTCGCCTCACTCAAACAGCGCGAAGAAACGATGAGCACCGGGATCGGTTTCGGCATTGCGATCCCGCATTGCTCGTCCGATCGGATTGATGACGTAGTGGCAGCTTTTGGGAGATCGACAACCGGCATCGAATTCGACGCGCTCGATAACGCGCCGGTGAAATTCGTGGTCCTTTTCATTGTTCCGAAGAACCAGTTTCAAACCCATCTCCGCACCCTCGCCTCGATCGCGAAATTTCTAAACGACCGCGCCACGCGGGAAAAACTTGCCGCCGCGAAATCGACTGAAGAAATCTTGTCGATCTTTCGCGATTCAGCACAAAAATAAATTGTAGCCGCGGTCTGCGGTGGCCCGATCCACCTTCTCGCTTCGCCCAACCAAGCGGCTACAGTTTGATCACCAGCAATGGAGACATTCCAAACACTTCTCGCGAAGAGATTGGTCGACGCACTGGCGAAGGCTGGGTTCCCAAACGTCGGCGAGCTGACGCAGGCGACTGATTCTCGCTTTGGCGATTATCAAACGAATGCGGCGCTGATACTCGGAAAACAGCGCGGCGAAAATCCGCGAGACGTTGGCGCAAAGATTTTGGAGCGACTCGATGTTTCCGATTTGTCCGAATCGCCAACTGTCGCGGGCGCAGGCTTTATCAATTTCACGCTGCGCGCCGACGCGGTCGCCAAGAAAGCAGCGGAGCTCTTTGCCGACGAGCGATTAGGCGTTGCAAGGTCGACATCGCCAAAAAAAATCGTGATCGATTTCGGTTCGCCGAATGTGGCCAAGCCGATGCACGTCGGTCACATTCGCAGCACTGCGCTCGGTGACGCGCTCGCCCGCATCGCGACCTTTATCGGGCACGACGTGATCCGGGACAATCACATCGGCGATTGGGGCACCCAGTTCGGGATGGTGATCTGGGGTTGGAAAAATTTGTTGGATCGAGAGGCGCTCCAGCGCGATCCGCTCGCGGAGATCGTTCGTATTTATAAAGAGACGAATGCAAGATCGACATCCGATCCGGCGGTGCGCGAAGCGTGTCGTCAGGAACTGGTCAAGCTCCAATCCGGTGATAAAGAGAACACCGGTATCTGGAACGAGTGCGTTGCGCTCTCAATGCAGGATTTCGAACACGTTTACGAGTTGCTCGACATTCACTACGACATCCAATGCGGCGAAAGTTTTTACGACGATCGCTTGGCCGGCGTCGTCGATCGATTACTCAAATCGAAAATCGCGGAAGTGAGCGAAGGCGCGGTCGTGGTTTTCTTTCGCGGCGTTCCCGAGCTGGCGGACAAGCCGTGCATCATTCGAAAAAGCGACGGCGGCTTCAATTACGCGACGAGCGACATTGCCACGGTTGAGTATCGAATCAACGAATTAACGCGCGACACCCTTTGGTATGTGGTGGGCGCGCCCCAAACCTTGCACTTCAGGCAGATATTCGAGATCGCGCGCCGGGAAGGCTACAAAGCCGATTTTCGTCACATTCCGTTTGGCAATGTGCTCGGCGAAGACCGGAAACTGATGAAGACGCGCTCCGGCGAAAATGTGCCGTTGCGACAATTACTGGAAGAAGCCTGCATCCGCGCGCGCAAGATTGTCGAAGAGAAGAATCCGGGCTTAACGGATGCCGAGAAGATCGACATCGCGAGGACGATCGGGATTGGCGCGGTCAAGTATGCCGACCTCTCCCAATATCGAATGACCGATTACATTTTTTCGTGGGACAAAATGCTCGCGTTGCAAGGCAACACCGCCCCGTATTTGCAGAACGCCTACGTCCGGATCCGCTCGATCTTTCGCAAAGCGGGCGAGGGCGCGCCCAAAATCGACAAGTTCGTTCTCAACGAATCTGCTGAAATCACTTTGGCCAAGCGCCTTTGCCAGTTTGCCGAGATTGTGCCGCAGGTGCTCAACGATTTTCGGCCGAACATTCTCGCTAATTATTTATTTGAGTTGGCCGACGGCTTCCACGCGTTCTATGAGGCCTGCCCGGTCTTGAGGTCGGACGAACCGGTGCGCGGCTCGCGCCTCGCGCTATGCGATCTGACCGGGCGGATTTTGCAGCGCGGCCTCGATTTGTTAGGCATCAAAGTGCCGGAGAAAATGTGACGATAATGACGAAGCCCGAAGCCCGAGATAGGTCGTCCACGCAACATTTGTCATTTGAGTTTCATCATTCCTTCGTCCTTCGTCATTCGGATTTCGTCATTCAAAACGCGTCTCGACTTGGCTCGACATGACAAAGCAACAGCATCCACGCATACCGACTTGCACTTACCGGTTGCAGTTTAACCGTTGGTTCACATTCGCGCAGGCGCGCGAGATCGTGCCGTATTTGCGGGCGCTCGGTGTCAGCGACGTTTACGCATCGCCTTATTTTCAAGCCGGCGCGAACAGCTTGCACGGCTACGACATTACCGATCACAACAAGCTGAACGCGGCGATCGGTTCGCAGGCCGACTACGATGCGTGGATCGCCGAGTTGCACGCGCACGGGATGGGACAGGTGCTCGACTTCGTGCCGAATCACATGGGGATTGCCGAGCCCGGCAACAAGTGGTGGGCGGACGTGCTCGAGAACGGGCCGAGCTCAATGTATGCGCCGTATTTCGACATCGATTGGCGCCCGCTCAAATCCGATCTGCGCGATAAAGTTCTGCTCCCGATTCTGACCGATCAATACGGTCGCGTGCTTGAGCGCGCCGAACTGCAAGTGCATTTCGAAGGGGGCGCCTTCTATTTGGCTTATCGAAATCAAAAACTGCCGATTGCGCCCGGCACTTATCGTTTTGTGCTCGAGATGGCGCTGGAAAATCTCGCGGAATACAAAGACGAAGAGTTTTACGCCGAGTTTCAAAGCATTCTGACTGCGCTGGAGTATTTGCCGCGACGGACTGAGACCGATCCGGAAAAGATCGCCGAGCGCGCGCGGGAAAAGGAAATCGTGAAGCGCCGTTTGGAGCGGCGTTGTCAGGAAGCACCCCAAGTTCAGCGCGCGATTGAAAAAGCGCTGGCCAAAATTAACGGTCGCCCAGGCGATCCCCGGAGCTTCGATTGGTTGGATCAGCTTCTTAACGCGCAGTCGTATCGCTTGGCGTTTTGGCGCGTCGCGGCCGAGGAAATTAATTATCGCCGTTTTTTCGATGTGAATGATTTGGCGGCAATCCGGATGGAACTGCCCGAAGTGTTCGACGCCGCGCACCAGCTGGTTGTCGATCTTGTCCGAATGGGAGCGGTGACCGGACTGCGGATCGATCATCCCGACGGCTTGTATTTGCCGAGAGAATATTTGGACGCGCTGCAGCGGCGTTGCGCCAAGATGCTGGGCATTCCGTTGCCGAAAGACGGGCGCGCCGTCTACATGATCGCGGAAAAAATTCTGACCGGCGCGGAAAAGCTTCGTGCAGATTGGCCGCTGCACGGAACGACCGGTTACGATTTTGCCAATCAAGTCGCCGGTGTTTTGGTCGACGCATCGGCCGAAGCTGACGCGACCAGGACTTTTCATCGGTTCATCGGACACACCATGCACTTCGGGCATCTCGTTTACGCGAAGAAGCGCCTGGTGATGCGACTAGCGCTGGCCAACGAGGTCGAAGTCCTCGGCAACATGCTTGACCGGTTGTCGGAAAAGAACCGCTGGTATCGCGATTTTACATTTGAAGCGCTCGCGCGGGCGGTGCGGGAAACGATTGCCTGCTTCCCGGTGTATCGAACCTATCTCGCGCCCGGCCAACCGGTGAGCGACGAAGATCGACAAGTGATCGAGCGCGCGATCGCCTCGGCCAAACGTCGCAATCCAGCGATGGAGGAATCGATCTTCAATTTTCTGCGCGACATTCTGCTTTTCCGGTTTCCGGAAAACCTGGATGCGCAGGCACGCGAAGAGCACATGCATTTCGTGCTCAAATTCCAGCAGTTCACCGGGCCGATCATGGCGAAGGGACTCGAAGACACGGTGTTCTACATTTACAACCGTCTGGCCGCGCTCAACGAAGTGGGCGGCGAGCCGCAACAATTCGGCCTGAGTGTCGACGCATTTCACGAACGCAACCTGGATCAACATCGCACTTGGCCTGCAACGTTGCTCGCGACTTCAACGCACGACACCAAGCGAAGCGAAGACGTACGCGCGAGAATGGTTGCGATTTCTGAAATTCCGGAATTGTGGAGGCGCTCTTTGCAACGCTGGCGGACCGCAAATCGGCGCTGGAAAAAAATAGTGAACGAAGCGGAGACGCCCGCTCCGAACGAGGAATATCTGCTCTACCAGACGTTGCTCGGGACCTGGCCGATCGCGGGCAATGGCGCGCCGGAACAAAACGTCGCCCCTGAATACACCCAGCGCATTCAGACTTACATGATGAAGGCGCTGAATGAAGCCAAACTAAACACGAGCTGGATCCAACCGAACGAAGAGTGGCTCGCCGCGACGCGCGATTTTGTCGCGAAAGTTTTGGATCCGACTCCAAAGAACAAGTTTTTGCCGGCTTTTCTCCCAATTACGGAAGAGATTGCGCGATTCGGCGCAATCAATTCACTTGCTCAGACTTTGCTCAAACTGACTTCGCCGGGCGTGCCGGACATTTATCAGGGAAACGAAACCTGGGATTTCTCTCTGGTAGATCCAGACAATCGGCGCGCGGTTGATTACAGACTTCGCGCCGAGATGCTTTCATGTTTATCGAGCAAGACTCCGGAAGAGCTTCTGCAAAATTGGCCGGACGGTCGCATCAAAATGTTCCTCACCCAGCGCGCGCTCCAGTTTCGCGACGAGCAGGTCGATCTTTTTCAGCGTGGAAATTATCTGCCGCTGCACGCGACCGGCGCATTTGCCGATTGCTCCATCAGTTTCGTGCGCCAACTGGATCGCGACTGGGCAATCGTCATCGTGCCGCGCCTTTCATCGCGAATTGGTTTTCCACCGATCGGTGAACGTTGGAAAGACACGGTGATCGACGTTCCTGAAAACTTATTGCTCGAACGCGGGCGCGAAATTTTTACCGGCCGCGAGTTGTCGATTCAGAATCGGCAAATTCGTGTGGCCGAGGCGCTGTCGGGTTTGCCGTTCGCGATGGTGACGAATCAATGATGTGCGCCTTGAACGAACTTGTCGCTCAAATCGCCGACCCATTGAGAAAAGTTACCAAGATTCTTCGCCAGGTCCGCACCGAAACTCACAAACGTGATGTGCGGTGACGCCACGATCAGCATCGCACTGAGCAATCCGAGATTCATGAGGTAAATCACAGCCACCGAAAAAAACGTCCCGTGGTCGCGCAGGTCGGTCTGGTTTTTTGGGATCATCCAACAAGTGAAGGTGAGATGGAACGCCCAGGTCGCGCCAATGACCGCGTAAAGCAATCGGCCGTAGGGCTGGACGTTGTAAAAAACGCTGAGCACACCATAAATCGCGATCGCGAGGATGCTGTAGAGGGGGAAGAAATATGGCGCGAGCGCGATCCAGAAGTTGGTGCGGTTGGTGACGACGTGGCCGCCGTCCCGTCCGACGCGGAAACGACTGACGCGGCCGCCCATTAACCAAATCCAGACTGCGTGCGTGAGCTCGTGACCAAACACGTAAAGCAAGATCGGTCGCGGCAGCCCGATAAACGCGATCAACCAGAGCACCGCACCTAACGAAAAAAACCAGAATTCCTGTCCGGCCCACAAACGTTGCGTGATCGTTGCGCGAGCGAACACAGTAAAAAACGTTTGGGTCAAAATTGCGCACACCGGCAGCAGAAAGATTGCGAAAAGAAATTTCACCCAGCGCGTCGGGATCATCAGCGGCGGCGAGCCTGCTAGGCGGCGCGAAGCCGCGACGTAAACGCGGCGCGCTTTTATAGGTCTCGATCTTCGACTCATGAATTGACCGATGCTCGGTTACGTTTCCTGTCATTCCGAGCGAAGTCGAGGAATCTCTTATTGTTTCAGAATCGAACTTTAGTAAGACGAAGAACGAAGCGGAAGA
>WNFR01004228.1_pt1 | contig 18658 bp, 20 predicted proteins | sample 5400221 | NCBI WGS metagenome assembly WNFR01 (sample SAMN13153357, study PRJNA577476) | soil metagenome | isolation source: 40 cm soil under Madrone tree | place: USA:California | collected 2016-06-14 | reverse complement strand
GCGCATCATCAGCATCGGCACCCCTTCCCGGCCGAGCGCGTTGTTCACCCGGCAGACAGGGAAGGTCGAAACCCAACCCACACCCTCCTGCTTGAGAATGCGGCTAATGCCGGTCGCTACATCGATCGTCATGGATGTGGTCTCCTTTGCATGGAGCCGAGCCGTCAGCCTCCGTGTGGGCGCACTGAAGCATACCAGCATACAATGATCAGCCGCGTCCCGTTTCCGGTTGCCTGCCGAAACGGCGACCGCCCGCAACAAACCTGTTGCGGGCGGTCCTGTCAGCCGTTGGTACTCAGGTTAGGCGTGGGCGCGATAGTAGGTGTTGCGCAGCACCCGGCCGGGCAGAGCCCCGGTATGCTTGCCGTTTTCCATCAGGACCTCACCATTGACGATCGTCGCCATGATGCCCGCCGCCGGCTCCTTCATGCGCCAGCCACCCGCCGGGAAGTCATGAACAACGCTTTCCGGTAGCGGGCGCACGGTATCGGGATCGAAGATCACGATATCCGCCGCCATACCCGGCCGCAGCAGACCGCGATCGAACAGCCCCAGCGCGGAGGCGGAGTCGAAGGTGAGCCGCCGCACGGCGTGCTCGAGGCTCATGACCTGCTTCTCGCGCACCCATTCGCTGAGTAGCCGCGTGCTGTAGCCGTAGCCGCCGTGGAACTGCACATGCGCGCCGCCATCCGATAGCCCGACGATCGCGTTCGGATAGGTCAGGATCTTGGCCATCGCTTCGTCGTCGACATTGTTCTCCGACTGCATCAGGCCGGTGTCGAGGTTTTCTTCGACGACGAGATCGAGGAAGGCGTCGATGACCCGCTTGTTCTGCTCCTTGGCGATCTGGCCGATGGTCTTGCCCTTCAGCCCCTGGTTCTTCTCCAATACCGGCGTTTCGACCCACATGTAATTGTACCACTCGCGCGAGTAGCCGGCCGCGGGTACCTGGACCGAGTGCTCGACGACTTCCTCGTGCAGTTTCTGCCGGATTGCCGGATCGGCATATGCCTTCAGTTTTTCGTCGTCCGAGGACAACAGGATCGGGTGCCAGGTCGGTGAGCCGCGGAAGATCTGGCAGTTGCGCATCGTGAAGGTCTGCGTCGTCCGGTTAGGGCTGCACAACGGATAGGCCCGGATGCCGGCCTTCGAGGTCTCCTCGATCCGCGCCATGTGCTTTTTCCACGCGTCGGGCTCGCGGACCGTCTGGCCGAGGTTGTTGTATATGACGGTGCGGCCGGTCGCCTCCGACAAACGGGCCATCAAGCCGCCGTTGAGCTCTGCGACCCGGCCGCCTCCGCTCTGGATGATGCCGGTGCCGAGCTCGCGCAACACGTCGCCGAGCGCGAAGATTTCCTTCTCGTCGGCCCACAAGGCCGGGATGTGAACGCCCTGCGGGTCGTAATGGCCCTTGTTGCGCGACACCGACAGCCCGAGCGCCCCGCCCTTGATGCCGTCGCGCACGACGTCCTGCATCTTCTCGATCTCGTCATCCGTGGCCGTGCGCTTCTGGCACTCGTCGCCCATGACGTAGTAGCGCACCGTCGAGTGGCCGATCAGATTGCCGACATTGACCCCGAGGTGCTGATCGAGCCGGTCCATGTATTGCGGGACCGTCTCCCAATCGACCTCGACGGTGTTCAGCACCTCCATCGGGATCGCTTCGACATAGGAGAGGAACTCGGCAACCCGCTTCTCGGTGCCGCGGCGAACCGGGGCCAAGGACAGCGAGCAATTCCCGAAGACCACGGTCGTAGCGCCATGGTCGGGTGAGAACGAGCACAGCGGGTCCCAGGTGACCTGCGCGTCGTAATGGCAGTGGTTGTCGACAAAGCCGGGCGCCACCACCCGCCCCTCGGCATCGATCGTGCGCTTGGCAGCGCCGCTCAGTTTGCCGAGCTCGACGATCTTGCCGTCCTTGACACCGACGTCGCCGCGGAAGGCCGGCATCCCCGAGCCGTCGACGATGCGGCCGTTCTTGATCAACAAGTCATACGCCATTTCCATCCCTTTCTTCGTGATGCAACAGACACGCTTGTTCCTGTTGAAAAGTGTAGCACTCAACCGCCGCAACCCTAGAAAAAAAACTGACCGCCGCGGGCGCAAAAATCCTCTGCGCCGTCAAGCGCTGCCGCCAACCTTCATTCCCCGCAGACCAAGGGAGGAAGCCTTAAGGAAGAAATCCCGCTGGTCGATGATCGGGCTCTGCGGGGGACGCCGACATCCGAGAATGGGTCAGAATAGGGCGTAAGCGAAAATCCCGACGACATGGTCAGGAAATGCGACGCACGCGGTTTTAATGGCAGCATTCTCGGTTGAGACGCCTTTCCGTTCAGGTGGCCCATGGCGAACTCCACGCCGTCGGGGGAAAAAGAGTAGGAAGGTTTTCGAGCGCTCCCGCCGTCCGGCTCGCGTCTCCAGATCCTACAAGAGACCTCAGCCCTCAGATCGAATATTCGGCGATGTACTCCATTGCGCTGCCGCCTTCCACGGCGAGGCCTTCGGCGCGCCAGCGCAGCATGCCGCCGGCAAGATTGGCGGCGTCGTTGAACCCGGCGTCGCGCAGAATGACGGTTGCTTGCGCCGAGCGGCTGCCGGCACGGCACACGGTGACGATCGGGCGATCGCGCGCGAGTTCCCCGGCGCGCTCGGCCAATGAGCCCAGCGGGATAAGGACTGCGCCGCGGATATGTCCGAGGGGCCCGGTGAATTCCTGTGGCTCGCGCACATCGAGGATCTGGACCTCTTGGGCATGCTCCTCGAGGCCATGCGGATCGATTTCCCAAATACCCGCAAATGTATATCTGAGCGCCGCCCACCCCGGCTCCTCAGTCACTGCGATACTGTCTTCAGGCCGTCCGCATTTCAGATTGGCGGGCACCGCGACATCGAGCTTCTTGGGGTGCGCCAGCCGCAAATTATTCATATAGCCGGTAAAGTCGCCTTCGCCGATCTCGCCGCCGAGACGCGGATTGAAGCGCCTCTCCTCCCGGACACTCGTGACGGTCAAGCCGCGATAATCGTGGGCCGGGTAGAGCAGACAAGTATCCGGCAAGGTGAAGATCTGCCCATGAACCGAGCGGTACATGGCCCGGGGGTCACCTTGCTGGAAGTCGGTGCGCCCGCTGCCCCTGACGAGCAGGCAATCGCCGGTGAACGCCATGCTTCGATCATCGAGCACGTAAGTCAGGCAACCGCTGGTATGGCCCGGTGTCTGGCGGACCTGAAGGTTGCGATCACCAAAAGCGACGACGTCGTCCTGCGCTAGATAGCGGTCGGCGCCCTCGGCGCCGCCAGCGGCCGACAGCGCGATCTGGCATCGCGTTTGCCGCTTCAACATCCAGGCCCCGGTTACGTGGTCGGCATGGATGTGGGTCTCGAGGCTGTAGGTGAGGCGCAAGCCGAGTTCATCGATCAGCGCGGCGTCGCGCCGGACCTGCTCGAACACCGGATCGATAATTACTGCCACGCCACTTCTTCCATCAGCGAGCAGGTAGGTATAAGTTGAGGACAGTGGATCGAATAATTGTCTGAAAATTAGCATTGCATCCTCCGATGATTTGTTTCAGTATGTGACATGATAGTTATTACTACTCTGCCGCGACCCGCTTGGCTGGCTCGGAAGTGTGTTCCGCCCGCTCGAGCCGGCTCAGGATTTGTCGCGCCTTACGTATCGCGGTGTCCGACCGCAGAAATATTTCGAAGTAACCGTCATCTGGATAGCTGAACATCTGCTGCTGCTTCTCTAGCGCCCAGCGATCTTCCGCGATGACGGCAGGGAAGGTTTCCATAAAGCGTTCGACGGCCGATCTTGTCGGATCGGATTTGCATTTCTGACCGGCCGGCATGTTGATGATCAGACGCCAGACGTGATTGCTCCGGTCGACCGGCGTGTGGGTGTGGACAATGATATAGCCTCGTTCGACGCCGGGTACCCCGTGGCGGCCCGCCGGCCAGACCCGCATCTCCACCCGCGTCGCCGCCGGGCTCAGCATGAAATGCGTATGATCCCGGTCGACGAATTCGTAGCCCAGGTAATCCTCGAGAAAGGGCGGCTGCTTGTAGTCGCGAGCCTCGCGGATCGTGCCGACATAGTGGTTGCCGTCGCGCGTCCCTTCATCGAGCTTGACCGGGATGCGGCTGTTCTCGACATCGCCGATGTTGCCGTCATGCAGCGGATAGAAATGCGTGATATCGAGCAGGTTCTCGATCAGCAGCAGCGAGTTGGCGGGCACCGGCATCGGTCCGGTATCGGCGGTCTCCCACGTCGGGTCGGCGATCTCCGGAAGGCGCGGCGGCTGAGCGCTCTCGGCCTTGGCCGGATCGCCGGGCCAGATCCAGACCAGCCCGTCCTGCTCGATCACCGGAAACGGGCGCAATCGGGCCTGTGGCGGGATGTCGCCTTCCGGGTGCGACGGCACCCTGACGCATCGGCCGGTCGCGTCGTAGCACAAGCCGTGATAAGCGCATTCGAGCAGATCGCTTGCGATCAAACGCCCCTGTGACAACGGCATCCGCTTGTGGCAGCAGCGCTCGTCGAAGGCGACGACCTTGCCTTCAGTGGTTCGCCACATGACCAGCGGTCTTTCCGCGATGACTTGGCCTCGGAGCTGTTGCACCGGGAGTTCGTGCGACATCCCGGCTACGTACCATGCATTCTTCACCAGCACGTCGGCAGCCATGACCTCTGATCTCCCGAAATCCGTCGCTTCCGCGATGATTTTCCGAATGGGCCGCGTGTCAAACCTTTTCTTGCCGTCATCGACACAGGGATCAGAGCGGTGATCGAAGCGCGCATCGCCAAAGTCGTAATGGTCGGGTCTCTCGCCCTATTTGCTTTTGTCGTCACATTTGACAATTTGACCGACTATGACTCAAATTTTGAATTCGTCCGTCATGTGCTCAGCATGGACACGACATTTCCGGGGAATGCTCTGCAGTATCGCCGAATTACGTCGCTTGCTCTGTGGAACTCGGCTTATTGGCTGATCATCTTTGGTGAGGGATTGACCTCTTTGACCCTGGCGGTCGCAACGTTTGTGCTGATGCGCGAGTTGCGGTCCGGAGCCGCTCGCTTCAACCGCAGCAAGCGTTTCGTATTCATTGGCGCCACCTTCGGCTTTCTTGTGTGGTTCTTCGGTTTCATGGTCGTCGGCGGTGAGTGGTTTCAGATGTGGCAGTCGCATTCCTGGAATGGCCAAGAAGCGGCCTTTCGCTTTTATCTGACCATTCTTGGCGTCCTCATTTTCGTCAACCAAAAGGATGATGATCTGGCAATTCGAGAAAATCGGGGGTGAATTGAACGCACTGCCGGCGTATAGGCCTGTGCGAACGGTCGGAGCAGGAGGAGGAGAAATGTCGTACGGGGCATTCGATCTGAGCCGGGTCGCTGGAGCACTCGGCGCCGAGATCTTGGGGATCGATCTCGCACGACCACTCGACGACGCGGTCATTGCGGAAATCCGCCGGGGGCTCCTCGACCATCAGGTGATATTTTTCCGTGACCAGCACCTCACCCCGGAGCAGCATTTAGCATTCGGGCGCCGTTTTGGCGATCTCAACGTCCATGACTTTGTTGCCGGAATGCCGGATCACCCGGAAATCCTCGAGGTTCGGAAAGAGGAGCACGAAACCGGCGGCAACTTCGGCGGCGCCTGGCACTCGGACGTTACCTATCTCGAGGAGCCGGCGCTGGGTTCGATCCTCTACGCCCGTGAAGTTCCCACCTTTGGCGGCGACACCCTTTTTGCCAATATGTACTTGGCCTACGACGCGCTTTCCGAGGGCATGAAGCGGATGCTCGCGGGTCTGACCGCGGTGCACAGCGCGCGGCGCGCCTACAGTCCGCGGTCGAACTATTTCACCGAGGGCCAGCGCTCGATGAAGATTCGGCGCAGCAACGCCGCCGAGGCTGAGGTGCAGCACCCCGTCGTTCGAACCCACCCCGAGACCGGCCGCAAGGCGCTGTTTGTCAACGGCGCATTCACCATTCGTTTTACGGACATGACCGAGGCGGAGAGCACACCCCTCCTCGAGTATCTCTATGGCCATGTGACGCGCCCGGAGTTCACCTGCCGGTTCCGCTGGCGTCCGAACGCGATCGCGTTCTGGGACAATCGCTGCGTCCAGCACTACGCCATCAACGATTACCATGGCCAGCAGCGAGTCATGCATCGCGTCACCGTCAACGGCGACCGCCCGTATTAGGACATCTATCAGGGTAGGTATCCGATGCCGAAATTTCGAACCCTCGACGACATCGATGTCCGCGGCAAACGGGTGCTGTTGCGCGCCGATCTGAACGTTCCGATCAAGGCCGGTGTCGTAACCGACGCGACCCGCATCGAACGGCTTGCGCCGACCATCGAGGCGCTGATAGGCAAGGGCGCCAGGGTTATCGTGATGTCGCATTTCGGCCGTCCCAAAGGTGGGCCGGACCCGGCGCTTTCTCTGCGGCCTTTGATCGCACCGTTGGAGAAGGCGATCGCCGGCCGGGAGGTGGTCTTCGCCGCGGATTGCATTGGCGACGAGGCCAAACGAGTGGTCGAGACGCTTCAGCCCGGGCAGGTTGCCCTTCTCGAAAACCTCCGCTTCCACAAAGGAGAGGAAGCAAACTCGCCCGACTTTGCCCGCGCCCTTGCCGAATTAGGCGATATCTACGTCGACGATGCCTTCTCGGCGGCCCATCGCGCACATGCCTCGATCGCGGCGCTGGCAGGCTTGTTGCCGGCCGCCGCCGGCAAACTGATGGAGGCCGAGCTGAAGGCCTTGACCGCCGCTCTCGAAAGCCCGACGCGGCCGGTCCTGGCCATCATCGGTGGCGCCAAGGTGTCGACAAAGCTCGACCTCCTGCGTTTTCTGATCGGCAGGGTCGACCTCATGGCGATCGGCGGGGCGATGGCGAACACGCTATTGCTGGCCGAGGGGGGGGAGGTCGGCCGATCGCTTTGCGAGCGCGATATGGCCGAGACGGCGCGCCAAATCCTCGCCCTCGCACGCGACCGGAACTGCCGGCTGATCCTCCCCGAGGACGCTGTCGTCGCCCCCGAGCTGGCGCCTGGGACCGCAGCGCGCAACGCAGCGATAGACGCGGTTCCACACGAGGCAATGATCCTCGATATCGGGCCCAAGACGGTGGCCCGGATCGGCGGCATTCTCGGAGAGGCACGCACTCTCGTGTGGAACGGGCCGCTCGGCGCCTTCGAAACGCCCCCCTTCGACTGCGGCACTATCGCGGTGGCAAAGAAGGTCGGCGAGCTCACCCGGGCCGGAAGGTTGCTCAGCGTCGCTGGCGGTGGTGACACGGTCGCGGCGCTCGCTCAGGCGGGAGTTACCGAGGAGCTTTCCTACGTCTCGATGGCGGGCGGCGCCTTCCTAGAGTGGTTGGAGGGCCGCGAATTGCCCGGCGTCGCGGCGCTTACGGCTGTTACAAATCATTGACGCTCGAAGCTGCGGTCAGCAAATTCGAGTAAACCACGGGAGGCGGTCTGATGAATGCCTCGGATGTCATGACCCGCGACATTGTCACGGTCCGACACGGCGGCTCGATCGCAGAGGCCATTCGGTTGATGCTCGACAACCGCGTCAGCGGCCTCCCGGTGCTGGACGATGAAGGTAAGGTCGTCGGGATCGTGACCGAGGGTGACCTCTTGCGCCGCAGCGAGACAGGCACCGAGCGCCACCGCCCGCGCTGGCTCGAATTCCTGATGGGGCCCGGGCGGATTGCCGAGGAGTATGTCAGGACCCACGGGCGCAAGGTCGAGGAGATCATGACGCGCGATCTCGTCAGCGTGACCGGAGACACGCCGCTCGACAATGTCGTGCAGATGATGGAACGCCGGCGGATCAAGAGGGTGCCGGTTCTCGCAGGAGACTTGCTGGTCGGTATGGTCGGCCGCGCCGACCTGCTGCGCGCCCTCGCACGAACCCTTGACGAGCAGCCTGCTGCGACGCCTGACGACGACGAAATCCTCGAACGCATCCACGCCGAATTGGCGAAAGCGGCCTGGGTGTCGAGAGACGGCCTCGCAATTACCGTTACGAACGGTGTCGTCGCTCTCAACGGCGTCATCCTCGACGAAAAAGAACGCGAGGCGCTTCGCGTCGTCGCCGAGAACTCCCCGGGAGTTAAAGCCGTCGAGGATCACCTGGTCTGGATCGAACCGGTCTCGGGTATCGTCGTCGATCCTCCGCGGAACGAGTCATCCGCGACCAAACCCGCACCCCCTTGAAAATTGGAAGGAGAAAAAATGCGCTCTGTTGCTTTAGGATTGCTGGGTGCGCTCAGCCTTGCTGCGGGTTTCTCCACAGCGGATGCGACAATCTCCGGTCCGATCGGAGCACCTACGGCCACCGTCGCGAAGAGCGTGCCGGTCGCATCTCATAAGTGCGCTAAGGGTCAGTATTGGGTTCCCGCCGGATACGCGAAACATGGCAAGTACCGTGCCGGCCACTGTTCCCCGAAGTGATCGAGACGATCGCCGGCTCGCTCCGATCAGCGCAGGTCGCGGTGGCGAGGTCAGGCGGCGTTGCTCGTCCCGCCGCTGAACGCCGCGGGTGACCGGAAGGCCTCTACCGCGTTCAGAATACGTTGCAGATCGGAAAACCGGAATGGCTTTTCGAGGAGGGCCAGAGGAGGTTCCCCTTGTGCCGCGTCAATGCGAAACTCCCTCCCGGTTAACGTGATCGTCGGAATCCCGAGATCGGCGCAATGTTTGCTCAACAGCAGGCCCTGGCTGTCGTGCAGCACCATATCGGTCACCAGGACATCGATCGCGGAACTGGCCAGCCACACGGTCGCTTCGATACCATTCCCGCATGCCTGCACGTCGTGACCAACCTCGGCCAGGATCCCAGCGATGAACTCGCGAATTGCTCTATCCGATTCCGCCACAAGAATACGCGCCATCGGTTGCTCTGGTGTTAACTAATGTGATGCAGGCGGTATCGAAGCTCAGATGGTTTAAGAATGGGTAAAGGTGGTGCGTCGATCCCCTACCGTGCGGCGTCGTACCATCGCGCGGAGAAACGGTTAGCCCTTTGGCAAAAGGAGGGCCGATGACGCCGTCGGTGAAGAAGAGCGGTGCAGCTTGCGGCGCAGAAATCGTCATCGATGTCGCACGCGACATCGATGACGAGACGTTCCGGGAAATCGAGCGCGCCTTCCACGACAATGTTATGGTCGTCTTTCGCGGACAGCAGCTTTCGAATGCGCGGCATGTAGAATTCAGCCGCCGGTTCGGCGAGCTCGAAATCCACATCGTCAAGAAATATCTGTTCCCCGGCTTTCCGGAGATCCTTCTAATCTCGAATATCCGGGATGAGCGGGGTGAGCACATCGGCTTGGCCGATGCGGGGTTTACCTGGCACACCGACACGTCATACCGGCGCCGCCCGAGCCGCTGCTCGCTACTTTACGCGAAAGAGGTGCCGCATCGCGACGGTCGGCCTCTCGGGGATACCGTCTTCACGAACACGATTGCCGCCCATGAAGCACTGCCGGAAGCGATAAAGAAGCGCATCGATGGTCTGAGGGCGATCCACCGCTATTCGGCCCGCCGGAGGGTGGCCGACAGCCCGCGTCCCAAACTCACTCGGGAGCAACTCGCGGAAACTCCCGACATCGCCCACCCGATCGTCCGTACCCACCCCTATACCGGCCGCAAGTCACTGTATGTCACGGCCGGCGAGTGCATCGCCATCGAAGGCATGCCGGAGGACGAGGGGGTCGATCTGATCGCGGAACTCGATGCTCACTGCGTGCGCCCCGAGTTTCTCTATCGCCACAAATGGCAGGCCGGCGATCTTTTGATGTGGGACAACGCCACCTCGATGCATCTCGCTATCTGTGATTATGCACTGCCGGAGCGGCGGTTGATGCATCGCACCACCGTCATAGGAACGGTTCCCTTTTAGGAAACTCGCGTTCTGGAGGCGATATCGACGGCAGCGAATTCCTGATACCCTTCTCGGCGTCAACCATGGCGGGGCGACGAATGCTTTCGCAGATGCGCCGGGCGGTTATGACCCCCCTGTGGGTTGCGCAGCTGGCGACCGGGACAAAGTCATTCGAGCGCAATTGCGTCATCGGCAGCCGGCGTCTCAACGAATGGGGTCTTCATGCCGCCCGGGTCGCTCTCGCGCATCGGCTGGCAAATGCCCGCCGCCGAAAGCTCGCAGGCCTTATCTCCGTGCAGGACAGGGAAGCTTTCGAGCGGGACGGTTTTGTCGTTCGCCCGAACTTCCTGCCGACCGAGCAGTTCGCGGCGCTCTTCGCCCAGGTCAAAGCCTATCGCGGCCCTCTGCGGGAGATCTCGGAGGGCGACACGATCATGCGCAAGATTGCGCTCGACAAAAGGGCTCTCGCTGAGCTCCCTGCTCTCGGCCCGCTGCTGGGGTCAGCCGACTGGCAGGGCCTCGTCCGCTATGCCGGCGGCCGTGACGCCGAGCCCGTGGTCTGGGTGCAGAGCATCCTTCGCCATGCTTGTGCCGGACCACCCGACCCACAGTCGGTGCTGCATGCCGATACCTTTCACCCGACGGTGAAGGCCTGGCTCTTTCTCACCGATGTCGCCGAGGATGCCGGCCCCTTCACCTACGTTCCCGGCTCGCATCGACTGACCGCTGAGCGGCTTGCATGGGAGCGCCGCATGAGCCTTGCCGCCGGCCGGTCATCGAATGCCGAGGATCGACAAGGTTCTTTCCGGATTGATCCCGCCGAGCTTTCGTCGCTCGGATTACCGCAGCCGCGCGCCTTTGCGGTGTCCGCCAATACCCTCATCGTCGCCGACACCTTCGGCTTTCACGCCCGCGGCCCGAGCGCAGGCGCGTCGCTTCGCGTCGAGATCTGGGCTTATGGCAGGCGCAGCCCATTCCTGCCGTGGGCCGCACTCGTTCCCTGGACCACTGCCGCATTGGGACAGCGCAGCATCCTGTCGTGGAAATTAGGCGATTTTCTCGAGTCTGCCGGCTTCAAAAAAAATCGCTGGCGGGAGCGAACCGGCATATCGGCTTTCGATCCCCCGTCTGGCAGCCCCATCGCCGCGGAGCTGGCGCCCGCACCGGCCGATCCACTTGCCGGTCAGTCAGCGGCGATGTGATCCCAAGCGGTCGCGCGCCAGCGCGGCGCCCGCGTCGTCATAATGTTAGGTGGTGACGCCGCACCCCAAATCGAGCAGGTTGCGAGGCTTGACTGAGACAGGTTTAAGCCGAATCCGCTGAAGCATTAAAGTATCGTACCAGATTGGCGCGAATGCGCGCGAGCACCGGAATTTCGGGCGGCGGCAGGTCAAATCGCAGCCCGGTGATGGTTTCGAACACTTCGATATAAATCCGGGCTGCTTCAAGGATGATGTCGGCGGGGATCTCCGGCACCGGGTCCCGGTAGGGGTCGCAGCGCGCAGTCACCCACCGCCGCACGAAGTCCTTGTCGAGGCTCTCGGGTGGCTCTCCGGCCGCCAAGCGCGGCTCGTAACTATCGCGGATCCAGTAACGGCTGCTGTCCGGGGTATGGATCTCGTCGGCAAGGATAATCCGGCCTCCTTTGTCAAAGCCGAACTCGTACTTAGTGTCGACGAGGATCAAACCACGCTCACTGGCGATCTCACGCCCGCGCGCGAACAGGGCGAGCGCTAACTCGGAGGCCGTCCGCCATTGCTCCGGTGTCAGCAAGCCCTGGCTGATTATATCGTCCGGTGTCAGCGGCTCATCATGGCTGCCGTCGAACGCCTTGGTCGTCGGCGTGATGATTGTCGAAGGCAGCTGTTGATTTTCGCGCAGGCCGTCGGGAAAGCGAATGCCATGGAGTTCCCGCCGACCCGCCTTGTACATCGGCCAGATGGATGTCCCCGTCGTCCCGGTGAGATAGTCGCGCACGACGACCTCGACCCGCAGGATCTCGAGCCGCCGGCAGACAAGAACGTTCGGGTCCGGATACTCGATGACATGATTGGGGCAGATGTCGCTTGTTGCGTTGAACCAGAACCGGGCGATCTGCGTCAGCACCTGCCCCTTGCAGGGGATCGCGGTCAAGATCCGGTCGAAGGCGCTCAGCCGGTCGGTGGCGATGATGATGCGGCGGCCATCCGGCAGGTCGTAATTGTCGCGGACTTTGCCCCGGTAGTGGTTCGGCAGCTCCGGGATCGTCGCATCCGACAAGACATTGTCGAGATGCGCCGCAAGCGCCGCCGGTCCGATCATGTGGCCCTTGAGCTAACGGTGTCCGCCGCCGCCGTGAAAGCCGCCGCCGTGAAAGCCGCCGCCGTGAAAGCCGCCCCCAAAGCCACCGCCGCGAAAGCCGCCGCCGCGAAAGCCGCCACCCCAACCCCAGCCGCCGCCCCACCAGCCGGCGAACCCGATGGGCCACCCGTAATAGGGGTAACCGTAACCGTAGTAGTATGGGTAATAGGGATAGTACGGGTAATAGGGGTAGGCCGCGGGATAACCATAACCCGGATATCCGGCCGGATAGCCATAGCCGGCGGCGTATTGCGCCGCTGCCGTCCGCGGTGTCGCCGCGATGGCGAGCGTGGCCGTCGCGAGGACTGCCCCGGCAAACGCGGCCCGCCGAAACCAGCTATGCTTGGCGCGAACCGACATGGCTACCTCCAATTGGTCAGGCGGAAGACCTCACTATAACGTGCTATATGGAGATGGCATTCCGGGCAGCAACGTCCACGGAGGAGTCTGATATAGAGATGGCGCCTCCATCGGAATTGCCTCCTACCCTCCCCTTGGTTCGTGTCATCGCCATGCCGGCCGACGCGAACCCCAACGGTGATATCTTTGGCGGGTGGCTGCTCTCGCAAATGGATCTCGCCGGGGGCAGTCTGGCGGCGCGACGCGCCCGCGGGCGATGCGCGACGGTGGCGGTCGACGGCATGGTCTTCCATGAGCCGGTCTTTGTCGGGGATGAGGTCAGCTGTTACGGTGAACTCGTCAAGACAGGGCGCAGCTCGATGAGCGTCCGCATTGAGGCGTGGCGGCGCCACCTGGCCTCGGACGAAGCGCGCAAGGTGACTGAGGCCACCTTCACCTATGTTGCGATCGACGAAAACCGCCGGCCCCGCGCGCTTCCTCCGCCCACCAGCTCGTAGCCCCACTCAGGAACGCGCCGACCCGTCACGTCTGCGCGGTTTGTCATCCTTGGACCACGCCGGGCTCGATCAACGAGGGGTCCTTGTTCACGACATTTCCGACTCGCTTGTCCACCGGCCAAACGACCATGTCCTCGACCGGATAAGGGACGAGCAGCGACTTCAGCTGTTCAGGGCCGGCTGGAGATTCTCCGAGCCATGCCGGCCAATTTTGCGGTGCGATTATAACCGGCATACGATCGTGCAGCTCGGCAAGCAGAGCATTGGCGGCAGTCGTGACGATCGCGAAACTGCGCACCCATTCACCCGCCGGCGAACGCCAGGTTTCCCATAGGCCGGCGAGAGCCATCAGATGCCGGTCGGCGAGCCCGACCGCATAGGGTTGTCGATCCTTGCCGAGCTTTTTCCATTCGTAGAAACAGTCGAAAGGGATGAGGCAGCGGCGCCGGTTGAACGCTTCGCGGAAGGCCGGCTTGGTCTCGATCCCCTCGGCCTTGGCGTTGATGTTCGAGAAGCCGACCTTGATGTCTTTCGCCCAGAACGGCACGAGCCCCCAGCGCATGACGTCCAGACTGCGCTGCCCGGCCTTGGCGTCGTAGCGGATAACGGGGAGGTCCTCGGTCGGCGCGGCGTTCCAGTTGGCCGGGATGTTGGGGGTTGGGCGCTCGGGCGGGATCGAAAAGACGAGCTTGATCTCGCTGACATCGGAGGAGAGACGGGCGCGGCCACACATACGGGGCTAGATGGCGCGCCGCATCGATGCTGGCAATGCTCCCACCGTGCTTGTCGCGCCCTTCACGATTCCTGCTGGCTCCGCTATCGTTTCCGCCGGCATTTAGGGAAGCGGTAATGACAACTGCGCACGAGACCTTCGACTTCATCGTGACCGGCGCCGGATCGGCGGGCTGCGCCGTCGCCGGACGGCTCAGCGAGTCCGGCCGCTGGCGCGTACTGCTGCTCGAAGCCGGCGGGCGCGACAGCAACCCGTGGATCCACATCCCGCTCGGCTACACCAAGACTTTCACCAACCCGCAGGTGAACTGGATGTTCGAGACCGAGCCCGAGAAGGAGCTCAACAATCGCACCCTCTACCAGCCGCGCGGCAAGGTGCTGGGCGGCACCAGCTCGATCAACGGCATGGTCTATATGCGCGGGACGCCGACCGATTACGATGGCTGGCGCCAGCGCGGCTGCGAGGGCTGGGACTGGGATTCGGTGCTGCCATTTTTCAAAAAAGCGGAGGACCAGGAGCGCGGCGCTGACGATTTCCATGGCGTCGGGGGGCCGCTGCACGTCTCGAACCCGGTGCGCTCGCCGCTCGGCGACGCGATGGTCGCTGCCTCGACGCCACCCGCATCCTGTTCGAGGGCGGCCGCGCGGTCGGGGTCGAATACCATACGCCGGGCGGGCGCAAGACTGCATGGGTGCGGGGTGAAATCGTGGTCTCCGGGGGTGTCTATGGCTCACCGCAGCTGTTGCAGCTTTCCGGGCTCGGCCCGGCCGATCTGCTCAGCGAGTTCGGCATGCCGGTAGTGCGTGACATGCCCGGGGTCGGCGGACACCTGCACGACCATTTCAACACTTATCTGGTGTGGCGCTGCGCCCAGAAGGTCACGGTCAACGACATGGCGATGAGTCCGACGCGCAAACTCAAGGCGGCGGTGCAGTATGCGGTCAGCCGCTCCGGCCATCTGTCGAATGCCGGAATCTATGCCGGCGCCCTGGTGCGCACCGACCCGCGCCTGGAAGAACCCGATCTGCAGATCAACATGTCCGGCTGGAGCGCCATCGAGCGGCTCCGCACGGGGATCAAACCGCACCCGTTTTCCGCCTTCACCTTCAGTCCGGTGCATCTGCGCCCCGAGGGCCGCGGTACGGTGCGCATCAAGAGCCCCGACCCGCTCGCAGCGCCGGCGATCCGCTTCAACTTTCTGGCAAGCGATTACGATTTCCAGGCACTCGTTTACGGTATGCGGCTCAGCCGCAAGATCGCGGCGCAGCCGGCGATGAAGCCGTTCGCAGTCGAGGAGGTGCTGCCCGGCCCTGCGGTAGAAAGCGAAGCCGATATGATCGAGGAGATCCGCGTGCGCGGCGTCTCCAACCTCCACCCGGTCGGCACCTGCCGGATGGGACGGGAGGTCGACGCCGTCGTCGATCCGCGGCTGCGGGTCCACGGGGTCGAACGGCTGCGCGTCGCCGACGCCTCGATCATGCCGCAGGTTCCCGGCGGCAATACCAACGCTCCCTCGATCATGATCGGCGAAAAATGCGCCGCGATGATCCTCGAAGACGCCGACGCGGCATAGCAGAATTCAGCGGATACGCTTTCTCCCCCGGAACTTCCCGCAGTGAACCGCGAGAGATTAGCCAAATAAAATGGAGGCTCGGCCTAATCGTCCGCCGCCGTCATCGGCTGGCGGCGTGGAACGCGGACCAGTAGCAGTAACGGCAAGGACGCGAGGATGACGATCAGCATCAGCGCGAAATCGTCGATATAGCCGATCATCGCCGCCTGTCGGGTGACCTCGTGATTGAGCGCGGCGATCCCCGAGGGCGTGGTGAGGCTGAACGGCGCCGAGAGGTACGGCGCCTGGGCCAGCGGGTTGTCCGGGCGCAGGTGCTCGATCAGGCGGGAATGGACGATCTGGGTATTTTGGGTGAGTTGCGTTTCGAGGATGGCGATGCCGATGCTGCCGCCGAGCATGCGCATCAGGGCGCGGATCGCGGTTCCCCGGGGTCAGGAGGTGGTGCGGCAGGCCCGAGAGTGCCAAAAGGTTGAGCGGCACAAAGGTGCAGCCGAGCCCGAAACCCTGGGCGAACCCGGCGAACAGGATCGGCCCCGACCCCATGTAGAGCGAAAACCCGGTCATCTGCCACAACGAGGCCGCGGTCAGCAGAAACCCAACCAGGATGAACCAGCGGTTGTCGACCCGGTTGATCATGCGGGCGACAATGAACATCGCGCGCATCGTGCCAAACCCGCGCGGCGCCATCATCCACCCGGCGTCGAACACCGGGTAGTTCATCAGCACCTGCATCATCGACGGCATCAGCGCGAGCGTGCCGCTGAGGATCATGCCGACCCCGAACATCACCGCTTCCGGCGACAGGTTCCTGAAGCCGTCGGGCGACGACGCCCCAGTGTAGCCCGACGAGGGTCCAGCCCGGCGTTTTTGCTGTTATTTGCAGCGAATCTACAGCAAACCGCGTTTCCTCTCCCTGAGCCGCCGCCTACGTCACGGCACCGTCTCTGGGGCGAAGTGCGCATGTGATTACAGCAATTTTGCCGTTGCCGTGCCGCTTGATGCGCCCTCTTCGTGCGCCTGGTGAGGGGAGCGCTTCTGGCGCAATATCACGCCGGAGGGCCGGAGGTTTCGCGATGACTGGAAGCGTGCCGCTCTTCGGCGCAGAGCGCCCGCTCCCGTGAGGCGTTCGCGCAAAGAGCAGCTATGGGACAGACTCGCTGGGGGCGATCTGCGCACCGTAGGCTTCGCCGAATTCCGACGACTCGTCGAAAATTTCGGCTTTAGGCTACGCCGAGTCAGCGGCACATTTACACGCATCCGCAGGTGCCGCGCCCGCTGAGCCTGCAACCTCGAAACCGCGAAGCCAAGCCTTATCAACTCTCGCAATTCCTCGACATGGTTCGGGAATTCGGCCTGACGATCGAGCACCGACAATGATCCCCAAATATCATATCAACCTGTTTTGGTCGGAGCCGGACGGCGCCTGGGTCGCCGATGTGCCGGATCTGCAATCATGTTCGGCTTTCGGCGACACCCCGGCCGAGGCGCTGGCGGAAATCGAGCGGGCGATTGAAGCCTGGCTCGCGGTGGCACGAGAGGACGGGCTGCCGCTCCCGGAACCCCGCTATCGCGCGCCGACACGCGCTGCCGGCTGAGGCACCGAAGGCGGATTTCCGGCTTCCGGCGAGCGCGGCGTGAGAAGCGAGTGTCGGTCATCGTCGTCCTGCTAGCCAGCGCTCCATCGGATGGCCTCCTCGCACGACTTCGGCCGCGAGGATGTCTCCGCAGTCTGCAGGGCGCTGAAGCCGTCGAGCGACGACGCCCCGGCATAGCCCAACGACGAGGTCCCGGGGCTCCACGGAGGGCCACATGCGACGACGGCGGTTCATCATGCTTCTCGGCGGTGCGACGGCACTCGGTCGGCCGTTCGCGGCATTTGGCCAGCAATCGTCGGTGCCGGTAATTGGGTTTCTCAGCAGCACGTCACCCGAAGCGTACGCGTCACGGCTCGCCGCCTTCCGCCGGGGCCTGGATGAAGCCGGCTACACCGAGGGCCGGAATGTGGTGATCGACTACCGCTGGTCGGAGGGTCACTACGGTCGATTGCCGGCAATGGCCGCCGATCTCGTTCGTCGTCAAGTGAGCGTGATCGCTGCGATCACTACGCCTGCGGCACTAGCGGCGAAGGCGGCGACCGCAACGGTTCCGATCGTCTTCGAGATGGGGACCGACCCGGTCGACGCGGGACTCGTTGCCAGCCTGAACCGCCCCGGCGGCAACCTCACCGGTGTGAGCTTGTTGAATGTGGAACTAGCGCCGAAACGGCTGGAGCTGCTGCACGAAGTCACACCGACGGCGATCATGGCCGCGCTCGTCAACCCGACCAATCGCAATGCCGAGATCGTATCGCGAGACCTGCAGGCAGCGGCTCGCACCCTCGGGCTTCAGCTCCATGTCCTCTACGCCAGCACGGAACGCGACTTCGATACGGTCCTCGCAGCCTTGGCCGAACTGCGAGCTGGCGGGCTCGTGATCGGCTCCGATCCCTTCTTCAATACTCAAAGCGAACGGCTTGCTGCGCTGTTGCTCCGCCACGCGCTCCCGGCGATCTACCAGTATCGCGAGTTTGCCGCCGCCGGCGGGTTGATGAGCTACGGCGGCAACATCGCAGACCCATTCCGTCAGGCCGGCATTTACACCGGCCGGGTTCTTGCGGGCGAGAAGCCTGGCGACCTGCCGATCGTTCAATCTACCTTAAGACCGCTCAGGCGCTCGGCATCACCGTCCTGCTCGCGCTGCTCGGGCGTGCCGACGAGATGATTGACTGACCGCCGCATCGACCTGCACGAAGCGACGGCTTTGGCTAATCGTCTGCAGCTACCGTCATCGGCTGCCGGCGAGGAACGCGGACCAGTAGCAGTAACGGCAAGGACGCGAGGATGACGATCAGCATCAGCGCGAAATCGTCGATATAGCCGATCATCGCCGCCTGTCGGGTGACCTCGTGATTGAGCGCGGCGATCCCTGACGGGGTCGTCAGACTGTACGGTGCGGACAGGTACGGCGCCTGGGCCAGCGGGTTGTCCGGGCGCAAATGCTCGATCAGGCGGGAATGAACGATCTGGGTGTTCTGGGTGAGTTGGGTTTCGAGTACGGCGATGCCGATGCTGCCGCCGAGCATGCGCATCAGAGCGCGGATCGCGGTTCCCTGGGTCAGGATATGGTGCGGCAGGCCCGAGAGCGCGAGAAGATTGAGCGGCACAAAGGTGCAGCCGAGCCCGAAACCCTGGGCGAACCCGGCGAACAGGATCGGTCCTG
>WNFR01010097.1_pt2 | contig 18660 bp, 12 predicted proteins | sample 5400221 | NCBI WGS metagenome assembly WNFR01 (sample SAMN13153357, study PRJNA577476) | soil metagenome | isolation source: 40 cm soil under Madrone tree | place: USA:California | collected 2016-06-14 | reverse complement strand
TGATCCCGCGCCGAAGTCGAGGATCGTCATGTCAGGCAACAGCTTCAAGCCTCGCACTACCTGTGCGAAACAGATGAGCAACTCAGGTGTTTCGTCGATGTCGGCAAGTGGTTTTGCATGAAGGCTATCCCAATCGACTCGTTGCGCAAAAAATTCTTCTGCTGCCTGACACAGCTCTTCAGCGCTCAGCTCTTTCATGAGCTTACGTACATCGACAAAGTCTGATTTGATTCCTTCGCTACTCATTATCTCCACCGTTGCCTACTGCCAATGTTTTCTGCTGACCATCGCGAACAAGATCAGTAAACCCGTTAAGGCTTGTGCGGGCTGTTTCCTGCCAGGAAAATCTTAGGGAATATTCATACCGTCTTTGCCGTGACTCATAATCCATTGGCGCTTGCAGAGCCTGGTAGAGACTATCAGCCATTCCGTCAACGTTGTAGGGATCAAAATAAAACGCCAGTTCCCCGCCGACCTCCGGAAGCGACGAAGTATTCGATGACGCCACCGGCAGACCGCAGGCCAGACCTTCTAACACCGGAAGCCCGAAACCCTCATACAGTGATGGGAAAAAAAGGCAGCGGGCTTTCTGGTAAAGCGCCACCAGCGCGTCATCTTCGATAAAACCGGTGAGCATAACTTTTCCACTCAAACCCAATCGTTCGGCGCGCCGCAGCATACGACTCTTTCCTGCGTGATCCAGACTGCAGACGATGCACAGTTTAGTGGCGCTGATTCGCTCATCCTCTCCGTATCTCTTCTGTAAAACGGCAAAAGCTTCCAGGGCCCGCTCCATGTTCTTCCGAGGATCGAAGCCGCCCGTATAGACTATATAATCGTCCGCGGCGGCAGTCTTTGGAAACGGATAAGGCCGGAATGAACTGTCAGCCGCGAGCAGGGTGACCACATGCTGCTTGTCTTTCACGTCTAACCTGCTGATGAAATCGGACTGAGTATGTCCCGAGATGTGGAGAAAGAGATCATAGTCTCGCTCCAGCAGGCCCAGTTTTTTCTGGTAAGAGATCATGGCCGCCGCCGGCAGGTGTTTCGCATACTCTTTTGCCATGACCAAAACTATCAAGTCGAAGATCGTTACCGCGAATCGGCAGTTATTTATCTGACGTTCGGGAAGGATGACATTGTCCATCAGCCCATTGGGAGACCAATATAGATTTATTCCCTGCTCGTGCATGTCACGGTTCAGAGCCTGGGTATAGAGTTCGGCGAGATGCTTTCTGCCGCCTCGACGCGTCGGGCGAATGTCATAGGTCTCGTTCTCGATCATGCAGAGCTTGTTTCGTGCCCACGGTGAAAACACATTCAGATGACTTTCGTTTGGGGTATTGATGTAGAAGTCGTTGGTAAAGTCATTCTCCAGCATGTTTTCGACGCAGTTCCTGAAATAGATGCCTATCCCTCGGTTGATCTCGGGAGTCAGCAGCGTCTGGCCGTCGATTAGTATTTTCATTGCGCGGATATCATTTACGGTGGGCGCCGTCTTAAGATTAAAAGGCTAAATTCAGGAGCCGGTCAAACAGAATGCTTCGGATTTTCGGCGCCGGCGAAACTCTCGTAAGTACCTGGCCAGCACCGCATCGAAAGAAAACTCTCGCGCCACATAGCTCTGCCCCTGGGCCGCTAGAAGGTTGCGTGCTTCCTCGTGGTCTTCGAGATACTGTAAAGCAAGGCCAAACTCGTCGCCGCTTGCTACGTATAAGCCGCCGTTACATCTTCTGACGTGATCTTTCGTCACGGCGCATTGGGCCGAGACTACAACCGGAACTCCGAGCAGCCAGCCCTCCATGATGACAATCGAGAAACTCTCGTTCTCGGAGAGGTTAATGACACCCAGCGAATGTCTGACGACCTGCTGCTTCATAGCTTCTGAGATAAAACCAAGATCGATGAATTGCTCGGTCTCCGGAATCAGAGCTTTGTCACCTCCGCCGATGAAGACAAGCTTTGTGTCCCGATGAAATTTTTCGACATAGCCGGTGAACCATTGACAAAGCAGCGGAACATTTTTGCCGACTTCCTTGCGGCCGGCATAAACGAAATAATTCTCCGGCAGCGGTTCTGAGGTGATCGTTTCTGCCTCGACGGATATCGACGACTCGACGCCAACGCCAGTAACGATGCTTTCTACGATTCGCCGGCCCACTCTTTGGCCATACTCTCTAATTGTCATTTGCTTTTCTTCGGCCGCATTAAAGAAGATCAGTTTTGCGTGGCGCAGAATTCTTTCGGTTGTGCTCCAGTAAAATTGCGGCTCGTCATGGAAGCAGGGAATTAGTGAGATCTTTCCCTGGTAGTTGTTGATGACGGAATTTGTCAGACCGTGAAAGTACGGCAGGGCGATGATTTCATATTCCTCGTCCACAACATACTTGCCCAACGCTTTGACCAGATCGCTGCTATTAATGCCATAGTCGAAGAAGTCCTGCTCGTCCCTGGCCGTCAGATTTCCTGCGCGCCGCAGCTTACCGATCACCGCGTCGTACCGGCCCCGGCTTTTCATGGTGGCGAATCTTCTGGTTTCTATTCCGGCCACATCATAAACACCCGGTTGGTAGTGATCCTCCCACCAGCTGTCATAGGGCGACAAAGAACAAGTCGTAAACACCGTCGCTGGGACGCCGCGTTTATTGAGCTCGCCGGCCATCCCTCTGGCCAGGAGTTCAGCGCCGCCGGCGAAACATCCAAACCAGGGAGTAACGATGATAAATTTCTTGTCCAGCATGACAGTGAAAAGGAAACCGGCGACCGTCAGTCAAACCTTCCAACCCACGATCCCATAGTCAGGCGCCCCGTAAAAGTACTCGTTAAAGCGCTTGATTATTTCACTGTCGCCTTCGATTTTGGCCGCATCCCAGGGCCGCAGCTTCATCACCTGGATACGATCCAGTCCGCGCGATTCGAGCAGGAACTGGAGAGTGGGGCTGGGAATCGGATTGCGATGCGTTGGATCAGCATAGAAACTGTAACTTCCGACCATGAAGTTTTCAGGGTTCGGCGTTTCAAGAATCAACAAGCCACCCGGCCTCAGGGTGCGAATCATCTCATCCAATAGTTCGATCAATTCCGCGAACCCCAAATGCTCTACCAGGTGAAAACTGGTTACGACACTGAGACTCTTCTCGGCCACACTGCCAAGATAAGCGAGTGCATCTTGCTCCACCACATCCACACCAATTTGCCGGCACCGCTCGACAAAAACACGGTTATGGTCAACACCTCTGGCGGCCACTCCCTCGTTCTTAAGTAGCTCCAACCACTCGCCGCGTCCACAGCCGATGTCCAGAACATTTGCGGTGACCGCCGCCTCTTTGAGGAGCGGCAGGTAGACTCGCAGACGGTCCTTGATCTCTTCGCGGTCGCCGCGAAATTGATCTTCAAAAGAGGCGTAGAGGGGATCGAGCAAGTGCTCGGCTTCGCCCTCTAACAAATCCCGGTAGGGTTGAGATATGCCCAGCGGATGCCGGCGCGATTCTGCAAGCAGAGCAGTGAGGCGCCTCTCCTGCATTACTAACTCGGTGCGCGTTTCCTGCTGTCTGAGATGAAGACCGCGGGCTTGCTCTTCCAACTGCCGGGCCAGTTCTTGCTGCTGACTGCGCCACCGCTGAGTCTGTTCTTCCAAATGCTGAGTATGTTGTTGCTGCCGTTCAGAGAGTTGCCGGTTTTGCTCAGCCACCGTCTGAGTCAGTTGTTGCTGGCGGCGAAGTTGCTCCTGCGCATTCTCTTCCACTTTCTGGTTCAGATTTGCCGTGGATTCTCGAATGGTAGACAGGCGCGCTTCAATGGCTTCGTTTCCTTCTCTCTGCCGGTCGGCTATGTCTTGCTGTTGCAACGCGAGTGCATCGATTGCTTTTTGCTGGGTCTCCGCTCTCTCCGTTGATGCCAAAGTTTGCGCTGATAGTTGTGACAAGTTCTGCGACAACTGTCGCTGAACTTCTTTGCTATGGTCGAACATCTCTTGTTGTCGCGCCAGCAAATAGAATTCCGATCGTCTGAAATTTCGGAGCAGGTTTGGTAACCGCGCCAGCGCAATCAAAGATTCGAGGAGGTAACCGATAAACGGAAGGCGTTCCAGGCGCCTGATCGCAGCAGGCCAGGCTAACCCGGCCACGTTCACTCGCGCTTGCTCACCCTCGGGCGAATGGCGCAGGCTGGCCAATACATCAATCTTGTTGAGTCGACCGCTTTCCAGGGCATTGAGATACTGTGATGAGCCGGCGGGATCGGGCTCGCGCCTTAGAAGAGCACGATAGGAGTTGAGCACAAACGCCTCGCCGTGAAACTTCAGCAGGTCGTTAATGTGGTATTGGTCTTTGGGACGGAAGTGAGACTCGGGCGGCAAGGTCAGTGCGGGTGAAGCACCGTTTGAGTCCGGCCACGATTGGCCCATGGCGCTGAAACCATTTGGCGGCTGAGAACTATTTTGAGCCATGCCTCGCTGTTGTCTGGCCACAGTTTCGCGAATTTCATACATCAACCTGTCAACGTTGATTTCAGAGTCGCTCATTTCGATATGCTGTTTGCCTCGACGGACCGAGCACAGAGTTCTCAAGGGAAATTCACCAGAGATCTTGCGCTCGTGAATTCTATCTTAAAACCCGCGCCAGACTTAAACGTCCTCGTATTGAGCTAAGCAAGTTCGGGCTGCTCGTCTTTCAAGCAAAGTTTCACCGCATGCAGTTCCCGCAGGGACGAAATGTTTATAGCTCTGCGCGGCGAGATTTTCGAGACTCCGTAGATACAAGGAGCGGAATGGATCGCGTGCGCGATCAGCCGAACGTCTGAAACATGTCGCTCCGCAGGAGCTCGGCCCATTGAATTGACGCGGAGAACTATAAAAATCGCGCTCCTGACGGAGCTGAAGAATTTAACTAGCTTGGGCTCGTTGTGAGCCGTGGAGCGGCAAAAGATCTGTAGCCCATGGCGTAAGCGATGGGAGGAGAAGCCAGAGACGGACTTGCCCCGCCAGCGGTGTCACATTTCGGATTATGTCGTGCTGGTCTCGCCGCGCTGCGGCTACCTTGTCTGGCCGGAACGATACCCACGGCTCACGAGCCTGTGTTAAAACTTGAGTCGCCCGCGCCAAGGGCGCGAAATGTAATAGCCCAGGGCAACGCCCTGGGTGAGCTTTGCACAAAAAGTCTTTTTGTTAGTCCGCCTCAGCGGACGAATGATAATAGCCCAGCAGTTCACTGCTGGGAGCACGAGCAAGAGACACATGTAAGTCCGGGAAGCGGACGGCTGAAGCGATCTCCCTTGGATGCGCTCTTTTTCAATCGTCCGCTTCACGGACTGGGTCTCACATTTCGCTGCTACCCCAGCGATAAATCGCTGGGCGACCTCGTGAAATCCTTGCTGCGCACTCGTAACCGCCCCGGCGCTCGTGCAAATACGGCCGCGAGCTGCAAAAACCTCCGTGCGAACCGTAAAACCCTCGCTGCGCAAGTCCAAACCCTCCGTGCGCAGTGTGAAACCCTCGCTGCGCAGGTGCAAACTCTCCGTGCGCAGTGTGAAAGCCTCGCTGCGCAAGTGCAAACTCTCCGTGCGCAGTGTGAAATCCTTGCTGCGCAGAGCGCGAATTCCGGCGCTCCGCGTGAAGGATTAGATATTTCCTGAGCAAAAACCGGCATTTGCCTCATGATTCCTCAGAAATCGACTCCCGAGACACCCACGTCAGAAAAAAATAACGCTTTCCCGAATAATTCTTTGAAGGAAGCGAAACCAGATTCGGTTCAGAGGGTCACTGTTTCACCATCGCGATCTGAATCCGGATCCCAGCAGGTCGGCTTTACACAAAAAGTGTTGAGCGCCCCAGTCCGTGCAGCGGACGACTGAAAAAGAACAGCTATCCCAGGGGACCACTTCAGCCGGCCGCTTCACGGACTACATATCTCTCTGCTGGTTGTCCCAGCAGTGAAGTATCTGCGTCAAAAGCCGAATCACCAGCGCCAAGGGCGCGAAATGTAATGGCCCAGGGCAATGTCCTGGGTGAGAACGCGTATGAAGTGTACAAGAGCTGAAAGCGCGAAATGGCGAGTCGAGCACCGAAACGGTTGGCCATTTAAAGCGCACCTCGATCATTACGCGCTTTCAGCGCTCGGGAAAGTCATTGAACTTGTACCTGGGCCGATGGCCCAGGCTACTACATCTCGCGCCTTTGGTGCTGCGCTAAGGTGAAATGGTGATTATGGGGTGTTGCTGCTGGCCACGCCGTTCAAGATAACCACCAATGGTTGGTTGCCGGTAGGTAGACCGTCAGGCAATTTAACGACAATGTAGGAAGCATCCAGCCCGATCACGCCCGAGAGCGTGCCGAGATTTTCCACCGTCAACGGTACCCCACCGATCTTTACTGTGATCACCGGATTCAGTCCAAGATTAGAAGTAAACAAGATCAAGCGGGTGTGCTGGTCCGCACTAAAGTTATGGAGATCCACAACGGAAAATGGCCCGTGGACAAAGGTCACTGAATCGAGAGCCAGGGCCGTGTTTGCCGTGCCCTCTTCGAGGAACACCACCGGCGCCGGCGAGGGCGTTGGAGTCGGAGTGGGCGTCGGAGTTGGCGTGGGCGTGGGCGTGGGCGTTGGCGCCGCGCCACCAATCGAAGCTTCCCAAACACCGCGGCCATGAGTAGCCACGCGCAGAATCCGATTCGCGTTCTGCAGCTTCATATCAAAAACCGAAACGCGCGGCAGCCCGTTGCCGTATGGCGCCCAGTTCGCTCCGCCGTTCGTCGAGAAATAGACGCCGATGACGGTACCGGCGTAGATATTCAGCGAATTCGCCGGATCGATCGCCAGCGCATTAATGGGAATGCTGGGAATGCCATTGCCTGAAGCGATCCAGGTTGCCGCTACTGGTGATGCGCCGGCCGCCGCGCCGAGATTCGTAATCTTCCAAATTCCCTGCCCCGCTGGAGCAAAGTAAGAGAAGGCTATGTAAGCGACATCTTTATTGTTGGGATCGATGATGGCCCGGCCCACGAACCTGTTAGTGCTGCCACTGGGATTGCTGGGAAATCCTCCGCTGGTAATCTCCACCAGACTTGGTGAACCCGTAGAAGTTGCAAACACCCGGCCAGTCTGCATCCCGACAACGCGATAGTTGTCATCCTGCGGCGAGATAGCAATGCTGCTAATGGGAGTGCCGACCGCCGCCGCTGTACTCGGCGGACAAGTCTGGCCGACGAGGCATCTGGTCTGTCCCGTGGAAATCAGGGGGGAGGCGGCAGTGCCCCCGACGATAGTCATGTTGTCGCCGCGATCAGTTGAGCGATAAAGACGATCAGTTCCAAAGTAGAAAGTATTTGGCGTTCCCGGCCCCAGCGCCATCGGCGCATAGAAGAGCACGTTGTCAGTTAATTGGATGCCATTGTTCTTGAAGAAAGGAAGGCTGTCACACAGTGATGCCGGGTTATTGTTGTCCGGGCATGGCGCGAGTGGAGTACCGCAGGCGAATGTGCCGCGGGTCGGCCATGAGTTAATCGAAGAAAGGCAACTAGTAAGAGTCGCCCGATCAAACATGATTTGACTGTTCGCCTGATTGAAGAACGTCAGATACATCGTCACGTTCGTGCTATCGGTAGCGCTCTGATCTATCAGCGTGTACCCGCCGTCTCCGCCTTCGGCATTTTTCCAATTGCCACTCGAAGTCTGTTGCGCCTCGGTGCCATTGTCCTGGGTACCGCCAATCGTCAGGAATTGCTCGCTCGGGTGCACTGCCACGCTCTCAAACTGCAGAGTGTTCAGGCCCGCATGGTTCAGATTTGTCCAGGCGCTTCCCGTCGCAGCGCTTACCAGTTTCTTCCAAACACCTCCATCGTTTCCGGTGTAGATATTCCCGGCGCCATCCAAAAACAGAGAGTGATCATCGGCGTGCAAACCGCTACTGTCCGCAGCAAACGAGGCACCGCCATCAGTCGACTTCCCTACCAAACGACCGCATGTACCCGAAGTCTGGCCGCCAATATAGACGAGGCTGGAATTACTGGGATCGACGGCGATGGGCATGTCGTAAAAACATTGGCCATTGCAGAATCCTTGCCCCCCCGCAAGCTGTGTAGACCAAGTCGCCCCTCCGTCTGTAGACTTTCTGACGGCGCCTGTTCCTGGGTTGCTGGCTGGCCCGGCGCAGGACGAATTGACGGTGGGAATCTCGCTCGTCGCCGCGTAGGCGGTGAGATCAGAACTGACGGCTAGCTGAACCCGAATGCCCGCGCCGGTTGGTAATAAGGGCAACGCCAAAGTTTGCGTGAAACTAGCGGTCGTCAAGGCGTTCGTGGTTCGATAGACACCTGAGCTACTGCCGTTGACACCGAATACGCCAACCAGAATGTGATCTGGATTGCCCGGCTCCATCACCATGTCCGATATGGTGTCGTTGCCGGTCTGGGGACTGTCGAAACTATTGTCAGTAGTCACGACAAGTTTCTGAAAGGTCACCGACCCAGCCGCAGCCTTTGCATTCGTTGAACGGTAAACTCCGCGAGTCGCCATCGGTGGAATTCCACCAAGTGCATTTGCTCCGCTCCCGCTTGTGCCAGATCCCGTGGCCACAAAGATTGTGTTTGGATCAGTTGGATGAACCAGAATCTTGCTGATGCTACGACCGCTAAAAATGTTATAGCTCAGGTTTCCGATCGTCTGGGCTGGATTGATTGGGCCCACCAGAGTAGCCGCTGTATCGGCATTATCAATACGGTACAAGCCCGCGCCAAAGAAGCAATCGGCGCATCCATTAAACTCTCCGGTTCCCACATACAAAGTGGTGTGATCAGATGGCGCCAGCGCCAGCGCTCCGATGGCCAGCGACTGAGCATTGTCGAAGATCGATGTCCAGGTTGCGCCTGAATCAAACGACCGCCAAACGCCACCCTGTGCCGCGCCCAGATAAACGATATTCGGATTCGTCGGATCGACTACCACCGCCGTGACCCGTCCACTGAAGGAGCTGGCGGGATTTCCTGAGCCATTTGGAAAAAGCGGCGCTGGACCAAGCGGCGTCCACGTCGGGCCGGCATTGAGTTCGATTCCGAGGAAGTTGGCGATGGTGCCAAAGAATGAATTCTTTCCGCTGGCTTCGGATTCCTGACTTTGCATTTGCTCGATGGCTCGGCCACGCGCCCCGGGATCAGATGGCCGGCCCCGCTCGAGGTAGTTGTCACGGTCGATCGTGCCGTGAAACTTTCCCAGATCGGGATCTGAGTCTTCGTCTTCACCGTCATCCGATTGCGCCGCCGGGCTCGCTGCGCCGGCTTTGGTGCTCGCTTCTAGTTTTTGATCGGGATCAATTCTGGATGAGGGGATGGGGGATGGCGCACCGGCCGCGCGGTCTTCGTGTTTGCTGTTGCTGGCCCGCGAGCCGAACCCTCCGAGCATGAAAAAGACGAACAGAGAAACTACCGCGATTATCAAAAGGTTCGGACGTTTCATATTCAATAAAATATCTTCCCAGCGCACGCCATTACTGTATGCCGAGCGTCGGATTATTGCTGCTTGCCACGCCGTGTAAGGTAACAGTTAACGGCAGATTCCCTGTCGCCAATCCGGTAGGCAATCTTACCACGATGTAAGAAGCGGTCAGTCCCACTCCCGTCACCGTCCCGACATTTTCAACCGTTAGTAAGGTCGTTCCAGCCTGCACTGTGAGTTGGGTAGGATCAGGTATAGTCAATCCAAGGTTAGAAGTAAACAAGATTACGCGCGTATGTTGGTCCGAACTGAAGTTATTAGGCCCAGCAACAGTAAATGGACCACGGAGGAACGTCACCGAATCGAATGCTATGGCTTTGGTTGTCGCTCCCTCTTCAGTCGTTATCGTCGGTGGTGGCTGTGTAACGCCGCAATTGGCTTCCGTCCAGTTTAGCTTTATGTTCCCCGTGCCTCCGCCCGACCCTGTATTATTTTGAAAGCCATTCACCGAGATGCGCTAGGTAGTACCCTGTGTGGCGGAGAAGGTCACCAGGCTGGTAATTTCATGAGGAGTTTGCGACCTGTCGTCGTTATTCGCGACCAGATTCAACCCGCTCAAGCTGTTTCCCGTGTAGACGGCCAGGACGGTATCAAAATCGCTGCCGATCGTATCTATGGTAACGCTTCCCGTGCTGGGCGCCTGCCATTGATACCAAACAGACTTGGTGCTCCCGGCGCTGTCTGGGTTGGGCGGTTCCCCAGCTTCTTGTGTTGCCGCAATGTTTGTGCCGGTAACGCTCCCAGAACAACCGCTCATAACTTGGGCGTTAGCGAAGTTATCGTTTCCTGGCGGCCCCGGCGGTGGACTGCTGTTAGTCAGGTTAAATCCGAACGAGGTAAGCGCGAGTTGATCGCTGGCCGTGATCGTTCTTCGGCAATTGGATGGAATAGCCGGGTCCATGATTCCGATGGCAGTGCAGATCGAAGTCTCCTTCCAGTGACTTGACTGTCGACCATCGGCACCGTTAGTTTTAACCCCACTCGGACCACCGTTGGCAAGACCTAATTCAAGATTACCAGGAATGAAATCAAACTGCAGCGGATCAGGCGAACCACCAATCGTCATAACACGTTGGGCTGTCGAAAACGTACCCGTTGTCGTGCCGGTGCGAAAACGATAGAGGTCCCATATTGAGGGTGTAGCTGTAGTCGCACTAAAACCTGCATCTGAATCAAATCCCAAAGCATGACCGATCTCGTGCGTGGCCACGGCGTCAAAATCTGTTCCGGTTATGGCGCCGCCATTATCAGTCGGATCAAAGTCGTAGGTGAAGTTCGAGTTGAAGGCAATCTTGGCGGTAGAGTCGGTTGACTGAGCGACTGCAGGCAATAGGCCTATAGCTCGCGCGTTCGTATCCATAACATCAATCGTAGTCGAATTACCCAGGTCGGTCGGGACGGTCGTCGACGGCAGCGAATTGAAAATCGCTAGTTTCGTCGCATTGCCCTCTCCGTTGGCTTCGGCGATCAGATTGGCTCGCACGGATTGATAGGGATACGATTGGCTGGTCGTGTCGGTAGCGCCAAGCACCCCGGCCGGCCACTGCTGGCCAAAGTCGTTCGGTCCAAAATCAACGTCAATATAAATCGTAATCGGCGACAGAATAATGGTTTCCCAATTCTGTGCGGCCCTGACAAAGGCGTTCTTGGCGGCCGTGTTGCTGTCCAGTTGCGCCGTGGCACGAAGAATAATCGTTAGATTTGTTCCTGACAAAGAGCTCGTGCGCGCTCTCGAAGTTCGGTGCGCATAACGATCGGATTGCAGGTGATTAATCTGCTGCAGTCCCTGAGTTGAGGTATCGACTTTGTCCAACTCACCGGCCTCCGCCAACGTTGCGGCGCGGCAAGCGATCTCACCATCTGCATCTTGATAAAGAACAAAATGGTTCAGTTTGGATGTCTTTGAGCCAGAGATCTTTTGCGCGCTGGCCGTGAAACTACGCGGAGCAAAGCCGAGAGGCGCGATTAACAGCAGCGCAGCAATCCCAATCGACAGCAAGCCGCGCAAGGATTGAGAGACTCGCGTTGGGGAGACTATCCGCGCGCGAAAATAGAAGAAGGGAACCTGCAACATCTATGTTCTCCTACTAATTACAAATGACCCGAATGCCTTAATGTTGTTGGTCGAGGTATAAGAGGCAAAAGCAACCTGTCTGACTGCTATCTGATGCAAGATTTCTCCTCGAAGATGTAACTGGAAACAGCATTTTTTGATTGGTAATAACCTGCGGGAACGAGATGAGCCGGGCGACCACCCCATACCGTTTTTACCACGCGGGGCGATTGCTTGTAAACCCGTCTGGGATCCAGACCTGACTAGGCGCACAGCCCCGGCAGTAAGCGGGAATTTACCACCGACCGATCCCGCCACATCAAAGGGTTCTGGTTACGGCTCAGCAACGGCCGAAGGGGCGGAGGCTTGTCAAATCAGGTTCGACATTCGCGCACGCCCTTCCCTATTATAGGCACCATGGGCGTCGCAATCCGCGTTGAAAGCGTATCCAAGCAATACCGTATCTACCGGCAACCGGCCGATCGCTTGAAGGAAATGATGTCGCGCGGCCGCTGGAAGACCCATCGCGAGTTCTGGGCGCTCCGCGAGATCAGTTTTGAGGTGGAGCAAGGCACCACCTTCGGCCTCATCGGCCCCAACGGCTGTGGCAAATCAACGCTGCTCCAGATTGTCGCCGGCACCCTCGAGCCGACCCACGGCAGCGTCCGGCACACCGGCCGGGTCGCCGCTCTGCTGGAACTCGGCGCCGGGTTCAACCCAGAATTTACAGGCATTGAAAACGTCTTCATGAGTGCTTCGTTACTGGGGTTTTCGCGAGCGGAAACCGAGGCAATGCTGCCGGAAATCGAACGCTTTGCGGAGATCGGTGATTTCATTTATCAACCCGTAAAAACGTATTCGAGTGGCATGTATGTTCGTCTGGCTTTTGCCACCGCGATAAGCGCCATGCCGCAAATCCTGATTGTGGATGAAGCCCTCGCCGTCGGCGATGCAGTCTTTCAACATCGCTGTATGCGCCGGATCAGGGAAATGCAGGAAAGTGGAATGACCATTCTGTTTGTCTCGCATGATCCAAGTGCGATCCGGGCCCTGTGCTCACGCGCTGTCCTGCTAAATGCCGGACGCATGGAAGTGATCGGCAAGCCGACCGATGTGCTCAATCGTTATCAGAAATTGATTATGGCGCGCGAGGACGCCTACGAAGCAGAGCAAACCGCAACGGAAGATACGCTTTCAGCTGACGATGCCGGCGCCGCCGAACCCACTTACACTTACCGTCATGGCGACGGGAGTGCGCGAATCCTGCACGTCGATCTGCTTAACGCAGCCCACAAACCAATAGAGTTCGCTGAGTCGGGCGAAGCCGTGCTGTTGCGCGTGCGTGCGGTGTTCCATGCTGAAATCGAGGACCCCGTATTGGGGTTTCTTCTCCGCAATCGTCATGGCATCCACCTATACGGCACTAATACGGGCCTGCAGCAAATCAATCTGGGCCATGTGAGCCCGGGGGAGGTGGTTGAAGTAACTTTTGGGTTTAATTGCTGGCTGGCGCCCGACTCTTATTCAGCCACAGTGGCCTTACATAGCGCTGACGGCATTAGCTTCGACTGGCTTGATGGGGCGCTGTTTTTTCAAGTGATGAGCGTTATCGGCATGGAAGGCGTCGCTAATCTCAATGCTACCGCGACTGCGCGACGGATCCGGATCCGCGAAATTGAACCAAGACCCGAACCTATCGGCGCCTGAAGATGCTTGTTGGCTAAACTTCAATTCAAAGCGGGTTCTTTGATTTGGTCTCGAGCTGCCGAAGCTCGTTAGGGGCGCAATGTTTATAGCACTCGAAGTCCCCTTGAATCAGATAGCTCCTTTAGGAGCGCCATGAAAGTCGTTCAAGTTGCGCTTCTAAAGGAGCTCTTTCGGTTTTAGTGGGGCGGTGCTATAAACATCTCCCTCCTTCGGAGCGAAAACCTATGAAAACAGTCATCAAAAACGGTCATAAATCACCGTTACCGACAACAAAGGTTAAGGCCTCTCATTTCTGTTTTAAGGAGTCAGAAATTTTCAGCACCAACTCATGCGCTTTCCAATCAGTGAAATAGCATCCATACGTGTCTTCACCCGTTACCACTCTCTTGAAGGCCTTCTTTTTTCCATCTACCATTAACTCTCCAGGTTGGCCATTCTCGGGCGTTAGGACGCAAATCTTCCCTACACCGGGCGAGTTACTTTCATAAGTTAACTTTAAGATCCGTGACTCTTTCAGATAATGATATTGGTAACTAACGTATTTCCCGGTCGCTGGTTCGAACAAGTGTACCTGGCCAGGTTGATCTCTGAGGCGGATTTCTAAGTTCAGACCTTCATCCTTCAGATAGACACCATACAGCCCCTGAAAAATAGCTCCGGCCAGAGATCCGGCGCTGCCGGCATAATTCGAACTTCCCATTCCCTTGCCGCCCCTGGTGTGCCACTCATAGAGCCCATTGTTAGTAACCGCCTTATTGGCAATTCCAACCAATTGCTCGTAAGCGCGGGCCGAATATCCCCTTTCGAATTCAGCCAACAGAAAACGGCCGGCAAACCAGTCCCATTGGCCGCCGTTTTGATAAAAATATTCCTCGTTTACAGCGGGATGTTTGAAAAATCCTCTGGGGTATGGCGGCAATAGAACTCCGGCCACAGTAGACAATCCAAACTCGCGCTGGCGTCGCGCTGCAACCTCGAAGATTCTAGCTGATTGAGCGTCATCTGCCGCTAAGTAGAGTGCTGCGAGTCCGTTTCCACCCATGGCGAAGATATTCGAATCATCCTGCGAATCCCTGGCGAGCGAGGGCGTTAACAGTACATGAGCACGGTAGAATCCTTTATCTTCCTGCCAAAGATATTTGTTTATATTCGCCTTAATCATCACCGCCTCTTTTTGCCAGTAGGCAGCTCTTCGTGTTTGCCCCAGCGCACGATAAATCTCCTGCAGTTGTCCTGCGGCGCGATAGAAAAGCACGTTCGTATAGAGCGCGACCACCAGCGGTGTCTTATTATCCAGGTATATCGCGCGTTGGCCGTCGTAAAGCGGACTAACATCGCCCCAGTCCGCCGTAAAAGCATTGCTTAACAATCCATGGGAGGAGTCGAATCTGTCCTTGAGTAAATATTCCAGAGAGCGGTCAAGTCGATTTACAATTACGTCTCCTTTGATGTCCTTACGTAACCAACGGAGATCCCCTGTAATTCGAAAAATCTGATAAGCCGCATCAACGGCGCTGGTTTCTTGATCCGCCTCCGTAGTGTTCTTATCCGCTGAGATTATGATCTCTGCGTTGTTCGCGGTATTCCTGACTCGATAGACCTCTTTCGCTCTGGGCGCGCCCGGCAGAAAGTTCGACGCCCGGCCGGAAGCAATCCAGTCATTCAAGCTGCCATCGTCTCTTTGAAAGGAAAGATGTTCCTCAAGCCAGGTAGTCAAATACTCGGCGGGATAGTAATAGCGAGCGACGGGAATCACAGTGGCGCTGTCTCGCAGCCAAATCTGCGGGTAAGCGCTTCCGGCGCCAAAGCCTCTCACCGGTCCCTGCTGGCCCTGAAAATACTTTTCAGTCGTTCTTAACGTGAGTCGAAAAAAATCCTGTAGACGATTGAGAGATTCATTATTAGATGAATATTCGGTCCCAAGATTCGAAGCCTCAGCCGATTGGGTCAGCAAGCGACTTGGCTGAGATAGCGCTGATGGCGCCGCCGTCGGAATCGCGGAGTCTTGTGCGGCCCAACACATCAAAGCTAAGGGGACCGAATACAGAACTATCGCTTTGATAGAGTTTTGCATCTTGCACCACCAGATGGCCGCAATCCGCGTCATACTTTGAGACAGTCTAGCCGAGGGCGTCTGCTCAATTCCATACCGTGACGCAGGCCTGGTTACAAAAAGAATCAAGGCTGGCCATTCCAAATGGCCAGCCTCGTTTTGGATCTTACTATGACACCCGAGGCGAACCCACGGATGTTATTTTCGATTAGAACCTGCCCTGATATTCCGGCGATTCTATAAAGCCACGAACTATCGTGTTCTCCAGGAAGTCCGGATCGGCAGCGAGCTGGAAGCGGTTGTTATGAAAAATGTAACCACATCCACTGCCGTCGGAGGTACCGAACCAATTCGCGGGATTGTGGCAGTCTTCGGGGTCGCGGCGCAGATAGCCAAAATACTCCATGGTCACAAACGCGGGCTTGTAGAATTTAGCGTTTACTTCCGGGCTCTCGGCAATGATACGCACCACCTCAGCGCGTGACGGGGCGGCCGCGACCGCGCTTTGGGTTGACGAAGATAGTGTGACGCCCGCCTTAGTCGCCGGGGACGTGCCGAGTTGCGCGTTCGTCAAACCGGCAGGGTACAGCGCTAGAAATTCAGCACGTTGGACCCACGCAACCAGGAATGCTGCTTTCTTGGTGGGGTCAGGGCCGTTTCGATCGGCAGGATCCGTTATGCTCGCCACGTCTGCCATGAATTCTGCATAATGCGGCCGCTCAACCTTGCTGGCGTCGCTCAGCTCTGCCACGGACACTGGTCGTTGTCCAATGGATATCATGTACAAGTACATCACCAGCGAGCCTTTTGCCTGGAACTCCGGCGAGCGGAAAAAGTTCGCTGACAGAGCGCCGCGCGTGTACCTAATGCACTCGGCGTCGCTCGGCGCGCATCCATTCAAGATATTGACGTAAAACTGAAGTCCGGCAGGTTCGGGGAAACGCCGCAAAAAATCTATGTACTGCTGTTGAATAAAGAAATCGTAGTCGGCGATCGTAATGACCGTGTTAGTTCCGGGACGTAGCCGCACAGGCTTAACCTTAACGCTACCATAAAAAAGGTCGGAGGGCAGTCCGGGCGTTTCAGTGACAATTTTCAAAGTCGGCGCCTGACCGAGAGCGCCGACGGCAATGAGGCCGATCATGAAAATGGTGGCCACGAGCTTCTTCATCATATTCAACTCCGTATGTCGTTAATCAAACCTGATTCCGGTAAGGTCTCGGGACAGTCGCAGCGTTTCCTACGCTTGGGGTAAAACATACAGTTCCAACGCCAATTTTGTCAATGTCATGCCGAGGAAAATTTATCGCAATTGCAGGCGCCGTCTTGGATGACGGATTGCTTCTAGAGGATGCTCTCGAAACCGCCTGAGGAAAGCCGGATCCTTTAGTTTCTTTCATGGCGATACCTTTCACTGGCTTCCTGATAAACCCCCAACATTAACTGCGCCGTGCGATTCCAGGAGAACTGCAGGGCGCGTTTCAGCCCGGCAACTGACAGGCGGCGCCGCTCGTTTTCGTCTCTTAACAGCGTGATAATGGCCATAGCCAAGTCATTTATCCCGTCTGGCGCGACCAGGCGCGCGGCATCCGCCACCACTTCCGCGATGCTGGGAGTCGAACTGGCGATTACAGCCGCTCCGCAGGCCATGGCCTCCAGCGGGGGAAGACCGAAACCTTCGTATATCGAGGGATAGATGAAGATTAGGCACGATGAATAAAGAGCGCAGAGATCCTTATCCGGAAGGTAACCGGTAAAGTGAACTCGGTCCTCAATTCCTAATTCACGCAAGCGGCTGAAAAGGTCGTCAGTCAGCCATCCCTTCTTGCCCGCAATCACCAACTGCGGGTGCAGCCCGCTGGTACTGATTATCTTTCGGTAAGCGTTTAAGAGGACGATGAGGTTCTTTCGCGGTTCAATCGTTCCCACATAGAGAAGAAAATCGTCTTTTACTCCAAGCCGCCTCCTAATCTCGGCAGTCTGGCTGGGCGGTAAGGGGGTAAAAATCGAGCGTGCCGCCGCCGGAATGGCAATTATTTTTTCACGCGACACGCGCAAATGTTCTGCGACCTCGTTCCGCACACTGTGGGAGTGCGTAACGATTTGTGTCGCGGTGCGGGCCATCAGAGGAAGACGCCGGCGGGCGCGCCGAACGCTGCTGGCTTCATGCGTCTCGGGATAAAGAAAGGTTGAAAGATCATGGACCGTGAGAACCGTGGGACAGACCTGCCAGAGCGGAATGTCAAAATTTGTGCCGTGAAACAGATCAAAGGATCGACGCCTAAGATAACGGGGTAGCCCTATCGTCCACCAGTTTCGCTCCAACAGATTAACCTTGAGCTGGGTCGGCGTCAGGTTTGGTGGCAATGCACCGGGGACAGCATCGCTCTCGTCAAAAGGCAAATAAGGAAATGGAGAAACCATTTCTATCTGATCTCCGGGTATGGCCAGGGCCAAACCTTTCGCCAGCTCAAACGTATAATGCCCCACACCTGTCTTAACATCCCTGAGCGGAATGCCGTCAATTCCTATGAGCATGAGATCGATTCATAAGTACGACCGGGGTCAATCAGAATGCGACCTGGTTTAAGGAGCACCCCGGCAACCTCCCCACGACTTAGCAGTCGACGAGATCTAGAAGCGTTGCCCAATCTTCTCGGTTCCGAAGGTGCCAATTCCGTTTAAACGGAACGCGAAGACAAAACGGTTTTCGTTTCGCAGGCCCACGTTAAAGGTGGATTGCTGCGCCGTAACCGAACAGCACTTCCAGGTATAGCCGATGGTCGCGGTCGAGCTAATCAGAGATCGATTGCTGCCGGCAAATGGATGGTTTTGAAAATCGAAGAAGAGCGAAAGCCCACCAAACACTCCCTTTTCACGATTGCCGAGAAAAATCGACGGGCTCCATTGCGAGCCGCGCAACGTTCCCGGCTCTTTCCCCGCGGCATCGGCGAACTGTTGCAGACTGGGGACCAGTGCGACGGCCCTGGTGTAATAGAAAGTCGAGAAGGCCTGGATCAGCGCTCGGTTAAGGCCGAAGGTTGCAGCCATATCGCGCAACCCGCCACCGTGGGTATCGAGGTCCGTGCGAAAGTCGGCAAACAGATGTTCCGTCGGGCGATAACGGACATCGATGTTCAGAGGCGAGAACCGGCGCGGCACCGCGCCATAACCAAATCCGGAAAAAGTATCGATCGGATAGAACTGGTTGCGTCTTCCCGGTATCAGCGCCCCACCGAAATAAGGATCAAAGAAATACTTACCACGCATAGTAATGGTTAGCGCTTCGTAAGGCTGGGTGGCCAGCGGAGATTTCTTTTCACGGGCCGCGCGCTCGCCCTTCTTGCTTACGGTCTCAGTAG
>WNFR01013947.1_pt1 | contig 18663 bp, 14 predicted proteins | sample 5400221 | NCBI WGS metagenome assembly WNFR01 (sample SAMN13153357, study PRJNA577476) | soil metagenome | isolation source: 40 cm soil under Madrone tree | place: USA:California | collected 2016-06-14 | reverse complement strand
GGGATTGATTGTTCCCAAAAATCCCATAGGCACTCCCTTAGTCTTACTTGTCGAGTCTTTTTCCGGCGGCTTGTCCGGCAGAGGATTGTCAGGGGTAGAGGTGTTGGCCATCTCGCCGCCGATTTTAACTGTCCTTTTCCCCCTGCGTCAAAGGGATAATCACTGATAATTCCGACAGTTGAAAGATCAACCCGAGCCTTGCACAGTTGGGTCGCTCTCTGCGCGGACTCCGGCATGACGACTCCAAACTGACGGTTGCGCTTTCACTTCAGTCCTAACGGAGTGAAAGACGGAGTCAAACTCTAACCTTTAGCCTAAAACGCTACGACACCGCCGGCTTTTGTCATCCGGCTTGGTGGTGTCCTAATCTGGGAGGTAAGGCTCGCACCCTTAGAGTATAAGAAGGTCGTGAGATTCCCAACGAAACATGATCGATGGCGTTACCGCAGGATCTTTTGGATGGCAGTGGGTTTAGTGCTTGGCGTCTGGATGGCGATAGTCGTCGTTGGATGGATCATTCGCTTCCTCTTGGGGGCTGGTAGATAAAATGGCGTGCCAGAAACCGGATTCCAATTCTCAGATTAGGACAGTACCTCCGGTTTAGTGTCCTGGTGTCTTTGTGGTTTATCCTGTAATCGATTCCGACCAGCAAATTACGGGGGGTGAACCATGAAATCCAGACTCGATGCCATCATTCAGCGAGAACAGGCAGAGTATCTCGATCGACTCCATACTCAGGATGACCCGTTACTTGCAGAGATGGAAGCCTACGCTGCCGAGCATCGCGTGCCGATAGCAGACAGGGAAGTGGCACGCTTCTTAGAGATCACGGCACGCGTGAGCAACGCGCGAAAAGCGCTGGAAATTGGCATGGCGATCGGCTACTCCGTCGTGCATTTGGTGCGCGGCATGGGTGAACGCGGGTTGGTCGTGACAATTGAACCAAACGAGGAAATGATCCGCGCTTCCGAAAATTATCTGCATCGCGCAAACCTACGAGAACAAGTGCACATCGAACGAGGCAAGGCACTCGACGTAATGCCTGGTCTGGACGAAACCTTTGATCTGCTTTTTATCGATGCAGTAAAGGAAGAGTACAGCCGCTATCTCGATCTGGGTTTGGCGCGTCTGCGTGTGGGTGGCGTCGTGATCGTGGATAACCTGTTGTGGGGTGGAAGGGTTGCTATTGAGAAGCAGGATGAAGAGTCGTCCACGATCGCTCTGCGTGAATTCAATCGCTACTTCGTTAACCATCCACAACTACTCGCTGAGGTATTGCCGGTAGGTGATGGGCTCGGGTATGCAGTGAAGGTTAGATAGATGATCGTACCGTACACAGAAGAGACCCTTGGGCACGCTGCCAAACTCATCGCCAACGGCGGCGTTATCGCTTTTCGTACTGACACGTTCTATGGGTTGGGTGCTGATCCGTTAAATGCTGATGCGGTCGCTCGCATTACGAAGCTTAAAGATCGAGAGGAAAGTCAACCGATTCTTTTGCTTATTGGGGACACGAGCGATGTTGATTATTTGATTGTTGAGAAATCTGAAGACTTTGAACTCGTGGCCAGAAGTTTTTGGCCTGGACCTTTGACTATTGTCGGTCGTGCGGCCAGCAAACTGCCTGACGAGCTTACGGCGGGCACCGGCACTGTGGGCCTCCGATTGCCGAATGACGAGGATGTTCGGGTGCTTGTTCGCGTCTGTGGAGGCGCGTTGACAGCCACCAGTGCGAATCTTTCAGGCGCTCCGCCGGCTCGCTCCGCGGAGCAGGTCGCCGATTATTTTCCTACCGGTATCGATCTCATCATCAACGGCGGAGAAGTGTTGGCAACAGAGCCTTCAACTGTTTTGGATTTGAGCCAGCCGGAACCGCATGTGATTCGCGAGGGAGCTGTCTCTCAGAAGACGCTTGAAGGGGTGCTTGGCATCGCGCTGTAGGGTTGAAGAGTGTCAGTCGTCGGGAGGGAATCTCGTCATGGGTCATCTATCATTTGTCATTTTTCACTTGTCCATTTTACGGTCGCGTCAGCGAGATCTATGCGGCAGACATCTCTTTTGTTGTTTCACTGAGACTTTAAATGGAGAACACGCTTCCAACACAGCCACTCCACGTCAGAACCGAGGAGCGTAGCGACCGGGTCCATCGTGAGTCGCACTCAACGATCGTTTTTACTGAATCAATGAGCACTCACCAGGAATACAAATTGGGTACACAAGGCTGCTGCATGTTAGTCGAGAGTCTTGCGCACGTTTGACCCGGTCGCTACCGCTCACCGGTTCTGACATTGAGTGTTGCATTGCTCTATTTAGTCACCGTCAGATTCCGTACAAAGCTCCAGTCGCCGCTGGCATTCACCTGAATGTTGCCGACGCTCTTTCTCGCAATCACCACATTTGCCTGGTACCACAAGGGAAACACCGGAAGCTCCCGACTCACGATTTCCTGGATCTTAGTGAAGAGCTGTAGAGCTTTTTGTCGATCAAAAGTATTGACAGCCTCGTCTAACAACGTATCGAGCTCTTTGTTACTGTAGCGACTGCGATTGCGCGACGGGCGCGTCTCGGTTGGAATTTCAGAAGTCGCAAAGAGGTCTTTGTAAAAAATTGGATCCTGATTTCCGCCAACCCACTGTGTGTAAGCAATCTGAAAATGACCGCGCCGGAGTTCATCAAAGAGAGTGTTCTGCTCTGCGGTATCAATTTCAACAGGAATACCGACGGCTTTGAGATAATTCTGAATTACGCTGGCGTAGTTGCGGCCGGAAATACTACTGCCTGACAGTTTATAAATCAGCGGCTTTGGGAACCGCATCTGTGGACCATCACCATCTGGGTCTTTGAAACCAGCGTCGTCCAATATCTTCTTGGCCAAAGCTGGATCGAAAGAGTACTGTTCGCCGGGCGTGTAGGCCCACGACTCCTCGGGCAGGATGGAATGCGCGATCTTCGCATAACCCAGCAGCAGATTGCGAATCATGCTTTCGCGATCGATTGCGTGGGCGATCGCTTGCCGCACGCGAGTATTGTCGAGCGGCGGCGCAGTTGTATTAAACGTCAGCAGGTTCAGATTTGAACCCGGAAACTGCAAGACCTGTAGGTTCGGGTCCTGGGCCAGCTGTTTGATGGCATCAGGCGAAAGACTTGTTGGCAGGGGCGCTATGTCGAGGCGACCGGATCGCAGTTCAGCTTGTAACGCATTCATGTCGGCAATCACACGCACGCGGACCGACTGAATATGAGGAGCACCTTCCCAGTAGTCGGGAAAGGCTTCGAGATCGAGGACTTGTTGTGAATTATCGTAGTGGACAAACTTGAAAGGACCGCTACCCAGCGGATGATCTTTCTGGGTCTCATAGCTGTCTTTGGGAATGATAGAAACAGGTACCAGGTTCGATAACAGTCCTACCCAGGGCTTAGTCAACGTCACAATCACAGTCTTCGGGTCAGGCGTTTCGACGCTCTTGATGTAGCTATGCTTGTTCGCTCCAGTACCCTCATAAAAACTTGCAGACTTGGCGAAGTCGCTCGAGAAGACCTTATCCAAGGTGTATTTAGCATCCGCTGAGGTCAGCATGCGTCCGTCATGAAACTTCACACCGTCGTGGAGAATAAAGGCGAAGGTCAACCCGTCATCCGAACGCTTGATATCCGAAGCAAGCTCTCCCACGTAGTCAAACTTCTCATTTTTCTTAACCAGCGAATTAAACATTAGCGTACGAACACGTTCGCTCGCGGCATCGACTGATGGTGAACCGATCGGATCTATCGTACGGATATTGTCACCAAGCCCGATGACAAAAGCTTCACCAGGCCGGCGGCAACCACTCGGAAGTAAGACAAAGGAAAGAAAGAAAAGCAGCAGGACAAACTTGCCGGTCGTCACTTGATGGTCCCTCCGTAGGTGTAACTCAGTTTGGAGTTCAGTTGGGCCACTTGCTGAGAAAGAGCATCAAAACGTTCACGGTCAAGGGGAAGTGGGGGCTGTACCAGCGCTTTCATGGCGGCAATCCGTTTCAGCGAGCCATGCACTCTCTCTTGCGGCAGCTTATGTTCTCGCGCCGCAGCGAGCAAAGCATGATAGCCACGCCGAATCTTCTCGGGCGTAGCGCAAATCAGCAGCATATCTTCGCCGGCTAAGAAGGCTCGGACAGCAGCCTCGTCGATCTCGCAATGCCGCGCGATGGCTCCCATTTCCAGATCGTCAGTAACGACAAGATGCTTGAAGCCGAGTTCATCGCGCAATAGCTTGGTTACGATGTTGTAGTTCAGCGATGCCGGCTCGAGGATACCGCCGGTTACCTCTTGCTTGATATCAATATTCGGAAAGCCGCCATGACTGACCATAATGCAACGAACACGATCGTCTCTGCGCTGAAATAGTTCGATGTAAGGCGCCAGGTCCTGGGCGATTAGATCGTCGTGTGAGAGCTTCACCACGGGCATTTGCTCGTGCGAGTCGACCTCACCAGCGCCGATGCCAGGAAAATGTTTGAGGCAGCCAACACAGCCGGCGCCTTGCAGACCGCGCATATAAACCGTCGAATAACCGAGCACTTCGCCGGGCGAACGACCGAAGGACCTTGAATACAATCCATTGGACAACAGATCGCGGTCATCGGTCATGATGGACATGACTGGAGCAAAGTTCATGTTGAAGCCGAGCATCCGCAGCACCTCGCCCGTGATTCGCCCGAGGGCGCGCGCGGCGGCGAGGTCTCCATGCTGGCGGATTGTTCGCGCCGAAGGCATCGGAGTGAAGATCTTGCGGAGGCGATCAACTAGCCCGCCTTCCTGATCTACACCCACCAGAGGTGGTGTTGGCAACAACTCGCGAACACCATCCAGCAACGAGCGCAACTGTTCGGGACTCGCAACATTACGTCCGAAAATGATAACGCCACCCGGGTGCACTTCGGTGATCAGGTCGCGCGTAGCATTGTCGAGTTCTGTCCCGGGAAGACCGATGAAGAAAAACTGTCCGATTTGTTGTTCGAGTGGAAGCGAGTAGAGTGATTCTGTTTGCATTGAAAATAGATAATTGCGTGGTATTAGAAGTCGCGGAAGTTTAGCACGAGCCGAGGTCTACGAGTTAGCTGATGAGATATTTCGTATAACCAGCGCTGACCAACTCTTCGTATGCAGCCCAGACCTCATTTGGAATCTCCTGATGGATCTGAAAACCTTTTTCTGGATAAAGCCTCAAGCGCTGCAGGTCTCCTACCATAATACCGACTACGTCGTCTGGTGTTAGTTCGTGGTTGGAGTACTTTGCCAGGTACTCAGCAAACGTCATTAGTGGTGAGGTGATACATAGTTCGACTTCGGGCCAGAATTTCCGGGTTGTGGCGTAGGCTCTTCGCTCCATATAGGGTTTTTGCACGACTATCAGTTTTCGCAGGTCGATGTGCAGCGTTGCCAGGATCTGCTTCGTGAAAAGGATGTTCTCGCCTGTATTGGTGGATCGGTTCTCAATGATTATCTTCTCCCTGGGTATTCCCATTCCGATAGCGATGTTGGCAAAGCGATCCGCTTCGGCTTCAGTCCAGATGTTTTTTGTAATACTCCCAAGACCACCTGAGAAAATCAGCAGTGGTGCCCAGCCCTCCAGAAACAGCTGTGCGCCTCTTTCAGCAACAACCTCATCGTGACTACAGAGCACAAGAATGGCATCAGCCTTTTCGAGGGAGTGATCCATTCGATGGTAATGCCATATTTGTTCCGCCAGGTTACGGATGTGCGTGTTCATATGTTGCAGCCATTTCACCGCGTCACGCTGGAGTCGTCAACCGAGATCATGAGAAGCGAGAGTCCATTCGCTTCGAACGTTCAAAGAAAATGGATGCCACGGCCTTGCGCCGTGGAGGCTCACGCTCGCAGCCACAAAACCCGTTTAGGAAGAGTTTTTGTGGATGCCACGGCTTGCGCCGTGGAGACTCACGCTTGCGGCTACAAAAGCCCTTAGAAAACGTTTTATGGATGCCACGGCCTTGCGCCGTGGAGGTTCACGTTTATTGCTTGTAATTGGCCCTTGAGCTTCAGCAGCAAACGTGAGTCTCCACGGCGCAAGGCCCGTGGCATCCGCAAAACCATTCTCACGTATTTGTTAGCCGCGAGCGTGAAACTCCACGGCGCAAGGCCGTGGCATCCGCAAAACCATTCTCACGTATTTGTTAGCCGCAAACGTGAGTCTCCACGGCGCAAGGCCGTGGCATCCGCAAAGCCATTCTCACGTATTTGTTAGCCGCGAGCGTGAAACTCCACGGCGCAAGGTCGTGGCATCAATCTCGGTTTTCACACAGTCGCGACAGCTCACCGTTCTGATCGAAGTCAACTTCGTCATTTATCTTTCTTTCTTTATTTAGTATAAACAACTATATGCCACGCGAAATTACCGACCGGGATCGCGTTGTCCAAGCCGTCAAGAATCTCTCACTCACCGCCGAACTCTTCGAGGAACAAAATGGGAAGCCGAAATATGCCGGCGACCTGGAAGTAATCGTGCGTGGCCGCGATTACGGCAACGGAAAGCAGGTTGGGCCATACGTGCGCCTCCTTACCTACGAAGCAGATGAAGAGATCATGCGACAGGGCGAATGGGGAGGTAACACTTTTTACATTGCGGTTGATGGAGTCCTGGATGTCTACGTGCGCGACGAAGGTGTTATTCAAAAGAAGATCAGTCAACTTCAACCAGGTACTTGTTTCGGTGAGATGGCCGTACTCGCTGGTATCGAACGCAACGCAACTGTCAGAGTTCCCACTGGTGACCAGGCTGTCGTGCTTGAAATTAGCCGACCCGCCCTCCGATTGTTGCGAAAACTGCCAAAGTTTGGACAAATTCTTGACGAAACCTATCGCGCGCACGGCTTTGGTCGGGTGCTCGAAGATCTCATCCGGTTTGATAGCAACGCATTGAGCCCCGGTGTCCTCGAGCAGTTGCGGCAAAAAGCACAATACATGGTTTATGGGAAGCATCATGTGCTTTGTCAGGAAGGCACGCCGATCGACAAGGTCATTCTTATCAAGAGCGGCTGGGTCAGACGTTCGCGCGGCATTCCCATAGCCGCAGTCAGTTCGGGAGCAGTCGGAGGGATGGACAAGACGATCGGGGTGGATTTTTTTGGCGCTGGCAATTGTTTGGGTATCGATGGCCTAATGCGTCCGGATAAGTGGAAGTATAGCGCGAGTCTGATGGCGCGAACTGAGGTTCTCGAGCTGCCGCTGACAACATTGACCACTGATCCTAAACTGCGCGATTTACTTGTCACGGCCTTCTCCGGCTTTTCTAACGCGGACAATGCCTTGCCACCGACTGTTGAATTAGTACCCGACGTGCGCTCGCTCACTGCGTCTGAACAGGAGATCTCGACCGGCATCGTGGACGGCGCCAATCTCCTGGTGATGGATATGGACCTTTGTGTTCGCTGCGGCAACTGTTCGCTCGCATGCCACAAGGTCCATGGGCAATCGCGTTTGTTGCGCCGTGGTATTCAGATTAAGCGCCCCGTCATGATCGGCGTGGCGAAAATGCAGCACGCTTTGATTCCGCAGGTTTGCATGCACTGCAAGGATCCCGAATGTTTGACGGGCTGCCCGACGGGAGCGATCTTTCGAGATCCGCAGGGACACGTAGATATCAATCCTCACACATGCATTGGCTGCTTCGACTGCGCTACGCAGTGTCCCTACGACGCGATCTCAATGATTCCCAAGTCTGATGCGCCAGTGGAAGCGAGCCTCTTCACAAAACTAAGCAAAGTTTTTGGTTTAAGGCCTCAACCCGTAACTGTTCCCGAGGCGGGCGAGGACGTCGTAGCCATCAAATGCAATCTCTGCGAACAAACGCCTCTAAACCCTGCGCTTATTCCTGCGAGGAGAATTGTCCTACCGGCGCGTTGGTTCGAGTCAATCCACTGGAATCTTTTGCCGAAATAGAAGCAACGCAAGGGCTCATCTTTCAAGATCAGACACACGCCGTTGGGCGGAACATTCACAAGAGCGATCCACTTGCGCGCGCCTGCCACATTGGCGGTGCTGCGCTGATAGTCCTCGCAACGGCGGCGGTGATTTGGGGCTTGGCGAAGTTTGGTGTTGACGGACGATTGGGCGGCAGCTGGCTGACGATGCGTTGGATTACGGGAATTGTGGGGCTCGGTGGAATCGCGGCGGTGATGAGTTATCCGCTTCGCAAGCAGGTCTACCGCCGGCGTGCCGGCGCCTTGCGTTACTGGATGCTGGCCCACGTCTATCTGGGTGCGCTCGCAGGCATGGTACTGATGCTGCATGCGGGCAAGCATACGGGCGGATTACTCACAACGGTGCTCTACCTCGCATTTGATGTGGTTATTCTGTCCGGATTATTGGGAGCCGTTTCTTACATCGTCGCTCCAAGAATTATGACCAGAATCGAGGGTGAGCCCCTGCTTGTTGAGGATCTCGTCGGACGGCGCAACGAGTTGCGCCAGGAGTTGGCTGCGATAATCAGGAAAAGCGAAGGATGGTTGCGGGAGGAGGTAGAAGAAAGAGTTTACAAGCGTTTTATGACACACGGGTTTTTGTGGCGCCAGATCCTCCGTCGGGAGGAACTCAAAGCGTTGCTGGCAGAAGCCCGCGAAGAGTTCAAAGAACGAACTACACGCTTAGCAACCGACGACGAGCGCGACTTGCTCATCTCCGCAGTCGAGACTGTTGTCACACTACAACGCGTGGAAGCGCTACTTGGATTGCATAAGTCTCTGCGAATTTGGATTCCCGCACACGTAATCTCAACTGCATTAATGCTGGCGTTGATGTTGGTCCACGTTATTCAGGTTATATTTTTCAACGTCAAATAGCCTATGGCAGCCAGGAATACATACATAATCATTCGTGACGATCTACTAATAGATCCGGTGACGATAATCACTGAAGGCCTCCTCATCGGCCGTTTGCGAGAGTCTGAGGTTCTTCTGAACCATCCGTCGGTGTCGCGAGCGCAGGCGGGAATCAAACAAATAGAATCTGACTACTATCTTTTCGCGTTGCGCCCGGAAAATCCGGTCAAGCTCAATGGCAGACCGGTCGAAGAAAACGAAGCTCTCGCGTCGGGAGACATCCTGGAGGTTGGCCCATTCCAGTTGAAGATTAGCAGCACGGAAGAAGCGCTCGTTCTCAGGGTCTCTCTGAAAATCGGTACGGAGGCCGCCGCAATAGACGCCAGCAGCGGAAGTTTGACGACTTCCGAACTGGATGAACAAGTGCTCACGCGAGGAAAACGCGCAGCAAAGGCTCGACCGGCGCCAATAGCGACGAACAAGGCACTCGACATCTTCTGGGACAAACGTATTCGCGAAGCAGGGAAGATGGTGCGACCATCGCCACTGTTTCCGAAGAGTCAGAGACGCGCGGGCAAGGCACAATTCAACTGGACACCGACAACGGACCTCGAATCGCGCTGGCCAGTATCGTTTTTTATCTGGAGCACAATCGGAGTAGGTCTACTTTCTGGCGCCGCCGCGTTTTGGTATACGACTGCGTACGCGCCGGCACCGATCTCGAAGAGTCATGCCACCGCACAACTAGCTCTTTTTCCGCCGATAGCCATAAAGCCAAATGCCGGTTCATGTACTGGCTGTCATTCCCTGAGAGGCAAGATGGAAGCGAAGTGTGCGGGTTGCCACAACACCGAAGCTTTCGTGGCCACAGTCATCAAGCCACATGCTGAGGCCGGGATTGGGTGCGTTAACTGTCACGCAGAACATCGTGGTGGCGACTTCAATGCTGCCGAAGCTGCCCATTCTTTCTGCACAACTTGCCATAACAACGCCAATCAGAAAACCTATGACGGGAGGCGCGTGGGAACGCCTCACGGTGGCACTTTTGGTTATCCTGTCGTAGCTGGTAGCTGGAGTCTGAAAACAATTGACGATGAAGAGTGGGCATTAAGAAAAATTGCCATCACTCGTTTGCCGACTGAGACCGATGAACAATGGCGCAGCAAACAGTTTCATTCCATGCATGTGCAGCGAGTGCGTACGGTGGCGGGTATTCCCGGAAATGCGCAGGGAGAGCTGTCGTGCTCGAGTTGTCACAAGTCATTCAATCCGATCGACCGTGTCACGCCGCGCACCACATGCGGCGCTTGCCATGACGGCAAAGTTGAGTCCGGCACGAATCGGGTAATCATTCCGCCAGATCAGCCGAACTGCACCTCCTGCCATGTCCAGCACATCCACGACAAACAGCATTGGGGCACCTCCATGCTGTCTGATTGATGTCTGGAACTTAGCCTGCGGCCTTGTGGCAGGGAACGCAATCATTAGACCCAGGCGCTTTTCCTTTTAAAGCTGGCCGGGCAACAATCGCCTTGTCGTGGCAGAGATTGCAGTTGATGTGATAGGCGACTTCGTTCGTCAACTTTGTGGGAGCGGGTTTGTCAGGATATTGGACCGTAGGAATGGGAGCGCTATCGTCACCTGCCTGTAGGTGACAAGCGCGACACGTTTTCACTGCTTTCGCATCGGCTGCTTGTAACACCGCTGCCGTAAGTATCACATTGCGCTCGGAGGTCTTTAACGGCGGCTTCAATCCAGTGGCAGGCTGGTCCGTATGATGGCACTCAACACAAGTAAGCACACTCTGTCCGTCAACACTATATTTCTTTGTCGAATGATTCTCGTGATTGAAAGCAACTTCCCCATACTTGTCTGATTGGCTGTCCTTAGCTAGAACCGTTTCCTTTGGCTGTGTCTTGCTCTCCTTCTTTTGAAGCGTGGCTGAAGCGGATGCAAAAAGGGAACAATTACCGGCAATAACCATCCCGATAGAGCTCAGGGCCAGGGCCAGAACGATTAATGGTTTCATTAGCTTCCTCAAGTTTTCAATGTTTCAGATGTGGCGGAAAGTACATCACAAATCTTAGTTACCCATGAACAGACGTGTCAACCATTTCCATTTCCGCGTACTGGTGCAGTTTGAAATCCACCCACAGGAAAGACTATCCACAGATTACGCAGATTGCACAGATTCAAAAACATCACATCGATTTTGATGCTTGAGCCAAAGTTCTGTCCTAATCGGTGTAATCTGTGTAATCTGCGGATAACGATTGTCGCCTGGGTTTGATTTTTAAACCGCACTAAGGCCGCGCCTATAGCGGCATGCGGAAACTCGCGCCGCTATGACAACGCCGGCAGTCTTTGAAAGCGAGGTCACCACCGAACGCTCGCTTGCCATTGTGACAAGTCGCGCAGCTCACTCCGCGCGAGAGGGGAAAGTGTTGCGCTGTAGCAGGTGAAGACACTTGGCGCGACTGCGGCAGGCCGCCCGTAATGTTGTGACAATCAGAACATGCCAGGCGTTCGCGTGGACCATGTTTGGCATGACTGAATGAATAACGAAAAGCCCGGGCATTGGTTGATGTGCGGCTGTAACCGGCTTGGTTGTGGCAAACACCGCAGGAAGCAATCTCACGACCGCCCGCAGACTTGCTGTTGGGAGTGTGACACGAGTAGCACTGGTTATGCGTGGAGATGGTTGCCGGAATCGAAAACGCAAATCCTCGGTTAGTTTGTGTACCGTGACAGCCGGCGCAGCCTTTTTGAGGACGGACAGACGCGTTCATGTGTTGCGCATGATCGAATTTCACATTGAAGCTTTCCTTGAAAGTTCCTGGGAAAACTCTCAATGGTGGTTTGCCGCTACTGGTGTCCGTGTGACAAATGAGACACATCGACGACGCCGGTGTAGTGAATTGTCCAAGATGGCAACCAGTGCATTGATTGTGTCCGGGAAACCGCGGCAGCGCGGAGTTATCCCCGTTGCGTTCATGGCAAGCAGTGCAGGCAAGGGAACTGTGACGCTGACTCGAATGCAGGAACTTTGAATAGTCGAGGTCAGGGCCCTGAGACACGACAAGGGGAAAGTCGAAGGCGTGCCAACGAGTTTGCTTCAGCGGAACGGCTGCCTCTGTGTGCACTCTGTCTCCCTGACGAATGATTTCTGAGAAGGTTGAACCAGCGAGACTAAGAGAACACCAAGGCAGCACGAACAGAATCAGCACGAGTAGTGGACGAGCGACTACGATGCGCCACCCCCAGGCTCGTAGCTGACTCAAATACATCTTTGGTGCCGTCATTTGATGTCCCTACGCTTAACTGGCGGCCGCTCGGCGATGAGATAGTGACTAGCGGGCGGATCAAGTCTTCCAACATTGGATGTGTGACAGTAGGCACAAAGGAAATTTCGATCTCTATCGATTGCTGCCAGTTCTTTACTCACATCCTGCCGCAGCCCTTCTTTGTTGTGACACTCCGTGCACGATGTGATTGGCACGTCCGGTTTTAACCCCCGCAATGAAGTCGCTTTGGTGATATTGATGTGGCACGTTGTACATTCAGCCAGATGGTTTTTTCGCTCCCCACCGCCTTCGTGTTTGAACTTTAAAGAAATCCTTTGCGGCGCCTCGAGCGGAAAATATGGAGTGGCGAGTTTGTGGCAACCAGCGCAGTTATCACTAACTGGTTGCTGCGATTTCCAGTGGCAATTGAAGCAGGCAGCATGACTAAGCGGCGTTGACTTGAACGTCTCGACGTCTGGGACAAAACCGTCGGGCCAGCCACCGTCAGGCGTTGCCGGCACAGTGCTGCGCGTTGCGTGGCAAATCGAGCAATTGTTGTAAGTTTGAACTTTGTCGTCGGTAGCGGGACTTGAAAACCTCAGTGAAGCATGCACAAATAGTGGGCCCGGCAGTGATTTCGGGAAGCGAGCGATCACGTCCTGGTGTTTGTCGTGCGGGAATTCGATAGTGAACTGGCGTGGGCGTGTGGGATTCCGGAAAGTAAACCGCACATCGTCGCGCGGCGAAGTCTTTGTATGGCACACGGCACAAATTATCGGCTTTGCACCTCTGAAAAACTGCGGCCGATGACAACTCAAACAGGCATCGTGCCCGGGATAGTCGACAATATCTGGATAGTCTCTAAGTCTTTGCCAGTTCCGCGTGGGAACTCTGTGGCAGGTATTGCAAGCAGCCTGATGCTTGCTGGTTGCATGAGAAAACTTTGAGTAGTCAACCGCCTTCGTTTCTGACGTGCGAGCTGCCCCTGGCCTGCGCGTGCCACTTTTTTGGGCCCGAGAATGTCCGGTGAAGAGCAGTAGGAGGGCGGTCAAAAATATGAGCATCATGGCAGCAGCGAGTGTGCGCACGGAACCGCTGATGGGACCACTTTCTCGAATCTCTTGACCGCCTTTCAGATTCGGCATCTGGTTCTCAGCAGACTGATCGTTCAGTTAAGACATCTCTGCGCCATCTTTGCGTACTCGGCGTCTCTGCGGTGAGCTCACTGTTGGCCGGACTTCTACCGCCGAGACGCAGAGTACGCTGAGGTTACGCAGAGAAAAGTCCGTTTTCCCTACAGACCCTCAAAACTGAGGAAAAATGTTATGAAAAGAGTAACGATTATCTTTCACAAGCCGGTAAGGGTTTCTCTATGCCCACGCACTTGACGTTTTTATCTTTTGTGTTGGAAACAAGATATGGTCTTTGCGTGGCCAGATCGCCTTGCTTAATTTGGACCTCACAACTCCACGAGACGGTCGACGCACCAATTTCCGTAGGCAGGAGGCTCGACAAAACATATGTGCCGGGCTCGAGGTCTGTGAAGTAAGCGGTTCCGTTCCGATCTGTCATCACTGAAAGAACTCGTGCACCTGAAACTGCTTCTGCCTGCTTTATCAATGCCTGCAGGTCGCTCTGCCGGTTCTTGTAAAACCCATCGCGAAGTTTCTCCGGGAGATTTGTCGTTAGCCATTTGCGGGCGAGTTCGCTATTGCCAAACTCTTTTTCTCCTGCCGCAAGGGCACTGGCAAACTCGGGCACAGCCTTCGCGCCTGCTACGTCCTCCTTTTCAATCTCACGACAATAAATCGACTCGCAATCGTTTTCCTCTAACCAGCTAATAAGCGCGGGACTAGCGCCAATGCCAGTGTAATAACAGTCACGCGTTACTATGTGTCGCTGCTCGACGGCATCGACAATAGCCTTGTTGTGTTCGAGAGATCCTTTGATCAGGAAGAAACGCTTGCGCGTCAGGCTTTTTGTCGCGTCCCCCGATTTCACCTTCACGCGCAAACGCAACACTCCAGTTACGCCGGTGGGAGTCGTAGAGCTTTGCGATAATCCGACGCCTGTGAAAACGAGAAGGTGCACAAGTAACAACGAGAATATCAATTGCCGCTGAGTGAAAAGGCGGAAGGGCAGGCGTCCGGCATGTTTTGCGAAAATGCCTTCCCGCTTTGGCAGTTTCATGAACGAACTCATATTCTAAAGATTTGGGCTGCGTGGAAATTTCAAAAACGGTAAGCGCACTCCGCGCACAAAAACCTGGTCAGCTCTGATCGCCGGGTCGGGCGAGAAGCCATTACCACCGGCCGCGCTAATCAAGTCATCCTGATCGACGCCGTCGCCACTGATTCCAATTGCTCCGACCAGCACACCATTCTTGTAAAGAGGAACACTCCCTGGAAAGATCTGAATGCCATTTGGCAGGTTAGGGATCCAAGTACATGGAAAGGGTGTGCCTGCCAATGTGGCGAGCAAGTTGGTCTTTATCAAGTCCAGCTGCAAGCCAACATTGAATACGCTCCACGCGCCTATTCCAGTGCTGAAGGGTCCGGGCGCCGTGTTGTTTATTCCGTCGGGGAAGAATGGCCGGTGCAAGAATCCACCGGCGCGATCGGTAAACGCTATTGATCCGTCCAATCTCAATCCATCTGCAGCGGCGCGATCAACATACGATCCAAATCCGGCTCCGCGCAAAAGAGTTGCCGCATCAGGGCTTGAATAAAAAGCTGCAGTTCTGGCCTTCTGTACCGCCACGTCAAAACCAAAGACCGGTGCATCCTTTTGTCTGAACACGCCAAGCACTTGTCCGACCGCATCTACGACGGCGATCGTGACGCGGGCATTACTGCCGAGTGGCTGACGAATCGCGGCGCGAGTGATGTTAGGGAGCAGTTCCAGCGATAAACGGAAAGAAACGCGTGTCTACTTCACCGCTGACACCGCCAACGATTGCCGGGATAAACGCTGAGGCCGGTGGGATGAATATCGAACCTGTGCCTGCCAAATCTGCAAACGGGATCGTGGCTGGCGCTGGAGGAGTGGTTACATTGGAGTAAGGCAATCGGATACCGTCAACCAGAATATTATCGCCACGAATCAGTGCCGGCGCCTCGAAGCCGCGCACTCCGGAGGCGGCGATCAACTCCTCAAAAGGTTGATCGAAATCGGTTGGGTCACGATCTACTGTGTAAACTCCGTCGCCCTCGATTCCGATCCCACCGGCAAGTTCTCCATTCTTGTAAATAGGGAGGCCACCAGGATCGCCGGAAAGGCCGAGCGGAAGCGCAGGTCTCTTAATGTCACCGCACGGGAGAGAAGAGAATTGGACGCCGTAGAGTGGCCCGCCGGGACGAAAGCTGATTCCCGTTGGAAAATGTTCCTGGATAATGAAGCCCGCGGTGCGAGTGGTAAAAGCGTTTCCGCCAGTGCTGAAAAGAGCGCTGGTTCCGGCTTTCGAGGTTGCTGCCAGGGAGGCGGGAACAACCAGACTTTCAAGTCCCTGACCCGACGCCCCGACGCTTCGAATTGTGGTTGTCGCTGGCGCGCCGGTCATCGTGAACGAGCCCAGGACGTTGGCCTCGCGATCAGTGACAATGATGCTAACTTTATGACCGAGTTGGACCGCGGCCGAGACTGCCTGTGCGATGATCGTTCGTACGTCGTCACTGGTTAAGCTGGTGGCGCTCGCGCCGGGGGCTGGTGGCGGAGGCAAAGTTTCAGCGCCCGGTGTAGGCACCGCACCTTCATCATCCATGGGTCCATCACCTACGTGACCAACACCGATGCGTACTCTATTGCTTGCTACGTCGTGATACTTGATCCTGACCAGCACGTCGCCGAGATCCGCCATTTCATTATTGAGACGAAGCACGATTGATGTGGCCCAAAGTTGGCCCGGGACACTACCTACGAATTCAACCGTCAATGGGTAAAGACGATGGTCGGAGTCTTCGGCGTCGGCAGTTACATCGCTTGCCGATTCTCCTGTTTGCAAGTGCAGGTTCATCGCAAACAACATGATGCGCGTAGTAGCATCCGGCCCGAATTTGACTGGAGATACAGCTGGGAATGGCTCGCGCTGATGGGTAATCGAATCTAAAGCGACGGCGCGCGTCGAATCGTCACGGCTGATGAGAATTGGAGAGCCACCCTGTGCTGCGGCTTTTTGAAACTTGAAAAATGCGGCGAAGACCAGAAGAACGCCCACCGAGATGAGTATCGCGGAGCGGAAGCGTGGATTTGCAGACACTAACATTGTGGAGAGAAGCTGTCGGATGACGCTTGAAGTCGAGCAACAATGTATCACAAAGTTTGCGCGACCAATAGATTGATCTGGCGCTCATATTTCCATTGCCTCACTACGAGTCGTATGTTACAAGGCAAATGCTGGTCACTGTTGACTGAGTAGTCCATCGGAGCTTGAACCGTTACCTTTTCCAGATTTCTGCCACCGCATTGCTGAGTTTGGCAAGCTGCTTTTCTGTGCTGGGCCAGGACAGAGGTCGTATAAAAGGAGTAGTGCGCAACGCTTCTGGAACTGCGGCTGCAGGGGTAATAGTTGTAGCAACAAATCAGGTTACGAGTAGAGTAAAACGCGTTCATAGTGGACCTGATGGGACTTACTCGGTAGAACTTTCACCGGGCGCCTACCGGATTAAACTCACGCTCCCGGATATAGCGAGATTCGACAGGGATACAAACTTCGGCGACTTTGCTATTCCTCGCGGGGACACACTTGAAAACGTTATTGTTGAACCTGGAAAAGATACGACGGTAAATATTTCGCTGGCTGACAAACCGCAGGGCACTGTTGGACCATCCCAACAGCAGACTCCTGCACCACGCAGGGAAACACCTGATCGATGGCGCGTCGGATTTCCCGAATACGATCGCTACGGTGATCGCGGCGCCCGCGGTCGCGACATCCCTTTCAAGAAGGGACGTTGGCTGGATCCCTACAATCAGAGCCTGCTCAAAGGAGATTACCCGATCAAGGGCGACAAGCTCTTCATGATTCTTTCCGCGGTGAGCACCACCGGAGTAGAGCAAAGGCGCGCTCCGACGCCTTCGGATGTCAGCAGCGTAAATGGGCGAAGCGCCGAGTTCTTTGGAGGGCCAGAACAGTTTGCCGCGAGCGAGACTCTGCAATTGAGCTTCGAGCTGTTCCACGGTGACACGACGTTTAAGCCCCGTGATTGGGCCATCAAGTTCTCACCAACGTTTAGCATTCCCAACTACCTGAACGCTCGTGAAAACGGAGTTGTGAATATCGACGTGCGACGCGGTACTAATCGCACCGATTCGCACGTTTCTCTCGAGGAAGCGTTTGGTGAAGTTAAGCTGGCAGATGTGGATTCCAACTATGATTTCATTTCTGTGCGTGCAGGCATTCAGCCATTCGTTTCTGACTTTCGCGGGTTCATATTTTCCGACAACAACCTTGGTGCACGCGTCTTTGGTTCATTCGACAACAACCGGATTCAATACAACGCCGCCTACTTCTCAATGCTCGAAAAGGACACCAACAGCGGGTTGAACCGCTTCGATACTCGGCACCAGAATGTTTATGTTGTTAACGTCTTTCGGCAGGATTTTATTCGCAAAGGATACACGATTCAGGGAAGCTTCCATTACAACGACGATCGGCGCAGCTTCAAGTTTGATCGCAACGGATTCCTGGTGCGACCGGCGCTTGTGGGCGATGTGGCGCCGCACGCGATCAAAGTTGCCTACCTGGGTGTGAGCGGAGACGGCCACCTTGGTCGCCTCAATCTCACGCATTCCTATTACTATGCGTTCGGCCACGATGATCGCAATCCGATTGCCGGGCGGAACGTTCGCATTAGATCAAATATGGCGGCAGTAGAGGCTTCCGTAGATCACGACTATCTCCGGTTCAAAGGTTCGTTCTTCTGGGCCCAGGGCGACAACAATGCAACTGACAACAAAGCGACGGGGTTTGATGCGATCTTCGACGATCCGAATTTCGTCGGCGGGCAGTTCTCCTTTTGGAATAGAAACGGTATCCGTTTAACGCAGACCGGTGTCGGGTTAGTACAGCCAAACAGTATTTTGCCGAGCTTGAGGAGCAGCAAGATTCAGGGGCAGGCAAACTTCGTCAATCCGGGAATTTATATTTACAACGCGGGCGTGGACGTTGAGGTCACGCAGCGAGCTAAGGCGGTATTCAATATTAACTACTTGCGGTTTCACCGTACGGAGCCGCTGGAATACATTTTATTTCAGAACCGGATTCGACACGACATCGGTTTTGACTACAGCCTGGGTGTCGCCTACAGGCCGTTCCTGATCAATAACGTGACACTGACATTTGGTGCTGCGACGCTACAGACGGGCCGAGGTTTTCGCGATATTTTTACTGACCGTTCGCGTAACTGCCCGCCAAATGTCGGGGATTTCTGCGAGCCCGATGTGATCAATCCCAGTAAGCCCTTGTATTCGTTGTTTGCGCAGTTGAAGTTAGTGTTTTGAGCCGGAGAGAGCCTCTGCGCCTCCTTTGCGTACTCGGCGTCTCTGCGGTGTCCGATATGCTTTAT
>WNFR01002620.1_pt1 | contig 18665 bp, 16 predicted proteins | sample 5400221 | NCBI WGS metagenome assembly WNFR01 (sample SAMN13153357, study PRJNA577476) | soil metagenome | isolation source: 40 cm soil under Madrone tree | place: USA:California | collected 2016-06-14 | reverse complement strand
GGAGACTTGCAGAGCGATGCGGGCAAAAGGCAGGAGTCCGACTTCGGCCATCGCACCTCCTGCCTCCATAGAAAACCACGCAAGCGGCCAATCGCCCTCTCGAATTTCAATGAAGTTGCTAGGATGTCAACAGAGCCAGGACTCCTCTGGACAAATGCAGGTTCCCTCTGTCGTCTACAACCCCTGGCACAAGAACAGAGTCGCATTGTATACCGTGTGCATCAGAGTCGATGCCGCGGTGGATCCCGATCTGACTGGGATCCATCCAAACGCAATCCCCGTTGTCACGAAGCAAAGCCATTGCACGAATGTGCTGATCGGGTGGAGCGTTGTGAAGAGTACTGCCGTGGCCGCGATGCCGATAGTCGGTCCAGTTGTGCGCGATACGGCTGGAAGTAAACATCCACGAAAAAGCGACTCTTCGACGATTGGTCCGAGCAACACGTCGAGAAGAATCAAGTTCCAGAAGTGGATCAAATGAGTGGTTGAAGTGGCGGCATGGGCAGCCGCCTTCAGGCAGTTGGCGGTCGATCAGTTCCTTAACGCAAGCGCCATTCGGCTCTTGAGTGTCGTGCACGCGTTGGGTTCTAGGGGAGAACCACGAGATTGTCAAATCTCCTGAAAAGGTGCGGAGAGAAACTCTGGAGAAGGGCAGTCATGAAGTATGAGAATGCCAAGAAATTCCTCGCGGTGCGCAAGAGGGTACCGTCAGAGCCGGCTTTTCGGTCAAGTTTCAGGCAGGGGGACGGCAGGTCCGTTCCAATCGCAAGTCCATGTCGCTGTTAGCCATGAAATATGCAATTGGTGGAATCTTTTTCCTCGGAGTGTGGGTTTGGAATGAGTTGACGCCCGGCCACCTCTACGCCTCGTGCCACAGCAGAAGCCGCAGCAATGTTAGCCATGAAGTATGCAATTGGCAGAAATTGTTTTCACGTCCTTCGCACACGCGCTCTCGGGTGGTGGGCTGCGAGAGAACGTGGGTCACAAGGTCTTTCCCAAGCCCGTTCGGAGGGACCATGATCGAAGTTAGCCATGAAAGATTCAATTGGCCAAAAAATTCGTAAGAAGCGAAGGTAGCTCGTCAGAGGATTTCTGAGGAAACCTCTTTAAGGCGTCTTATCACCTTTTGTTCCAACCGACTTCAGTCTTCAGTCGAGCCTAATAAACGGTCCAGGTCTGGGCCCAGCACACAATCGAGGGAACGTTGTATTTCCTGACGGCCCGCGCAGATGGGTCACATCAGTAGAGTGCGTGTCCGAAGATTTTGCGGTATGTTCCGCCCCCGCAGCGGAGGTGAGAACTGTGTTTCGATCGGCCGGAGAACTCGCGGAAGGGCTCCGTGACGCACGGTACGTGGTCGATCCCGTCACGCTTCAGGTGGTGTACCTGGCCGCGAAGATGCAAAAGCCACTGCTTGTGGAAGGCCCTCCTGGGTGCGGAAAAACAGAGCTTGCCTATGCGGTTGCAGCTGCCGCCGATACCACCGTGGAGCGCCTGCAATGCTACGAAGGAATCACGGAAGAGAAGGCCATCGGCAAGTTTGACGAGTCCTTACAGCGGCTCTTTCTGGAGACGCAAAAGGACTTCTTGGGCCAGGACTGGAATGGAATCCGAAACCGGCTGCACTCTCTCGATTTCTTCGCAGAAGGTCCGCTGTTGCGGGCGCTCCGGCAGGAGTTCAAGCCTTGCGTGTTGTTGATCGACGAGCTCGACAAAGTGGACCACGCTTTTGACGACCAACTGCGGAACTTCGTTGCGGGCAAGACCATGCCGCCCGAGTTTGACCGGAAGCGTTCCTCGCCAACCGAACTTGTTCCGACCGCCCCATCGGGACGCGAGTTTCGCATTCTCGAGCATGTGGGCAAGGTCCGCAAGGTTGGCCGGAATTATGTAACGCGATGCCCATCCTGTGCGGAGGCCGGACAAGACCGGAGCGGCGACAACTTGGCGATCTCAATTAACGATCCGCGGAAGTACATCTGCTGGGCGGGTTGCACGAGAGAAATGATTCGTCGAGCGGTGGGTTGCCCGATCCCCGTTCGGCAATTCGCATGAGGAGGTGGCGGATGGCAGACAAGCAAGATTCTTTGGCTTCTCGAGGGCTCACTCTGTCGAGACAAGTGCTACGGCGTTTCAATGAAGTAGGCATATTTGCGCAATCCCAGGTGAGCCTCGAACACCAGCATCTGGCCAAACGCTATGTAGTGCGAGGAATCGAATCAGGCGGTGCCGTGAAGGACCTCGGCCGCTACGTCACGTTCTGTGGGCCGGAAGGTGAGGCGTTGCCATATTTGCATCCAATCGATGCCATCGGTGTGAACGGAGTTCATGCAGTGGCAGTAGCTCCAGTCCTCGTGCGAATCGAGATATTTCGAACAGGTCGCACCTGCCAATTACTCATCTCGAAGCATGAACCTGGAAAGGTCGAAAATGGTAGACGGCCCCCTCTGGAGAACAGAGTTCTCTTTCGCGGGGTGAATGGCCTTGTTGGTTTGGAATGCCTACGTACAAGCGGTGACTTCGCCGGGCAATCGGTCATTCCCGAATTCTGGTCCCGCGCCGGTGAGATGCTTGTGGTCCCAGGGGTATTTGCCTCAGCCGTTGGGGCGGCAACTAAGGGCGTGAGTTGTGTTGGATGCTCGCATTCGCATTACCTGGCCAATCCCGTCGCTGTCGTCGGGGTTGCTGGTGCGAGCGTCTGATCAGAGCGATACCGCTATGTGCTAATGCCGCTGCGTTTTTGACCGTGCTGTATGATTGCACGCCACCGAATGAGGGCGTTCATGAGTCCAAATGTCTACATCATTGCGGGACCGAACGGTGCCGGAAAGACGACCTTCGCGAGAGAATTCCTGCCGAATTATGCTGACTGCAAGAATTTCATCAACGCAGATTTGATTGCACAGGGTGTGTCACCGTTCTCGCCGGAAACTGCCGCCTTCCGCGCCGGCGGCTCATGCTGGAAGAGATCGATTACTATGCAAACCGCGGCGCGAACTTCGGCTTCGAGACAACTCTTTCGGGTCGGAGTTATCTGGGGTTGGTCCGTCATCTCAAGAGACAGGGGTACGAGGTGCACTTTTTCTATCTTTGGGTGCCAAGTGTTGAACTGGCCCTTTCCAGAATCAGGGGGCGGGTGTTGCTGGGGGGCCATGATGTGCCTGCGGTAGATGTTCGCCGTCGCTTCGACCGGTCGATCCGAAACTTCCTGGTTCACTATCGGCTGCTCGCTGATTCATGGACTCTCTACGACAACACAACCGCAGTGCCTAGAATCATTGCATACGAATGCGGCAAGCTTCAGATAGGCGAGGCAAGACTGTATAATGGTTTAGTGGAGCGCTACGCAAAGCCATGAGTAAGGTACATCCAAATGTCCTCGAATTGCCAATTGCTGAGCGCGGTCTAATGGCGCTCAAAGCTGCTGTCGAAAAAGTGATTGTGGAACACGCTCGCAAGGGCATGCCAATCTACGTCTGGCGTGATGGCAAGGTGGTGGAAATCCCCCCCGATGAATTGCGGGCGCAATCGATCCTCCTGGACGCGGAAGCAAAATAAGAATCCCTCCTTTTACACGAGCCTGCTGTCTGAGGTTCTAGCCTTGACCCAGGATAGAGTCCTTTAACGAAGCCCTGCTAATCGCCGTAGCGCGCGTCCGGCGTCACGCCCAGAGAACCAGCGCGGCCTTACTCTAGTGTCCCTCCCGGCCTGATTCTTCCAATCGATGCTCGCCCCGAGCTTGAAGTGAGTAGGCCTGCTCACACTCATAGCGAAATCCGAAATCCTCATCCTGGGCTTTACCTCGCTTGAGGATCTCGGAGTTAAGCCACTCAATGAAAAGGAGAAAAACACAAATGGAGCAGTCTAGACTCTTAGCTCACTGCGGGAGTTTGAAGATCACCCGAGAAGAATTGAAGGTGATGCCGACGCCCGCGGGGAGCTCTGCCCATCAACCACTTCCGCACTTCGAAATTGTCGGAACGCTGGTCGAAACCCTGAGCTTCCGCCAGATATCCGTAGTGCGGGAGGAATACGCGGTTTCGGCCGACGGTATGAAGATGTTCGGTGTCCTCGACCTTGCAACCACTTTCGACGGATGCCGATTCTCAGTTGGCGTTCGAAACTCCAACGACAAGTCCATGAGGCTAGCGCTTACTATTGGTTACCGGGTGCTGGTATGCGACAACATGGCGTTTCACGGAGATTTCACACCCGTGCTCGCCAAGCACAGCAAGCACATGAGCCTCGTGGACATCCTCTCGGTCGGAGTGGACCGCATGCAGCGGAACTTCGAGCCGATGAAGAAACAAGTCGAAGCGTGGAAAGGAACCCGGCTTCCAGATGAGACCGCGAAGCTGGTCATCTATCGCGCCTTTGTGCAGGGTGAGTTAGATGTTCCCAAACACTTGGCCAAGCGCGTTCACGATCAGTACTTCAATCCACAGGTCGAGGAATTCGCCCCACGGACGACTTGGAGTCTCTCCAACGCGTTCACTAGCGCGTTTAAGGAACTCGACCCGATCCCGCAATTCAAGTCAACCGCGAAACTCGCGTCATTCCTTGATTTGGCCACAGCCTCCTTCCATTGATCGCATCAAAACTGTTCGATGGCTGTGAGCAGGCAAGGGAGGCAGCCTTTGGACTGCCTCTCAACCTTCTCTGGGCCATGCGCGATGACATTTGAATACCCGCTTTAGACATGGAGTTGTCTTAAGCGCTGCGGTTGCATCTTCCAAACAGATTGGCCTTCTAGGAAAACGCACTCAGCAGTTCGTTCTTTCGAACTTCGATCGATAGCGAACGCCAGCTTGCGAACAGGCAATCGGGAGGATGTCCAAGAAGTGCCTCCCGCTGCGACGCCCTAGGGAGAGAAAAGAACACCAGGACGCCACCGGTCATTACTGTGTCCGGGGAGTTGGCTGCCGCCCTTCACAAGGGCGTGCGGAGAGGCGCATGCGGCGCTGCGGAACAATCACGGCCTTGATGAGCGACGTCTCACAGAGACAGAGGTGAAGCAGGACTGAGCAGTCCCTGGTTTAGGGAGGGTGCAGAGGAGCTATCGGATATTCGCGGACTCAAGACCTTTGCGCGTAAGCGGTCTCCAAACATTGTCGCGCCGCAGGTATTGCCACAGGCCTTGCAGCCGCCAGACCATGTGCAGTTGCCGATAGGGAAAATGTTCCAGAAAGCAGTAACTCACGAGGCGGGCTACATCCTGCCAGTCGTTGTATCGTTTGTAGGTGATTTCCTCTTGCAAGACCGAACCGATTGAAATCATTGTGGCAAACGCATACCCGAAAAGCAGGAACTGCGCAAAGAATTCCCGGCTCAACGCCCCCAAGCAAGCCGCGAGCACGATGGTCGCAATTCCTCCGATCTCGATTATGGGAGCTAACAGTTCAAACACCCACAAGTAAGGAAGTGCGACAGTACCGATCCTGCCGTAACGCCACTTGAAGAGCATGTCCCGGCTGGACCACAGCACGTCCACCAATCCCTTCTGCCAGCGCGCTCGCTGCCTTCCCAGGGATTTGAGGTCCGAAGGGACTTCCGTCCAACACATCGGATCCGGAACGAACTGGATCTGATAGTCCATCCCTTGCTGGCGCAGGTGGCGATGCATACGTGCCACCAGATCGAAATCTTCCCCAATCGCCTGCGGTCGATAGCCGCCTACGGCACGCACCAAATCCGTGCGAAACACGCCGAATGCGCCCGAAATAATCATGAGCATGTTTCCCTGACCCCACGCCTCCCTCCCAATCAAGAACGCACGGAGATACTCGACCACTTGGATCACTTCAATGCTCTTACGCGGGAGGCGCACACGCCGCAACTGCCCTCGCGCGATTTCCGATCCGTTCAATACACGGATGATACCGCCGACCGCTACGACGCGCTTGGGGTCATTCAGGATGGGCACCATGATTCGCAGTAGCGCGTCGCGCTCGAGGATCGAATCGGCATCGACGACGCAGACGTAGGGCGAGGTCGCCGCATTCAAACCCGCATTCACGGCATCCGCCTTGCTTCCTCCTGGCTCTTTGTCCACGACCAGTAGTCTTGCGTCCACCTCGCTTCGGTACAGCCCTCGCACCGGTGCGCTCTTCGCCTCCGGAACGTACACCGCCCGGACGAGTCTCAGGCGAAACTCGTCTCGCAACTCCTCGAAAGTTCGGTCTTGTGATCCATCGTTGACCACGATCACCTCGAGATGCGGATAATCGAGTTCCAGCAGGTTTCGCACTGCCACACGGATGGAACCCTCTTCGTTATGCGCAGGCGAAATGATGGTGATTGGTGGGGCCAGCGGTGTTTCCTTGATCCATTGCAGCCGATGACTTTGGAGTCTCCGCTGATGAGCCAAACTTGTCTTGAGCGCCACGACTAACATAGCTAGATAGGCGACATTGCTGGCCAGGTAATACCAGAATAGTGCGTGATTTGAAATCTCCAGGAACCGAATCATCGGGGTTCCGCTGTGACAATGGGGAGGCTTGCCTCGGTTGCGGGCTCTTCTGCCGGCAGTGTCCCCGTCTGAAGAACAATCTTGAGACCCTTCATCGCCTCTTCGCTTACCCGAATGCTCCCGTGAATTTCAGCCTCGAGTTTCCCTCGCATACCTGCATTCTCGAGCGCGGTCAAATAGGCATGGAGGCCGTAACGATCGCGCGCCGCCACCACCTTTTCGAATATGGGAACCATCTCCGTCTTGAGTCCCACCAGCGCTTCCGCCGAGCGCAATCGTACCAGACGATTGGAATCCGTCAGTCCTCGCAGCAGTGGCGGAATGACGCGGGAGTCAGATAACTTACCGAGGCTGACGATGGCGCGTAAGCGCACGAACCAAACAGGGTCGTCCGCCAGGTCGGTCAGGACCTCGGGCGCGAGTGCCGATTGCGTCTGCGACATGGCCCGTGCCGCCGCGGCTCGCAATTCATCAAGGTCATCTTCCACGAACTGCAGCAGGTCCAGTCCCATCGAGGGTGTCGCCACCTCGCCGAGCACCCGTCCCAGCACTTCGCGCAGGTGTTTTTGGGCGTTATTCATATTTTGAATATAAGGAAGCAGCAACTGGGGGCGCTCCGCGCAGCACTGGATGAGTGCGCCCTGCAGTGGTAGCTCTGGTACAGTCAGCCCTTTCTCTCCCAACCACGCCAGAATCTCTTCCGCTGCTTGGGGACAAGCCATCCGCCCTAATCCTCGCAGCGCAGCCATGCGCGTTTCCAAATCGCGATCCCGCAAGCCTTCGGCCAACGCGGGAATGCCTTCCGGTGCGCGGGTACGGCCAAGTGCCACCAGAGACCGCATCCTACGCCAGCCCTTGAGTTGCCGGGCTTCAAAGATGCGTTTTTCGATCAGCCCGCTGGTCCGCAGAAATTTCAGCAATCGGGCCGATTGGTCTGGGCCGGCTGCTTCGAACGCATCAAGCGCGATCGTCTCGACGATTCGTCGGTCGAACGGTTTCCTTCGCCACGTCTCGTATGGAATCTCCCCCGAGATGAGCGCATCCCATCTTTGGCGGAATTCGTAGACGCGGGCGTCACGCTTCGCGAAATACCACTTCCGATACGCTCTCCGCAGAAAAATGAACGCGAGCAGCAGTCCGATGGCCACGAGGGCCGCGATAATGGCCTTCAGCACGAATGCCGCGGGGCCTAGCCGCCAAAACTTTTCAAAAATGGATTCCATAATTTAGTCCGAACGATGTGTCCGTTCTGTTTTCCGTCCGCTTTTGATACGAGCCGTAACCCGTCAGGTCCTGCCGGGCAGTAAATTGGAGGCGCAAACCTCCACCGTAGGTTTGCGAGGCAAATCGGCCGATTTGGTCCAGCACTCCGAAATTTTCCGTGCCAGCCGCAAAGAACACATTTCCGGAAAGCCGTTTTGGGCCCCAGTTTGCCAGTGGAAATCCGAGGCGCGTGATCCCTGAAGGGCGCCATTCGGCGGACGTACCCGAGAAGGCGCTACGTGCACCTGTTGCTCCGAGCGATAGCGTCCACTCGCGAGGCAGGTAGACAATTGCGGTTCCCGTCAGAGTCAAGATCCTGGACGCTTGATACCAATACCAGTGCTGCCCGTACACGGTTTCGACCGCGCGCACCAAGGTTGTTTCGCCACCCTTCCACCCGTGGTCAAGATCAAAAAAGGCTTCACTTTTGGGGATCACCGCGTTGTCATCCCCGACCGCGCCGCCCGCTGTTATGGCTCCCCATTGGGGCTGGCGCCGGGTAACACTGCCTGCAAATTTTCCAGCTTCGGCGCCCCCACGTTGATAAAAGCTGCCGGCAACCGCCGTGGCCCAACGTGGCGTCCATTGCGAGGCGAGGCTTATCCATTCGTCATGATTGGCATCGGCAAAATTGAAAAGGTCGTTGCCCTGGCCGAACCGTAGTTCATGTTTGAGTGGGGGGCGCAGGGAAATCAGTCCAGCTCGCGCTTCCTCACTGGTGGGATCGAGATTGAGCGCATTTTGAAATTCCAATCGCGCTTCGTTTCGCTCCTCCGCCACCCGCAACGCCCGAGCACGGGCGGCATGCAAGTCGGCCCGGGTGGGATCGAGTTTTACAGCAGTGTCCAGTGCGCGCAGGGCTTCAACGATTCTTCCCTCACGCAAGTACACATTGGAGAGGCCCATCCAGTTGTCCGGATCATTCCGGGAGACCCTTAGGATTTCTAGATACACTTTCTCCGCTTCCGGAAGATGCCCTGACCAAACAAGAACGCGTGCACGCCATGCCCGGATGTCCATGTCTTGCGGCGCCCGGGAGCTCTCCTGATCCACGGCACGCAACGCTGACTCCCAATCCTTTGTGTCGCAGTACTTCCGAACTTGTATTTGCCAGTCAGGAATTTGGGATTGCCCCCAGAGAGCGCAAGCCCCGAATAGCAACACTAACAGCAAGCAGGGAATCAGCATCCTGCGCGAAGGGCGGGCCCCACGGCTTGATGAGTTCTCTTTGAGGCCAATATCGAATATCCAGTCCACAGACATTTGCTGATTAGGTATGTTGCAAGAAGAGCGCCATTGGTGGCGTCAAGTAGAAAGAGTGTGTCAAGGCAAGTGCCTTATAATGTGTAATCTTCCGGGAGACGAACATACGTAGTAACGCAATTCGGCGGCACCACCATCGTGTGCCTATGGAATTGTCTCAATCTGATACGGATGGGACTGATTGAGACACATCTCGCAATAATTTCGGCTTGGGTAACGAATACTTTGATTAATGCTGACCTTGTCCAAATCCCTGCAGGAACGCGAACGAAAGCTTTTCCAAAATGGGAATCGATCTGGACTTTGTCATTCGAATGGAAAACCCACGAGCTAGCCATCGTTTTTCGCGAAATTGATTTGGGCATCGAGGACAAGCGCGCACCTGAATTTGAAATGGCGCGTGGGGGAGAGGCTGTCCGCCAAAGCTTGCGCTTGTGCCGAGTGTTCCTATTCTCGTGGTCCTGAACAGCGAGCGAGCCGGATTGGTACCACAGCGTTTCTTCATCCCTATAAATAAAAAAAACGAAATATGGAATTACTTCTGCGGAGGACTCCTTGTATGATGCGGACCAAGCCGGTCGGAGAGGCTGGGGGAGACACGTTGAGATAAGGAGAACTCGCCATGATGATTGGGAATCGTCTGCGTGCCCTTAGGGCAGCGAAGAAGTTGTCACAAGGTGATGTCGAGAAGCGATCGGGACTCCTACGCTGCTACGTCTCCCGGGTGGAGAATGGGCACACCGTCCCAGCCATCGATACGCTGGAGAAGTGGGCACGCGCTTTGGGAATTCCCATGTACCAGCTATTTTACGAAGGCGAAGCGCCGCCGAAGATACCAAAGGACATCTGGCACCTGGGAATGTCATCCAGACGAGCGGGGCCGAGCGTGCTGGCTGATCGTTATCTCTCCGAGATGCAGCAATGTCTTACCAAACTGGACCAAAACGACCGAGCTTTAGTTCTTCATCTGACGAAGACAATTTTGACCACCCGGAGAAGTGGAAGAAGCTAGGAGTTGTCATCTGCAAGAACGCAGCCCGAATTCCGTGAGTGCGCGAAAGTTCGGGAGTGTGATGAGCCGGAGAACAGGAAATCTTTGAGCAGGCACACTTCAGCTAGGCTTCCTTGCGGTCTATCACCTCTCGCACCTTGTTGGCCAGTTGCCAGGCGTCAAACGGCTTTTGGAGAATGGTTGTTTTTTCAATGGTACGCAGCTCGCGAAGTTTCGAGTCGATGCCGGCCACGGTGGATGCCATGACCTCGGATCGCCTGTACCGATCTGCCCTTTCTTTTAAAGAGACGTATGAGGAAATTCGACGGTGGTCGGGGATTCGATGCGATCCCCAGGTTTGTGATAGTTTTCTCCGCATTCCAGTGCAAGTTCGGGGAGCGATCCGAATCGAAAATACGAGCCGGTAAATTCAGTCCTTCGAAATGCTTAATCGCATATTTACTCAAAGGGGAATCTCTTTTTCTGTTTTGATGCAGCGGAATGTCGCGCATGTTTAGATAAGAGGTGCATCCGAAGGATTAGATGGCATCAACATCAAACAGCACCGAAAGGTGGGTCGATCATGTCAGTGACCGAGCCACCGTTGTCCACAATGACCGTTTAATTGCACGTCATCTGCTCTTCGCTCTTTCCGTTGTCCTAGTCTACTTTCTGCTGAGTCAACCAAAGATTATATTGGTATCTCCTGACCTCGGGTTTACGGCTTGGTACCCCGCGGTGGGCCTCGTTTTCGCAGTCATGTTGTGCGTGAGTCCGCGTTATTTTCCCCTATTAGTCTTGGCTGACATGCTCGCAGGCTTTACCATCTACCACCAACCCCTGTTTTCCTGTAGTGAAACCGTCGCACCCGTCATCAGCGCGGGCTCATACGCGGTTGCTGCGTACCTTCTTCGCGGTCCATTGAGGATCGATTGGACGTTGCGACATCGGCGAGATGTTGTGCGTTATGTCTTCGTGACGATGGTTGCGGTTGTTCCAGCCATGTTCGCGGGAGTTGCATCCCTCGTGAAAGACCACACGATTGCGGCAAATCAGTTTTGGGGCTCGGCGCTGCAATGGTACGTAGGTGACGCCATTGGTTTAGTGGGATTTGCGCCATTTCTCCTTATCCATGTGTTTCCGCGGGTCGAGAGAGAGTTGTCGACCTTTCGCCGGGAGGCGGGGCGACGCATCGAAGGGCGAAGGGCCGAACTCGCGAGGAGTCACTCTAGGGAGATTCTGGAGGCGGCCGGACAATTAGGCGCTATTGTCCTGGTTTTGTGGATCATGTTCGGTCGCTCGTTCGGACCTAAGCAGTTCTATTACTTGTCATTCGTGCCCATCATCTGGATTGCGATGCGCCAAGGTATACGGCGTGTGGTCACGGCGCTGGTGATTTTCAACTTTGGAATTGTGGTTGCGCTGAGGATCGTTCCGTTGCCCCCGGATTTTCAGCTCAAGGTGGGCGTACTCATGCTTGCCGTCTCAGCCACAGGGCTAATCGTCGCATCGGAGGTTTCCGAGAGACACCGCACTGCACGCCAATTGAGGGACCGCACCGGCTTCCTGAACTCACTGATCGAGCACAATCCTCTGGCAATTGCCGTACAGGACGGCGAGGGAAGAGTGCGTTTTTGCAACGACGCATTCACAAATCTTTTCCAATACTCTCATGAGGAGCTGGTCGGAAATCGGCTTGACCGGCTGATTTGCCCTTCAGAAAGCCTGGCGGGGGATTTTAGGCTGGCCGCACCCCCATGGTCAGGTGAATCTGTTCACAAGGCGGTCCGGAGAGCTCGCAAGGATGGAAAGATTCTCGATGTGGAACTACATGAAGTGGCGATCGATTTAGACATCCGGCATCCAGGGGCTTACGCGATTTTCCGTGACATCTCGGAAGAAGTGAAATCGGCTGCGGAAGCCGAGGAACATGCAAAGTCATTGAACAACCTGGTGACGGAGCTGCAGCTGAGAACCATGCAAATGTCGCTCCTCAATGAGATGGGAGACTTGTTGCAGTGCTGCGGAAACATGGACGAGGCGTTTGCAGTTGTAGCGCAATCCGCAAGAAAGCTTTTCTCAGCGTCAACGGGAGGCACGGTGTTCGTCTTCGGGCCGTCTAAGGAGGCGCTCGAGGCAGCGGCGACATGGGGAGAGGGTCTTGCTTCTGAGTCAGTGACTTCTCGGGCCGACTGCTGCGCGTTGCGGCGTGGGCAACCGCACTGGAGTGAACAGCCGGGCGAAGGTGTTATCTGCCCACACCTGAAAGATCCCGTCGCGGCCAGTTATCTATGCGTGCCGATGGCGGCCCAAGGGGACACTCTGGGGATCTTGCACGTGCAGTACAATCGCAGCCAGAGCGCAAAGGGAACGGAGGCGTTTGAATCGCTCCAGCAATCTCAACAGCGGCTTGCCATTGCCGTGGCCGGGCACGTGGGGTTGTCTTTGGCTAGCTTGCGGTTGCGCGAATCACTCCGGGAACAGTCCACTCGCGATCCTCTTACGGGACTATTCAACCGCCGATTCATGCAGGAATCACTGGACCGCGAAATACTCCGCTCGAAACGGAAAGGGTGCCCGCTCACGGTTGTCCTGCTGGATATCGATCACTTCAAGCACTTCAACGACACGTTTGGACATGAGGCCGGCGACGCGGTTCTGTGCTTAATGGCAGAGACGCTGCGCCTCCACTACCGCGGTGAGGACGTAATCTGCCGTTATGGCGGAGAGGAATTTGCAATCCTTCTTCCAGAAGCGGAGGCAGGGGATGCGGCCAGGCGATCCGAGGGTTTGCGTGAGGCAATTAAGACACGCAGAGTCCTGCACCTGGGGAATGTCCTCGACACGATTAGTGTCTCTATAGGAATTGCAGCGTATCCCGAACATGCCAGCGATGGAGTGGAACTACTTCGGGTAGCGGATGCTAGCCTCTATCAATCCAAGGAAATGGGGCGCGACCGCATAACCATAGCTGGCAGATCCAAGGGGTAGCATTCAAGCTGGAATCCCGAATTGTGGGATATTTCAATTGTTCCCGGCTCCGAGCCGGGGCACTCTGTTACGCCCGAGCACGATCTGATCCTTCCAACAATCGGACCTACACAGGATTCATCACCCATTCGCGGGTGCTTTCAAGAAATTGAAACGCATAGCGCTGCCACGGCGTGCGAGGGGACTCCTTGCGCGCGACACGCGCGCGCCCTACGAAACGGTCTAGTTCGATCCCAAGATGAACTTCAACAACAGCGTCAATCGGCAGCGTTAATTGGCAAATGCAAATAAACCCGCCCGCGCTCAAATTTTCGGTCATCGTCATTTCTGCTGATGCTGCACCGCCCGTGTTGGCCCCCTTGAGCGTCACGATGGCTCGGAGAGGCACGCGGACATGGGCGCGGCGTTCGGGGCGTTCCTGCTGCAACTCGCTGGCGAGTTTTGACCGGAGCAGATCAAAGTCCACCGGCTTTTCAATGAACTCTCTTGCTCCCAGGTTCAGGCAGTGGGTTTTGTATCGTTCTGCCGACTCCCCGGTGACCACAAAGACGGGAGTTCGCGAAGTGTAACTCAGTGTATGGAGACACTGACACAGCTCAAAGCCGGAGTACTTCGGCATCATGAGATCCAAAAGAATTGCCGCAGGTTTATGCTTAAGCGCGAGCCCTAATACCTGTTCAGCGTCACTTGCCGTGACCACGTTATACGTATCGGATAAATTGATTCTAAGAAGTCCAAGCATGGATGGATCATCGTCGACAATCAAGATTGTATGCATGAAGGTTGGCTCCTCGCGAAGAATTGCTGATTGAGACGCCAGTCGCCGAAGCGAGAGGAAGGCGTGGATTCGAAATCTTGAGAATCTGATCGCCGCATACAGTGGTCAGTGGGCGGGCATTTCTTCAATTTAGGCAGTCCATGCGAAACGCGGTACACCGAGCACGACGGCACAACATTTGGGACGATCCGTTTACGTCGTGAATCCGATCTGTGCAAGGAATTTGCTGTCTGGAAACAATCACTTCCTAAAAGCTCAGTCGTTGCATACGGCTTGTTTAACTGAACGCCGTATGGCCAGGTCCGATTCACGATTCGAGTCCCGCACGCGAAGTGATCATACGGATATTTTCCAAAGGGCGGACATTTGATGGAATGCCCAGAGGGGCTCGGCGGAGCTGTGGACCTGAGTGTGCTTCGTACTGGAAGCAAATTGTTTTCCGCAACGTACTGGTCCCTGTCTTTTGCAAGACTGCCTACTACGGTTCTCGTTAGAGTGCCGTATGAATGACTTACGGACCTTCATCTATTTGTACGATCATACCCTTAATTATAGGCTACGCAATTAAGTCCCAAACAAGGAATAGGTCCTGCCTGTGAAATTTCTGTCCGTTCCGGGATTGCTCCAGCCGCAAGTAATGACGAGGGCGAGTTTGTCGGGACGGCGTGTGGGGCCGGCGGGCCGCAATCCGCAAAGTCCCGTCAGGCAGCTTGCGGGTACAAGGCCTCGTGATCCTCACCCAGAGTCCAGGGATTCGCTGCTATGTGACTCCGTTTCTCCGGGGATCGACCGGGGTCGAGGGGAACTGAAAACTTCCCTTGAGCTTTGGAAATTTAACTGGGGGGCAAATGAAAGAGGTTCGGATTCTCATTGCGGACGATAGCGAGTTCGTTCGAGGCCGTGTTCCATCAATCCTAGCCGCTTCATGGTGACTTGCGCACTCGTGCCGGACCTCTATTGCCCAGGCTACAGTTCGGCGGAGACGCTTTCGAAGGAAGCGAATCTCATCCGCACGGCAGTCCCCTACAAGGTGGATGCCTCGAAGATCACAGCTGGCATTGCTTCTGAGCTGTCGGCCAAAGGAAAACGTGGAAAGAGCACGCGGAGATCATCTGGCAGAGCAGGCGTTAAACGAAGGTCATCAAACCCCGCGAAAGTGCATCGTGCTTAGCGTCTATTTAGCGTCCAGTTTGCCGGGTTTCACACGGACTTAGGAGACCAGGAAGATTTGGCAGATGTTCTCATAAACCATGTAATGGCATATAGTTATGCCCAAGTTGAAGGCTTTCGAGGATTTGGCGGATTTCCAGATGATAGAATCCGGCTTACAGGCTCACTCGCCATAATGCTTTTGTTTTGGGTCACCCGTACCGTGCACCCGCTGTGTAACTCACTTCGGCGAATTTGCGGATTTTTGCCAGTTTGACGATTCGAAGAATCAATAACTTGCGCGGAATCATTAGCACTTGGGCACAATTTCTGGTTTTTCTTCTGCACCATTCTATAAAATCGCGTGTGCTACTCTAACGACCCCGAGATAAGTGTTTAACGGGAATGCTAACGGGAAGCTTCCCGTTGAAAGGGATTCGTCCCCAGAGTGCGTCGGCCAGCGCCTCCATCGCGGGAGGAAGGATGCTGTAGGTGCAGAGGTAAGTTGGAGCTTCGGGGTACGCGGCAAGGTCGTAGGGCATCCGTAGGGCTACGGCAATGACCTTGCGTCCTTCCTTCAGCAACCTGTTAACGAGAGCGGCCTGGCCGGGGTGGTCCGCAGCGTTAATCGTCCCAATGATTATAAGATCATATTTAAGGAGTTGGGCGCAGCTCTCTCTAATTTCCGCGGCGGAAGGATTCATCGCCGCTGTGAAATCGTCAACTTGGCGGTGATAGCGCCGAACGGCCGAGGCCAAGGCTGGAACCACGAGCGAGGAAGTATCTGCGGGGGTTAGGTCTTCCGGACGTGGAACAACGACGGCGATTCCGGCGCTGGCATGCAGATTGAGTGGCAATTGCCGGGTCGTGTCACGCACGAGCGTGACGGACTTCTCCGCGACTTCTCGCGCCAGCGCGCGATGCTCGCGGCAGCCGATCACGCTTAGGGGCGGCTGCTTGGAGCGGAGGAGCCAGGATTTCAGACGGAGAATGCGCCGCGCCGAAGCATGGATTTCCTTAGGCGAGAGAAGGCCGCGACGGGCTGCCTGAATTGCACAGGAATACGTGGAAGATACCCGGGCTAAATCGTGATTCAGCAGCAACAAATCGACACCGGCTCCCAAAGCGGCCAGCGCGTCCACAACCAGTCCTGGACCCTGCTCGATAGCGTGCATATCCATCGCATCACTGACGATAAGGCCGTCGAAACCCAGCTTGCGGCGGAGCAAGCCGCCCAAGATATTTTGTGAAAGGGTGGCCGGCAGGTTCGTGCCCCCGTTCAACGCGGGAAAAACAATGTGGGCCGTCATCATGAGCCGCACACCCGCTTGGATGGCCGCTCGAAACGGCGGCAATTCCACACGATGAACTCGATTTGCGTCGTGCGACAGCACCGGGGCGCCGTGATGTGAGTCGGTCGCAGTATCGCCGTGACCTGGAAAATGTTTTGCCGTTGCGGCCACGCCCGCCGATTGCAAACCTCTAACAAGAGCAGCGCTCAGCCTCGATACAAGGGCCGGACTTTCTCCAAACGAACGCGTGCCTACGACGGGGTTGGCCGGATTGTTGTTGACATCGCAGACCGGCGCAAAGTCGACGTTCACTCCGACAGCAGCGACCTCTCGTCCAAGAGCCCTTCCTACTTTGTAGGCCAGTTTTTCAGAGCGTGTGGCGCCTATCGCCATATTCCCTGGAAAAGGGGTCGCGTCTCCGATGGCCATGAGTTGGCCGCCTTCCTGATCCGCAGCGATCAGGAGAGGCGGTTGGCCGGTCTGCGCCGCAGCCTTCTGCAGTGCCGCAGTCAACTGACGCAACTCGGAAAGGCTTCCCATGTTCTTGGCCCGAAAAAGGACAATGCCACCGACGTGCTGGCTCTTCAGGATCCGCAGCAACTCGGAGGGTGGTTTTCGCTTGCCCGTGAAGCTCAAAAGGAATTGTTGCCCGATCGATTGTTTTAGTGTCAACGACATGGAATGCTCCTCAACAATTCTGGATGCGCTTACTGCCGCGATTAGAGTTCGGCGGGTTGGGGTTCTGGAGGCGTGATCGCGCCACCTCGGATGGGGATGAACCGCGAAAGAATCAAGGCGGGGATGGCGGAAATCAGTGCCCAAATGAAGAATCTTCGGTAGCCCAGCGCCACTTCGATTTTTCCGCTCACGGTGCCCGGAAGCATGAGGCCCAGGTTCATCAATGCAGTCGCAAAGGCGTAGTGAGCCGTCTGGTACTTTCCTGGGGCAATTTCCTGCATCATCAGCAGAATTACGCCCACAAAACCAAAGCCGTATCCGAACATCTCCAGGCTCATTGCGATAGTCACGGCGACGTGATTTGTCGGGAGGGCCGTGCTCAGGTAGTAGTAAGCAAGCATGGGGAGATTCATGGCGCAAATAAGCGGAAGCAAAGCACGCTTCAGGCCCAGCCAGGAAGTGAAGTAGCCTCCGAGGATGCTGCCAAGGATGAAGGCGACTGTTCCGAATGTGCCGTAGATGGTGCCGAACTGATCTGTTGTCAAGCCCAGGCCGCCGAGGGACCGTTTGTCCACCAGAAAGAGCGGCCCTATTCTTACGATTTGACCCTCGCCGGCGCGATAGAGGAGGAGGAAGACGAGGAGCAAAATGATGTTGGGCTTCTTGAAAAAGCTCACGATCACGTCCCAAAAGGTCGCGGCCATCTCGTGAAAACTCTCAGAACGCCGCTCTGCGCCCGTAGGCAGCACACGCAGGTGATAGAGACTCAACATCACCAGGAGCAATCCCATACCGGCGAAGATGGCCATCCAGGCGTGCGGCACATCGAAGCGCGCTTCGAGAAAACCCGCCAGAATCACCAGGGCTCCCTGCGAAAAGAAACGCGCGACATTGTAGAAGCCGCCTTGCCAGCCTGCATAGGCAGCCTGCTGTTTCGCGGAAAGACTGGCGATGTACAAACCGTCAGCGGCAATGTCATGTGTCGAGGAACAGAACGCGACAACGGCGAAAAGAGCGAGCGTGTAGCGGAAGTAATTTGGCAGCGGCAGGCAGAGGGCGATCGAGGCCAGGCTCAATCCTCCGGCAAATTCGAAAAGGACTACGAAGAATTTCTTGGTCTTGAACATTTCGAGCAGCGGGCTCCAAATCGGCTTCAACGACCAGGGAAGGAGAAGCCAACTGGTGTACAGGGCAATGATGTCGTTGGGAAGGCCGAGACGTTTGTAAAGGATTCCGGCGATGAGGGAAATCGCGAAGAAAGGGAGACCCTCCGCGAAGTACATGGTCGGAACCCATGCCGCCGGATGAATCCGGGTCGTCACGCTATCCTTGGCCATCGCACCTTTCTTTGCAGTCTGGAAACTGATGGGCCGAACGTGCTGTCGAAGTCTTGCCAGATACAGAGATGCAAATCCCCCTCAGGCTGCATTTTAATGCGAGGAGGATCCTATGCTCTTGCATGCTGGCAAGAGCCCAGAGTTCCCAAGGCCCCGTAGGCAGCCCCAAGCAAGGGAGCATCCTCATTCAAGATGACAAAGATCGGCACGCGGGCAAGGACAGCATTGAGCGGCGCTTTGTCAGAAAAGGAGTGGCAGAATGTGCCCTCCTTGAGTTTTGGCAATATTTTAAGAGCGATGCCGCCTGCCAGGTACACGCCGCCATAGGCAAGAACCCGCAAGGCCAGGTTCCCGGTTTCGGCGCCAAACGCATCGATCCAGAAATCGAGTGTTTCCACGCAAACTTCGCAAGCGCCGGACATCGCGTTCTGCGTGATCTCTTTCGCGGAATCAC
>WNFR01007427.1_pt1 | contig 18666 bp, 10 predicted proteins | sample 5400221 | NCBI WGS metagenome assembly WNFR01 (sample SAMN13153357, study PRJNA577476) | soil metagenome | isolation source: 40 cm soil under Madrone tree | place: USA:California | collected 2016-06-14 | reverse complement strand
CTTCCGCACAAGCTGCATGAGACGAAAGTCGCCTTCGAATACACCATGGTCGAAAACGCGAAATGGAAACTCGTCTGGGAGAATAACCGGGAGTGCTATCACTGTTCCGCCAATCACCCGGAGTTGACCCGCACGTTTCCCGAAGATCCGACCATCACCGGCATCGACGGGGCGGCCGGCGATCCACGGATTGCGGCCAAATGGCAGCACTGGGAGGCGATGGGGCTGCCCAGTAAATTCCGCATCTCGGCGAACGGCCAATACCGGGTCACGCGCTATCCGTTGAACGAAGGTGCGACCAGCTTCACCATGGACGGCAAGCCCGCGGTCGGCCGTCCGTTGTCCGCCTCCATCGGCGAGCCCGATACCGGCTCGTTGCTGCTGTTTCATTTCCCGACCACGTGGAATCACATCATGGCGGACCATGCCACGACGTTCCGCATGCTGCCGCTGTCGCCGACCACGACGCAGCTGACCACGAAGTGGCTGGTGCACAAGGACGCGGTCGAGGGGATCGACTACGACTTGAAGCGGCTCACCGAAGTCTGGATGGCCACCAACGATTCGGACCGCCGGGTCTGCCAGGAGAATCAGATCGGCGTGAACTCGCCGGCCTATGAACCGGCGCCGTATTCGCCCGTACACGAGGACGGCGTGAGCCAATTCGTCGACTGGTACTGCACGCATCTCGAGGAACGACTTACGGAAGATGCGAAGTAGCGCCGCTTGAAGTATTCCGCGTGGTCATTGCTCCGCGGGGCTCTATCCGGACATCGGAACTGGGAACCTGCTTGGGCCGACGCCGCGCGGCGCTCCAGCTACGACGTGATCATCGTCGGCGGCGGCGGGCATGGGCTCGCCGCGGCATACTACCTGGCCAAGAATCACGGCGTTACGAACGTGGCGGTCTTGGAGCGCGGCTGGATCGGCGGCGGCAACACCGGACGCAACACCACCATCGTGCGCTCCAATTATTTGTTTCCGGAAAGTGCGCGGCTTTACGATTTCTCCTTGAAGTTGTACGAGAGCCTGTCGCAGGAACTCAATTTCAACATCATGTTGAGCCAGCGCGCGCTGGTGATGCTCGTGCACAGCCGCCACGACCTCGATTCGATGTCTCGCTGGGCGAATGCCATGCGGATGAACGGCATTGCGGCGGAGTTGGTCACCGCGGCCGAAGTCGGTGCGATGGCGCCCGCGCTCGATCTGTCGCCGAGTGCCCGTTTGCCGGTGCTGGGCGGGTTCGTGCAGCGGCGCGCGGGAACCGCGCGGCACGATGCCGTCGCCTGGGGATACGCTCGCGCGGCCTCCGCACTGGGGGTGCACATCATCCAGAATTGCGAGGTTCGCGGCTTCATCCTGGAGTCCGGCAAGGTCGCCGGCGTCGCTACCGGCCACGGACCGATCCGGGCCGATCGAGTCGCAATCGCGGCCGCGGGACACAGTTCGGTGCTGGCCAATCTGGCGGGATTCCGGCTGCCGGTGACGAGCTACGCACTGCAGGCCATGGTGAGCGAACCGATCAAACCCATTCTCGATACCGTCGTGCTGTCGCCGGGAACCGGCGCGTACGTCAGCCAGTCCGACAAAGGCGAGATCGTCATGGGAGCCATGCTCGATCTGTTTCCATCGTACGCGCAGCGCGGAAGCTTTGCCGTCAAGCAGGCCATCATTGCCGCAGTGCTGGCCCTGTTTCCGTCGTTCAGCCGCCTGCAATTGCTGCGTCAGTGGGCGGGTATCGTCGACGTGGTGCACGACTCCAGTCCCATCATCGGGCCGACTCCCGTCCCCGGCCTTTACATCAATTGCGGCTGGGGAACCGGTGGATTCAAGGCAATTCCCGTGGGCGGCTGGACGCTTGCGCACGTGCTTGCCACGGGTAGAAGCCATGCGCTGGCCGAGCCGTTCCAACTGCAACGATTCATCGACGGCCGGCTGATCGACGAAGCAGCCGCATCCGGAATCGCGCATTAGCGGGTCCGGGCACACATCATGATGAGAATACCCTGTATCCATTGCGGGCCGCGCGACGAGAACGAATTCGTGTGCGGCGGCACTTCTCACATTCAGCGGCCTGCGCAGGACGCCAGCGACGAGACCTGGGGCAGCTATCTCTTCTTCAGGGATAATCCGAAGGGCCTGCACCTCGAGCGCTGGCGCCATGTACAGGGCTGCGGGCGCTGGTTCAATCTGGCGCGCAACACGGTGACGCACGAGGTGCTGTACGCCTACGCCATGACCGAGCCGCCGCGGTGACGTCATCGCGTCTGCCGGCTCCGTTCGGGCTCCGCCTCGACCGCAGGGTGTCGGTGTCGTTCGAATTCAACGGCCGGCGCATGAACGGCTATGCCGGCGATACGCTGGCGTCCGCCTTGCTGGCCAATGGGGTGCAATTGGTGGGACGCAGCTTCAAGCTGCATCGTCCAAGGGGATTCTATTCCTGCGGTGTGGAGGATCCGTCGGGCTTGGTGGACGTGGGTGCCGGCGCGACGCGGACGCCGAACCAACGCGCGACCGTGATCGAACTCGCCGAGGGCCTCCGTGCCGCGAGCGTGAACTGTTGGCCCACCGTCGAATTCGACTTGGGGTCGGTCAGCGGCATGCTGTCCGCACTGTTGCCGGCGGGGTTCTACTACAAAACGTTCAAGTGGCCGAACTGGCATTTATTCGAGCCCATGATCAGGCGCATGGCGGGACTCGGGCGCGCCGCAGGCGTTGCGGATCCGGACCGCTATGAAGAGGTCGCGGCCGTTGCGGACGTGCTGGTGGTGGGCGGCGGAATCGCCGGATTGAGTGCCGCGGTTTCGGCGGCGCGCTCGGGCGCAGACACGATATTGCTTGCGGGCGGCGCTTTTCTCGGCGGCGGCCTAAGTTGGCGCGGCGACGCGGACATCGACGCACTCGTCGCCGCAGCGCGGCGAGCCGGCGTGCGAATACTGACCCGTGCGCTGGCGTTCGGCGTCTACGACCATGGACTCGTCTGCGCGCGGGAGTCCCTGCCGCAGGGATCCGCCCGGGCCTCCGGTTCGCCGGCCGCCGCTTCGCAGGTCGACAGGTCGAGCGGCGCCGGCCGCGGCGTGTTGCGCGAGCGTCTATGGAAAATTCGCGCACGGCACATCGTCGCTGCCGCCGGGGCGTTCGAACGGCCCATGCTGTTCCCGGACAATGACCGGCCGGGCGTGATGCTGGCGGGTGCCGCCGAGAAGTTCGCGCATGCATTTGGCGTGGCTTGCGGGCGGCACGTGGTCATCGCAGCAAACAGCGATTCCGCTTACGGTGTCGCCGAGTCGCTGCGCGGCGCGGGGGTGAACGTGGTCGCGCTGGTCGACCGTCGCGCGCGCGCCGATATCGGCGTCGACAGCTCGAGCTTTCGCACCCTTACCGATGCGGGAATCGCCAGAGTCGATGGAACCACTTCGGTGCGCGGTTGCACGGTCGTGTCAGCGGGCGCCGCCGGACGTTCCGAGACCTTCTACTGCGACTCGATCTTGAGCGCGGGGGGCCACGCCCCGGCGGTGCATCTGCACTCGCAGGCGGGCGGCAAACTGCGCTGGCTGGAAGACGCGGCCATGTTCGTCCCCGATGGCCACGCGCCGGGATTGGTTAGCGTCGGTGCGTGCGCGGGAATATTCGATCGGGAAGCAGCGGCCGAGCATGCGTCCCAAGTCGGTCGCGCGTTGGCAAGCGGCGTCGTTCCCCCCGTGGCGACGCCGCACGGCGCGGGCCGCTCGCTGCCTTCCACGCTGCTGCCCGGGGTGACGGGCAAGCAATTCGTCGACCTGCAGAACGACGTGGCGGTTGGCGACGTCGGCCTCGCCGCACGCGAGAACTATCGTTCCGTGGAGCATCTCAAGCGCTATACGACCACGGGCATGGGCACGGATCAGGGCAAGACCAGCAATGTCAACGCGCTGGTGTTGATGGGCGATTTTACCGGCCGGCAACCGGCTGAGGTCGGCACCACGAAGTTTCGTCCGCCGTTCGCACCGGTTTCGCTGGGACTCATCGCCGGGCGCCGTGTCGGAGCGCGGTATCGGCCGCTGAAATCGCTGCCCGCCGAGCGCTGGCATCGAGCGCGTGGTGCCCTGTTCGAGCAATTCGGCAGCTGGTCCCGGCCGGCCGCGTATCCGCTCGCGGGCGAGACCCTCGCTGTCGCTGCGCAGCGCGAGGCGCGTGCCGTGCGCGCCAGCGTCGGCGTCCTCGACGGTTCGCCCTTGGGTAAGCTGGAGGTGTTCGGCCCGGATGCGGCCGAGTTCCTGGATCTCATGTACGTGGGCACGCTGTCGACGCTCGGCATCGGTCAGGCGCGCTACGGAGTGCTGCTGAACGAGAACGGCATCGTCGTGGACGACGGCATCGTCGCGCGATTGGGTGAGCAGCACTATTGGGTCAATACCACCAGCGCCGGCGTGGAGCGCACGACGGCCGCTTTCGAAGAATGGCTGCAATGCGAGTACACGAATCTACGGGTGGTGGTCACGCCGGTGACGTCGCGCTGGGGCAACGTCACGGTGGCGGGCCCGAAGGCCTGGCAGTGGTTATCCGCCATCGGCTTCGATGCCGCGTTCGCGCCCAGATCGATGAAGCATATGACCCTGCATGCAGGCGCACTGGAGGGCGTACCGCTGCGCGTGCTGCGCGCCAGCTTCAGCGGTGAACTCGGCTACGAGGTCAACCTGCCAGCCGAGCGGGTGCACTGGCTCTTGGACCGTCTATGGGCCCGCGCGCCGGAATTCGCAGCGGTGCCTTATGGCATCGAAGCGCTGGAAATTCTGCGCACCGAGAAAGGCTACATTCATATCGGCACCGACACCGACGGCACCACGTTGCCGGGCGACATCGGCTTCGCACGCGCGTTGGATAAAAAGAAGGCGAACTTCGTCGGCCGCCGCTCCTTGCTCCGGCCCGCGGCCCGCGATCCCGAACGGCTGCAGTTGGTCGCCCTCGCGAGCGGCGACGCATTGACGCCGCTGCCGGTGGGCGCGCAGATCGCGGCGGGTTCGCCGCCGACCCGATCGGAAGGGTACGTGACGTCCAGCTACATGAGTTCGTCGTTGGGCGCTCCGGTGGCGCTCGGCCTCCTGGCGCGGGGTGCGCAGCGTCTGGGGGACAGAGTGCGCGTGCATCACCTCGGAACCAGTTTGGATGCCGTCGTCGTCAAGGCGCCGTTCATCGACCCCGCCGGAGAGCGCCTCAATGGTGAACGCCTCGATGGATGACCTCCGCGATCTCGGGGTCGAGGATGGCTTGTCAGCCGACGGCCTGACGCTTCGCTGGGATCATGGTCTCGCAATAGCCTCTCTTCGCTATTTCGATCCGGCGGGTTCCTTTGCGGTGGAGGTGGGTGAGGTGCTAGGCGGCTCCCTGCCGGAGGCACTGTGCGTCCGTCGGCGCCAACTTGCCACGGCCCGTGATGGCGCGAGCGCGGGTGATGGTGCGAGCACGGTTGGAGCGGACGCGGCCGCGTCGGAACTCGTGCTGGCGTGGCGCAGCCCGACCGAGACTCTACTGTTGACCGCCGACCCCAGCTGCGTCGCCACGGTCGGCGCGTTCGCGGCAACGCGTTCGGATGGATGCCTGGTCGATCAGACCGGCGGCATACTAAGTTTGATGGTAACCGGCCCGCGCGCGCCCGATTTGTTGCTCCGCCTGGGTTCGACCGATGCCATCCCGGCGCTCGGCGAGGCGCGCACCAGTCGGTTGGCGGAGTTGCCAGTGATGTCGCTGTGCACTCGACCGGGCGAGATCCTCCTGCTCGTGGAGCGAGTCTACGTCCGGCACCTGTTCGGGTGGATTCGCGAGACCGTCGCCGATTTTTAATCGGACGTTCGTCAGCCCGTCCTTTCAGGAAACAGCCCGGGCATCCAGCGTGAGGCGAGAGTCGCGGGAAAGGCGAGACGTAAGGGCGCGCGGGTGCTCGCGGAGGTGAGCACCCCCAGCCCCAGCAGGGCGGAGATGACTCGGCGGGCACTGCGCTCGCTGGAATCAACGATTGCGGGCGTGTCGGCGCGCGGGAGTTCGCCGCGGTAAAGCACCGCTTCTAGGATGGACCCGGATTTCGGCGGCAGCTGTTTCAAGCGCATTTGCTCCTCCGCCCACAGCAGAATGCGCGCACGGAGCTGACCCGGTTGCATCAGCCCCTCCATGAAAATCACTTGATCAATACATGTGCTGAGGAAGTACTTGGTGAATTCGGCTAAGGCCTCTTCGCTCAAGTTGCCTCTGCCGTCGAGATCGTTGCGGCGCTGCAGGTCGCAGGCCGCAAGGAGCCCTTTATAGGTATCGATGCTGCGGGCGAGGCCGCGCGCGATCGACCAAACCGCGCCGGTATCGAGCACCTCCAGCAGCGTCGCGTGCGAGATCAGCCGCACGACGCGCCCGTTGCCATCGAGGAACGGGTGAATCCACGCAAGACGATGATGCGCCGCCGCCGCCGCGAGGATTGTTTCGCTCTTGCCGAGCTTGCGGTAGACGTCTTCGAACCGCTTGAGAAAGCGCAGCACCGCCGCCGGGCTGACCGGGACATGAATGCCGACCGTGACATCCCGGTCGCGCAGCGCGCCGGGGATCACCTTGATCTTCTCTTTCGTCGCCGGGTCTTCGATCCACAGCAGGTCATCCGGCAGCAATTCGCAGAAACGGCGATGAATTGCGCGGATGGAATCGGCGGTAAGGGCGCGACCTTTGAGGCCGCCGCCGTCGATCCAGTGTTGGACTGTGATGTGCGCCTTCGCCTCTAACTGGAGGTCGCGCTTTTTCGTATCCTTGCTGTAGTCGCCCTTGAGGGCGCGCTCGATATCAATTGGGTGCGTGTTGTGGCCTTCGATCAGGTTGCTGTAGTAGCAGTTCATCGAGCGCACCAGATCGGCCAGCGACGCCAGCAAACTGTCGGGCAGTGAGCGCCGGAATCCGGCGCTCCTTTGCGCCAGATCCAAGGCGAGATCGGTCAGAGCAGCGCGCTGTCGCGCCCCGTGGCCTATCATCATTGGTTCCATCAGCCCGATGGATTCACCCCCGTCCGGGACCGTTTTTTTGGCCGGTTCTTTGTCCGGTTTCATTTTGCGCATTAGTTATTATATATCAACCCATTATGTAAGTTAGATCTACAAAGTTGGCCGCTTAAATGGCCGCTTTGTTGACCGCTTGTTGGCCACCACTCCTGCTGATTTCCAAGGGAATGGGAAGGAGCGTCCGGCGGGGCAGGCTTGATTTGCCTGCCTTGTGCCCGCTAGGGGTCACGTAGAACAGTCTAGAGAAACGGATGTACCGGGCTGAATACCGGAACGAACAAATAACGCTTCGCGAGTTGGGCGTAGCCGCGATAGACGAAATCTCCATTGCCTTTCAACAGGTCGGCGCGATTGGCGCGGTAATAACGCGGGATGTCGTACCACGGCATGGTGGGCTTCAGGTGATGCGCGACGTGCAGGTTGTTGTACAGATACAGCAGCCCGAACAGCGCGTTCGATTCCACCGATGCGGTGCGTTCCTGCGAGTCTTCCGCGGCTCGATGCTCCGTGAAGGCGCGCAGCAGAGGCCGGAAATGAACCAGAACAACAGTCCCACCGCAACGGCATGCACCGCCCAGTGCGGTAGGTGGGTGTAATCGCCCTTGCGCACGCGGCCGGATTCCCTGGTGACCATTATCCATAGCCGCAGTGCCGGCCCGATGAGAAGCCGTCCTGCCATAGTCTGATTGAAGGTGAGAAGCGCCCGCCTGGTCCGGCTCATGCGTTCCCAGTCCGCTCGCCGCACGTAGTAGGACTCGGTGTCGACGCCGGGAATGGTGAGATTGACGTCCCGATGATGCGTGGTATGGCTCTCGCGGTAGAGGGGGAACGGAAACCACAAACCCAGCGGCGGAAACACCGCGGCGAATCGCAGCCAGGCGGGAACGCCCCGGAATGAGTGGATGGCCTCATGCTGCAGGGAGAAATGCCAGGCCAGCAGGTACGCTCCGACGGGCAAGATGACCCACCAGGGCAGGAGTGCGTTGAACCAGATTAGAAGAAACCACAGCGAATACAGCACAATGGCCACGATCCAGGTCGGACCGTCGAATTGGCGGAATTTCTGTCGGAGCGCGTCCACCCCCGTATTTTAACTCAACTCACAGCGCGAACGCAGGATGGGTCACGACGGCGAGGCGATGCGATCTCCAGTACGCCGTGGCCCTGTCGAACCGCTCCCGCAGTACGGCATAAGCGTCCGAGTCCGGTCCCGCGAAACTCAGCAGCAGCAATTGATCCATCAGGGACTTGAGTGACGCGCTTTGGTGCGCTTCGAGGAATGCCGACTGCAGAGCGGCATGTTCCTTCTCCGATGCCGCCGTCGCAGAAGCCACCAAGGGCGGTATGGGCGTCGGGACGGTCCGCCCGACCACGCGAACCTCGGATGCCAGATCGGGCCGATACTTGCCAAGCAGACGCAATGCGTAGGAATCGATGGGCGCAATGTCCGCCGTGCCGTCGACCACTGCCGTCAGGGCTCCGCTGGGAGTAATCGTGGGGGCGATGATTTCGCTGAACAGGGGCGTCTGGAGCGGCGCGGGCGCCTCGCGGTGTACCGACATCAAGTAGGTCAGCGCTGCGACGCAACCCGACTGGGAACCCGGGACGGTGAACGCGATTCGGTTGCCGAAGGTATCCCGGACTTCTCGAAAGGCGCTGCCCTTGCGAACCACGAAATCACTCCAATAGTGCGGCGTCCCGTGGAATTCCGCTGGCGAAGGGATCGGAGCGGCGATGAGAACGGGTTGCGGTTTCGCGCGCGAATAGGGCAGGCCGCACATGAACACGGCCGCCTGATCGTTCCTCAACCACAGTTCCTCAAGCGGAGCGGGCGCCGGGTGATCGATGACCGTCGTCGGCACGCCCGCCTGCGCGATGATCGCCGACAGCAGATTCCGCCAGACGGCACCGGCTTCCGCGCTGACGGAGTACATCCGGGCATTGGCGATCGTCATTCCGGCGGTACTGATCACTCAAAACTTGTACCCGAACGTGGCGCCGAGAACCCGCGGCCGCAGCGGTGTCTGCGCCTCGATGAATTGGTCGGTGCTGACGAAAACGCTCTTGTTCGAATTGGCGAGATTCTCGCCGTACACGTTCAGGTACCACGCGTCCTTGGCGACCCCGAATGACGCATCGTAGGTTGTGTACGCCGGATTCTCGAAGCGCAACCTGCCGGTGCTGACGCCTCCGGCTTGCGCGAGCGAAGGATTCGAACCCGCCTGTGTGAAGGAGTGGCCGCTGTGCGAGGCGGCGACTTGCACGAACGGCGTGTATCCAGCAAAGGTCCACTCGTAGCGGGCGCGCAGGCTGAACTGGAGCGGCGGCGAATTCGCGGTCGGGGCGCCGACGGGACCGAACGGGTTGGTGACTGGCACGCACTTGAGCCCGAACGAGCTGCACGCGTTAGTGATCTGCTTGCCGAAGTCCGGGCTTGCCGGATTGTTGTTGTACAGAACCGGGGAATTGGTCTGCCGGCTCTGGTTCCAGGATGCCGCGCCCTGCAGGGTCAGTTGATTCGTGATCCGGCTCAACAGCGAGGTCTCGACCCCCTTGACGAGGAAATTCTGACCGTTGCTGTTGAAGAAGATGTTGCCAACCACTCCAGGATCGAAGAAGGCCACTTGGACGTCGTCCCAGTTCTCCCTGTACACGGCCCCGTTCCATTGCAGGCGGCGGTCGAAGAACTCCGTCTTCCAGCCGATTTCATTGTTAGTCAGCTTGTCGGACTTGTAGGAGGACTGGATGAAATACTGCGGCACAATGGCAGGCGTGAAGGCGTGCGGTGAATTGCCGTTCTGGTTGAAGCCACCCGGCCGAAACCCCTGGGAGTACGTGTAGTACACCATGATATCCCGCGTGATGTGCCAGGTGAGGTTGCCGCGGCTCTTGAATCCGGACTCGGTATCCGCAAGCCGCGGATTGTCGAGGTTGTAGGCGGAAAAGTAGGGGGTGCCGGAGTTGAGTACATGGCATCCGGTTGCCGGGATGCCCCCGTCGAAACAATAGAAACTGCCCGTGACGCTGCCCGCCGAGGAGTTGTCGAAGCGAAAATGACGCGTGCCCAGCGTGGCCGTCAAGACCTTGGGAATCAGATCGAAATCCGCCGATGCGAAGAAAGCGGTTTGCTTGGTCGTGCGCGTCGTATCCTGATAGAAGGATGTATTGGGGCCCTGAACCCCGGGATTCACGACGGTCGTGCCGGGGACCGTGCCTATGTTCGCAAAGCAGCCGTCATTGCCCGGGGTATCCGGCGCGCCGTTCGAGGTACACGTAGGAATGTTCTTGTAGTTCCAGCCGGTCTGGTCATCGAGCGTGTTGTTTTCCCAAAAAGCACCGACAATGGCGCGCAACCGCCAATCGTCCGGGGTGCTCACGCGGAATTCGTGCTGCTGATGAGTGTTCTTCTCTGTCGAGTGCCAGGTGGCACTCGGCGAGAAACAGGTGGACTTTAGAGCGGTATGATAATAACTGGGACCATAGCACTGGTAGTAATCCGCGTACACGCCGCGTGCGTAGTTCGTGTAGTCGCCCACTTGCTCGACCTTGCGCACCAGGTAGCCACCGGTGTAGACGGCCTTCAAGTCGCCGAACTTGCCGTTCAATGTCCACGCCGTGCTTTCGAATTTATCCTTGTCAAAGGAGGGGTTGAACAGGGTGACCTCGAGCGGATTCAGCTTTGCGCCATCCGAGGCATTGGGCTGCTGGTAGAACACGCCCCGCGAGTCCATATTTTGGTAGGACTGCGTGATGAGCGCGTCCCAGTCGTCGTTGAACTTGTACAACAGCTCGACGCGGATACCCTTGTAGGTGACGGGATTGATGGCCCGCCCGGCCACGTTGGCGTTGTTGATGGCCGGGCTGCCGGGCGGCACACAGTAGCCTGCATTCGGCAGGCCATCCGGGCATTGTCCCTGTGCATTTGCAGGATAATGCGCATAGTACATGCCGATGTCGGTGTTCTTGCGGGTGAACGTCGCCGGCACGTTGTCGATGTAGCCGCCGCGCTGGTCGTTGTAAATCACCCCGCGCACGGCCATCCTGCCCTCGATCAGCGGGAGGTTCAACACCGCCGTGAGGTCGGAATTCGGATCGCCGTGAGCCGTGATGCCGTAGCCGGCTTTAACATTCCCCTCGGTCACATCGAGCTTCGGTTCGTTGGTGATGTATCGGATCACCCCGGCCTCGGCGCCGGCGCCGTACAGAGTGCCTTGCGGACCCTCGAGAACCTCGATGCGATTGAGATCGGCGGCGTACACATCGAGGTTGCGACCCGGGAGTTGGCCGGATTGGTTGTCCAGGTAGATGGCGACGTTCGGCCACAGGCCCGTCGACGCGCTGCCCTGGCTGGGCTGAGCGCCTGCGCTCAAGCCCCGCATGAACACCTCGTTTTGACCCGGCCCGTTGTTCGCCGACGTCACGTTCGGCAGGTACTTGATGTAGTCATCGAAGGTCGTCACGTTCAACTGGGTCAGGGTTTCAGCGGTAAGCGCCTGGATCTGGATGGGCACGTCCTGCGAGTTTTCCGACCGGCGTTGCGCCGTTACAACGATTTCCTGAATGGCGTCGGAATTGGTCTCCGTATCGGCGGCCGCGGCCGCCGCTGCCGGCAGCGCATACCCAAGGGAGGGACCGCCGAGAATCGCCGCAATCGCCATAGATAACTTTGCATTGTTCATGCTGCATCCCTTTTTAAAATTACGCGTAAGACCGATCCGCCATCGTTATAGTCGCACACGGTCTTGCTGCCGTTGCGAATCCGCCGCGTTGTCGCTCGAACGTCATCTTATTAGTGGTTCTCCGGGTGGCCCAGCTTGAAAGCGACGTTTTCTTGTCAGCGCACGACTCCATCGTGCATGGGCACCGGCAAAGGCAATCGCCTCATAGGCGATAACGGACCAGCGCATCGCCCAGCGCCTCCTTGAGCGCACCCAGCCACGGTTCGTAATGTCTCCACTGGTCGAGGCCTTCGCGGTAGATGGGCTGGCGAACCTGTTCCGAGCTTGCGGTGCGGACGCTGCGTTCGTTTTTGTAGAACTCCAGGCATGCGGGCTCGAAGTCGAGACCGCAGAAATCGAGAATTCGCCGCACATTGTCCTCCAGGTCGTCGACCACATCCTCATGCAAGACACGCAGAACCTTTCCCGGCAGCGCGAAATTCCAATGTTCCATCAACTCCAGATAGGTCCGGTAGTACCGCGCGATATCTTGGACGCCGTAAGTGAACTCCTGTCCGGCGGCGAACAGCTGCTTGAGGTTGCTGAAGCAGCAGGCCATCGGTTCGCGCCGCGCGTCAATGATCCTGGCGTTCGGCAGAATCAAGTGGATGAGGCCGAGGTGCCGGAAGTTGTTCGGCATTTTATCGATGAAATGAGGTTTTCCGGTCCGGTACACGCGCGTGGCATTGAGATATTTCTCGCCCAGCCTGAGAAAGTCCTGGTCGGTCATGTCCGCCATCACGCCGGGATAGCGGGGATTCTGCAGGTCGTGGTCCCGTCCCTGCAATTCGAGCACCATCCGCGGAATGTCGGCCAGCTCCTGTGTGCCCTCGACGCCGGAGTGCGACGCCAGAATTTGCTCGAGTAACGTCGAGCCGGCACGGGGCAGGCCCACGATGAAGATGGGATCGGGCCGTAGGTCGCCGGCACCCGCGCGGTTCGCGAAGAACTCGCGGCTGCAGATTTCGATCTGCTTGCGGGTGTTGGTCTCGATGACCTCCGGGCGGTAGCGGCTTTCGGATCGTTTGTGGGCATTGCCCCGTTCGTAGTAGCGATAAGATTCCTGATAGTCGCCCGCATCCTCGTACGCCTTGCCCAACGCGAAGCACATTTGATAGCGGTCGACGGGTCCGGTGGCCGGCGATGACTCCGCGGCGCGCATGACCTGGATTTCTTCGTTTGGGAAATGATAGGTCTTGAGATTGGCGAGACTCCAGTAGGCGTCGCCGTAGTTCGGCCGGGCGGCGGCGGCGGCTCGGTAGGCCGCGATGGACTCCTCGCGTTTCCCCAAGGTTTTAAGCGAATGCGCCACCGACAGGTGCAACTCGGCCGACTGAGACGCATCGACGAGCAGTTCACGATACAGGGCAACCGCCTTCTCATGTTCTCCGAGCCCGACGCATGCGGTCGCGTACAGGGTGCGGTAGTGCCGGTTTTGGGGCTCGAGCTTCAGGAGCGTTTCCAGTTCCTCGCGCGCACGCTGGTACTTGTGCCTTTCCACGAGCGCACGCGCGTAATCGTGGCGCGCCGCGTGGTAGCCGGGCTCGAGCTGAAGGACGGCCTCGAGCAGAAGCTCCGCATCATCGAACACCTCGCGCTCGATCCCGATTCGGGCCAGCAGCCGCATGGCTTCGATGTGATTGCCGTGCTTCAGCAGATAGGCGCGGACGATGTTCTCCGCCGGCAGCAACTCGCCGTCCGAAAAAAAGCTCGTGGCGGAAACTACCTCCGGCGGGAGACTCTTGAGGGTGGCGACATGCGCGGCCGCCATGACCGCGTTTTCGGTCTGTCCGGTCATGCGGTACAGGCCCTCGAGCAGGGACCAGCTCGCAGGGAGCGCCGGGTTGACGTGCACGCCTTTGACGAAGGCGTCGATCGCCCGCACCGCATCCTTGAGGGTGACGTAGCAGTGGCCCCGTTCCTGATACAGACGGCTGAACTTCGGGTGAAGTCGCTCGAGTCGCTCGAGAGTGGCGAGGGCCTCCGGAATCTTGCGTTGGTAGCGTTGGCTCAGGGCAATCAAGTAGAGGACGTCGCGGTTTTCGGGTACATGGAGCGCCAGCAACCCGGCCGACGCCTCGGCATCGGCGAAGCGGTTGCACTCCAGAAGATGGCGTATCCGGCTGACTTCCGTTTCGACGGAGGAGGGAGTGACAGAGGAAGTAGGGGTGGCAACGGCGGCCATGGGGCCCATTATGCCGCTTCGCCACAAAAACAGGCGGGGAACGATTGCGGTGGGCGGCCGCCTTCGCATCAACACTTGCGCCCGGGCATGATTTGTTACATAAATGTAACAGCGAGTTCGACCATGCCGGGTAGGTCCGGGACTATCGGGAACGCGACGGCCGCCGGTATCGGCGCAATGCGTGTCATATTTCAGTCATGTGATGTTGTTAGTTTGACTCGCCGTTGCACATGAAAAACAGCCCGACAGGGCGCATGGGGATGATTGGGATCGTTGAGTCTCCGTGATTGCCGTCGGGCCGTCGCGGTGCCGCGTGGGCGGCGCCATCTGGATTTCTTGTTACTGACCTCAGGGAGAGACCCTTGAATACGAATCAAAAGCTCGCGTACGCAATTTCGGCAGTCCTCAGCGGCTGCGCGGGGACGGCTTGGGCGGCCGCGGCCGCGGATACGGCGACATCGACCTCCGCACTCGAGGAGATCACTGTCACGGCGCAAAGGCGCTCTGAATCGATTCAAGACGTACCGATCACGATCCAGGCAATCACGGGCGAGCAGCTCGGTCAGCTCTCCGTGACGACCTTCGACGACGTCATCAAGATGCTGCCGAACGTGACCTTTAGCGCCAACGGACCGGGTCAGGGCAACATCTACATGCGCGGTCTCTCCGTCGGCTTCGCGGGCAGCCAGTCCTCGGCCTCGATCAACCCATTCCCGAACGTCGCGACCTACCTCGACGAGGAGTCGCTGACCTTCCCGGGACGCAACCTCGACGTCTACATGGTCGACATGGACCGCATCGAAGTGCTCGAGGGCCCGCAGGGCACGCTGTTCGGCGGCGGCGCCGAGGCCGGCGCGCTCCGCTACATCACGAACAAGCCCAAGCTCAACGTCACCGAAGGCCGCGCCGAAGGCGGCTACGGCATCACGGCGCACGGTGATCCGAACACCAGCGCGAATGTGGTGCTCAACCTGCCGCTCATCGACGATACCCTCGCGATCCGCGGCGTGATCTACAGCGACCGGCGCGGCGGCTACATCGACAACGTCCCAACGACGTTCACCCGCAATCCGAACGTCGACCGGGGTCCGAGCGCCTACAGTTCGTCGTATCCCGCGCACCTCAACACGTACAACAACTTCTTGCTGGTCGAGAACAATCAGAATCCGACCACCTACCAGGGTATACGCCTCGCGGCGCTGTACCAGATCAACGACGACTGGAACGCGCTGATCCAGCAGACCTATCAGTACCTGGATGCGGAAGGCATGCCCGTGCAGTTCCCGGTGGGCTTGGGCCTCACGGCGCTGCAGCCGCTCCAGGAAACTTCCTTCATGCCGGCTTGGAACAAGGACAGGTCCGAGAGCACGGCCTGGACGGTCAACGGCAAGATCGGCGATATCAAGGCCATCTACACGGGCTCCTACCTGACCCGCACCGTCGATGCGAACATGGATTACACGAACTACACCCGTACTGCCGGTGGGTTCTACTACTCGTGCACCGGCGGCGGCGGGTCGGGCCACGCCCCCAACGGCCCCGCAACCTGCTACTCGCCGGTCATGGGTTGGCACGACTATTTCAAGAGCACGCACCAGAGCCATGAAGTCCGGGCGTCGACGCCGGACGACTGGCGGTTGCGCGGCCTGCTCGGGGCATACTGGGAAGACTTCCAGATCAAGGACGACATGAATTTCCTGCAGAAGACGATCCCGTCCTGCACACCCGAAAATCTTGCCGCAGCGCTGCTCCCGGCCGGTACCCCCTGCCTTGCGAACGTGACGCCGGTGCAGGCGGCGATCGACCCGACGACCCGCAACGACAACACCAACTTCGGCGAGGATCTGCAGCGCGGCTATAAACAGACCGCGGTGTTCGCCTCGGCCGACTTCGACCTGATTCCGAAGGTGCTCACGGTCACGGGCGGCACACGCTACTTCAGGTACGTCGAGCAGGAAGTCGGTTCGCAGTACAGCGACCCTACCTCCTGCGTGAACATACCGAACGGCCAGTGCTTCGCGACGCCGATCAACTACTCCGATCACCACGCGACGTTCACGGGCTTCAAGAGCCGTGGAAACATCACTTGGCACATCACACCGGACGCGATGTTCTACTACACCTACTCGCAGGGTTATCGGCCCGGTACGTTCAACCGGGTAACCGGCGGAAGGACTCCGGTCTGGGTGGACCCCAGCGGCGTGCCGCTGCCCAATGGCGTCGTGGCGAATCCCGCCCCCCGCGGCTGCAAACTCCCGGCCTGCAACCCAGCCTTGTACGACACGAAGCCGACGCAGTTCACCAAGCCCTTGAGCGAGGCACCCGACTCGCTGCTCAACAACGAAATCGGCTTCAAGTCGGAGTTCTTCGATCATCGCCTGCTCGTCAACGCCTCCGCCTACAAGATGGACTGGGAGAACGTGCAGACGCTGATCTACAACCCGCCGGTGTATGGCAACACGACGTTCGGTGTGACGGGTCCGAACTATCGGATCAAGGGCGGCGAACTGCAGCTCGCCTTCAAGCCGATCGACAGCGTGACGCTGATGGCCAACATGTCTTACAACGACTCCAAGCAGACCACCTCGCCGTGTATCCGGTCATCGGGCAAGACGCCGATCACGCCGGCCAATCCGACGCCGGCGGGTGCCTGCATCACGCAGGTGCGTTCGAGCGGCCACAACGTCGCTGTCCTGAACGCGCTGGGTGCGATCGGCTCGACCCCGGCGTTCTCGCCCAAGCTGCAGTACACCCTGCGCGCCCGGTACGACTGGAGCTTCAACGACTACAAGGCGTTTGCCCAGGTCGGCATGACCCACGTCGGCGACATGAGCAACCAGCCGAGCAGCTTCACGTCGGGTGACGGCGTCGTCATTCCGACCACCACTTGGCTACGCTATACGATGGCGGCTTACAACACCTTCGATGCGTCGCTCGGCCTGACGAAAGGAGCGTGGGACGTGTTGGTCTACGGCCAGAACCTCGCGGACAAGAACACGAGCACCTTCACGACCTCGGGCCAGGACATCAAGGCCGAAGTGCCGCTGCGTCCGCGGGTCCTTGGCGTGAAGGTCGGCTTCAAGTTCTAATCGGCGACACGCAACGAACTGCAAAGCTTGCGGTACAATCGAAGGGCGGACGGCGATGTCCGCCCTGTTTGGATGAGTCATGACTGTGACCTCGCAGCCGGTGGCGGCGCCCGCCAGTGTGGAACTCGAGGTGCAGAGGATCCGCGGGCTGGTCCACGGGCACCGCTTCGGGGAGGCGGTCGCGGCCGCCGGATCGTTGCGCACGCTGTACCCTGAGAACCGGGACGTGCTGTACCTGCTCGCCCTCGCGCAGCGGCAGACGCACCGGTTCGCCGATGCCCTCGACACGCTCGCAGACATGGAGCGCCACCACCCGGGCGCGAGCCGCCTGTATCAGGAGCGCGGTCACTGCCATGTGGCGCTCAAGGATGCGCCGCGCGCGATCGAGGCGTACGAACACGCGGTGCGGATCAATCCCGCACTGCCGGCCGCCTGGGGCGTGCTCGAGGGGCTCTACAAGATGGTCGGTGACGACCAGCACCGGCAGGTTGCCGCCGCGCACGCGAAGAAACTGAAGTCGGTTCCGCCGGATGTCATCACGGCCACCGGACTCTTCTGCGAGGGCGATCTTTCGGCCTCCGAAAAGCTCATCCGCGCGTTCCTGCTGCGCCACGGCGATCATGTCGAGGCCATGCGGCTGCTGGCCCGCATCGGCGTCGCGCGCGACATACTCGACGATGCCGAGATCCTTCTCGCCGCGGCTCTGAAGATGGCCCCGGATTACATCGAGCTGCGGCGCGACTACGCCTGCGTCCTGCTGGACCGTCACAAGCACGCGGAGGCGATCGCCCAGCTCGACGGCCTGCTGAAACTCGACCCGAAGAACATCGACTACCGGACCCTGCGGGCGACAGCGGCCGTAGGGCTCGGCGATCACGAAGGTGGGCTCCGCGGTTTCGCAGAAGTGCTCGCGGACACGCAGCCGGACTCGCGTCTGGCGGCCGACCTGCATCTGTCGATGGCCCATTCACTGAAGACGCTCGGCCGCCGCGCCGAGTCGATCGACCGGTACCAAGAAGCGATCAAAGTCCGGCCGAACTTCGGCGACGCCTACTGGAGCCTTGCAAATCTCAAGACTTATCAGTTCACCGACGGGGAGATCGCGCAACTGGAAGCCGCCGAGTCGGATCCCGCCACTGCCTTGATCGATCGCTACCACCTGTGCTTCGCGCTCGGCAAGGCCTACGAAGACTGCAAGGCCTACGACGTATCCTTTCGCTTCTACGAGCGCGGCAACGCATTGAAGCGCGCCGAGAGCCGCTACCGGCCGGAGCTGCTGGAGCAGAACACCGCGAACCAGAAGCGGATCTGCACACGCGAGTTCTTCCACGAGCGAGCCGGCTACGGCGCCCCCGGCCGCGAACCGATCTTCATCCTCGGCATGCCGCGCGCCGGCTCGACGCTGCTCGAGCAGATCCTCGCCTCGCATTCCGGGGTCGAGGGGACGCAGGAACTCGCCAACGTGCCGCGCGCGGTTCTCGATCTGCAGGGCTACAACCCGGATTTGAACAACCCGCGCTATCCCAAGTGCCTGGCGGCGATGCCGGCGGAAGAGTTCCGCGCCCTCGGCGAGAAGTACCTTGCGGATACGCAGATCTACCGCACAGACAAACCGCATTTCATCGACAAGATGCCCAACAACTTCCGGCACATCGGTCTCATCC
>WNFR01009975.1_pt1 | contig 18670 bp, 10 predicted proteins | sample 5400221 | NCBI WGS metagenome assembly WNFR01 (sample SAMN13153357, study PRJNA577476) | soil metagenome | isolation source: 40 cm soil under Madrone tree | place: USA:California | collected 2016-06-14 | reverse complement strand
AACGACTTCAATCCCACGTTTGCGTAATTCGTCGCCGTACGGCGGGATATCAGCAAGATTATCGGGAATAAATGTTACACGATGACCCAGTTGATGAAGAATCTTGAGAATGTGAAACATTCGCAGTGACCCCGCGTCTCTCTCTGGCATGGGAAGATGATGATCGATCACCAGAATGTTTTTTCGACCAGGCGTCGCCTGAGTTAAGGATGCGAAGTCGCCGTTCGCTGGCTTTTCCATGAGTTCGGCGGCCCACGTGTCCGCAAAAGTCAACCGATTAATATCTTGATGCTTCTTTGTGCCTTTTGAGAGATCGGTGCCGCCGGTGGCGCCTTCATAGTGAACCACTTCACTCAGCGGCTGGTATAATACCTTGTAGCCCTCTCTTCGAACTTTGAACGATAAATCGGTGTCCTCGTAGTAGGCTGGCGCGTATTTTTTATCAAATCCTCCTACCTTCTGGAAAAGTGATTTCGGAATCATTAGTGCCGCTGCCGAACAGTAATCAACTTCCCGCAGATAATTATATTCAGGTTTTTCTGGATCATCGAATTTCCCGTAATTCCATCCGGAGGCATCTCGCCAAATGATACCGCCGGCTTCCTGCAAACGGCCATCCGGGTAAACGAGTTTCGAACCGACGATGCCTATTTGCGGTTCCTCAGCGAACGTGTCGAGCATGGCGTTAAGCCAGCCTGGCTTAACGATGGTGTCATTGTTTAAGAAAAAGAGATACTTTCCCCGCGCTGTTTCCGCTCCTCGATTGCAGGAGAGAATGAAACCGGAGTTGGTCTCGTTGCGCAGATAAACAATGCCATCCATTCGGGGGACGAGCTCCCCTGTCTCGTCCGTGGAGCAGTCGTCTACCACAATCACTTCGAAACGCGCCTGTTCCTCCATAGTCTGTAGCGCCGCAAGACAGGCATGGGTGAATTGAAACTGATTGTACACCGGAATGATGATCGAAACCTCCACCTTCTTGTGCATAGGGAAATGGATTGATTCGATGGGGATAGAGGGAACGGGAGGTGAAACGGCAGGAGTTTTATTTGGTAGCACGGGTTGTGGAACGGCAGATTCCGTGATGGGCGTAAGATGATCCGTGGGCTGGGCGCTTGGTGCCGGTTCGACCGCAGGCATCTTCGGAATTCTCGGGAATTGGAGCGCCTTAATTTCGTCCTCGATCTTATTGATCTCAGGATGGGAGGCGCGCCATTGCGAATAGGAAGAGAGAATTTTTTCGAGATGACCGTATCCGGGCAAAAGCTTGCCACGAACGAAATTCGCCTGGATTGCGGCTATCGGGTTCGCCAGTTTCCACCGTCGCGAACTTCGCAAGCGCGCAGCGGCGCTTTCAACATCATCAAGCAAATGCAAGAGACGTCGAGTATCCCAAAGCTGTTTCCGTAAGCGGTCCGTGAGGTCGATGATGTGTCGCTCGTGTTCTGCTAAGCTTACGTTCTTGCTGTGAAGCAGACGATTGATTTGCGCAATACGATCACCCAATTGCTCGACTTCAGCCGTATTACATTCCTGTATTTGTGTAACGCGATCACGCAATTGGTCGACTTCGTCCTCATACTGGGACTTGATTTGCGCAAAACGGTCTCCCAGATCGCGGTTAAGCTCCGCAACCTTTGCCATATCTTCGTCAAGCTTGGTAATTTCCGCCTGATGCGCTGCATCAAGCCTGGTAATTTCCGCCTGATGCGCTGCCGCCCGATCCGACAGCCGCGTTTCCAGGTCGGCAATTCTGGACTCGCGCTGCTTCGCTTCGATCACGGCATTTTGCACGGCGGCAAAAAGTTCGCGCATCTGGAACCGATAAGCCTCGGTCTGCGATGAGCGTCTCGAAGCGGCGGTGTCTGGTTTTTCTAAACTCGTTCTAGGCTCGAACCCCCACGCAAGTAAGCGTTCAACGCGGCCGGTCATGTCAATTTTTTCTTGGAATAAAGCTGCGACATCCGGCCATCTGGCTTCCGCATCCACGGCGACGGCACGGTTTCCGATAAACGGATCTGCAAGCTGGCAATATTGCTGCACAACCGGGTCGTCGTGCAATCGGCTGAACGAGAAAAGAGCTGCTCCTTGTCGTTCGCAGCGATCGCAAAATTCTTCAAACGTCAATGGTCTGGCCATATGGCTTCTCGCGGCACGATGGAAGACGACCTGAAATCCAAATTTCGAAAGTCTGTATCCCAATTCCATGTCCTCGATAATTGTCCGGAACTGGTGGTTAAAAACGCCGTGTTTAGCGAGAAACGATCGCTTACACGAAGAGCGTCCACCCCAAAAATAGGTGAAGTCGAGCATTTGCCCATCCTTGAGATCGCCGTAGGCAAAAAGGAAGCGGCCGATATCGGTGACGTAACGCATCAATGGCGTGACCCGAAGCGTCGGAGCCCACGTTGTATATCCTAGGACGGCTACGTTCTCCTTCGGATGACGTTGATGCGCTTTTAAATGTTCCTCGAGCAAGCGACGATCGGCGATATCGTCATCATCAAAAAAAAGCAAAATCTTTCCGTGCGACGCCAGGATGCCTGCGTTCTTTGCGGCCGATATGCCCGAGTTATCAATATGAAGATAACTTAGCTGTATTCGCGATGCAAAGTCGCCACACACTTCCGGCGTCGCATCTTTGGATCCATCATCGACGACAATCACCTCATACCGATCCTTCGGCATGCTCTGGGCGGTGAGGCTCGCCAGTGTAGCGCTCAGCATCGCCGCGCGATTAAACGTCGGAATTACGACGCTGATCAGCGGGAGCTGACCTGGTTGGCTTGGGACCAATTTAGCCTTTGTTCTGATGCGCCCCCCTTTAGAGTTAGATCGAGCTTGGGCGCTGGGTGAAGTTCTTCTAGTCTTTTTCAAAAGCGATCTGGCCCAAACAGTCCATTAAACCGTCGTTTGTTTTGTTGCTTTAAACAGAGATTTCATGAAATCAACATTCAGTCGAAGTTACCAGCGCAAAGTAATGACCCGAGGCTCATCCCGAGCTTATATTCCATGAAACAAGAAGCTTCGGTTTATTCGACACTCGCTGTTCGGGAACGATATCGCGACGACTACTGGCGGAAGCACGATCCAATTGCCGCGGATCGTTTGCTTTGGCGTGCCCAAACGTTCCGCCATATCGTCCATCTTCTGCCGGGCCAGACGATTCTCGAGCTCGGCTGCGGAGAGGGACTCTTCACACGCACGCTCTTGCGGGTCTCGCGCAGGGAAAACCCGATTACTGCCGTCACGTTTCAACAGCCGGCCCAAATTCAACCTGATGTCGGCGCGAAAGTAGAGTTTCTGGCGACCTCGGACATTCTCAGCTCCCTTTCCGGTCGCCGCTTTGACTACGTGGTTGCAATGGATCTTCTCGACCGCGGCTACGCTTCGCAGCTCCTCGCCATTGTGCACGCGCTTCTTGCGCCTGGAGGCGAGATGGTTTTTTACGAGAGTAATCCGTGGAATCCAGTGCACAAACTGCGCAAGGTTTTCTCGAGGGTCGTGGGTAAGCGGGATCCGCGGCATCTTGTCAGCCAACCCCGCCTGCACGAGCTTCTTTCGGAAAATGGTTTCGTTGGCATTGACGCCGTCTATAACGACTTCGTCTTCGCGCCCCTCACCCGCAGGCTGATCTGGCTTCTGCGTAATCTCTCCATTTTGCTCGAGAACGCGCCGGGTGTGCGCAGAATGGCGGGTTCAATCCTTCTCCATGCGCAGAAACCTCCTCAACGGCAGAACGTGCGAAGGAAGTTCCTGTTTGCGCACGAATCACTGCGTGGAGCAGTGTCGTTCGTGATTCCGTGTCATAACGAGGAGATGAACATCCGGCCCTTGGTGGACGGCATTTTCGATCTATATGAGGACTGCGTGCACGAAATTATAGTCGTTAACGATGGAAGCACCGATGGCACGGCGGCGGTGATGGCAGAACTGGCCGCGCGGGACCAGCGCGTGAAAACTTGGCATCGCAGCCCTCCCAATGGCGTCGGACTCGCGGTCGCAGACGGACTTTCCCGTGCTAGTGGGCGCTACGTGTTGTCAATGGATTGTGATTTTCAACATCTCCTGCCGGAATTTCGCGACCTCTTCGATGGCGCTGTCGAAGGCTATGATGTTGTTGTGGGGAGCCGGTTTTCACGTCATAGTGTCCTTCTTAACTATCCTTTCCTCAAGATCGTAGCGAATCGTGGCTTTCACCTGCTAGCGCGGCTGCTTCTCCGGCGGAACTTTCGCGATCTCACAAACAACCTTAAATTGATGCGCCGGCAGGTCGTGGCAGATATGCGACTCCGTCAGCCCGGATTTGCCGTGAATGCCGAGACCGGACTCCAGCCGCTGATCCTTGGATACCGCGTGGAGGAAGTGCCGATCTCGTGGATCAATCGTTCCCCTGGAATGGGTACCTCCTCATTCCGCCTCATCCGTGTGGGCGGCGGCTACTGGCGCGTGCTCTTGGGCATCTGGCTGAGACAGGCATGCGGCGCCGGGCCGTACCGGGATTTGCGCCGGCAGTCCTCACCCGAGCAAAACAGCGCGGAATGAACCGCGCGACATCGCGACGCGCGCAGCAAAAATAACAGGAGTGTGCAATCTATCTTGCGGACCCATTGGCTAGCGACCATTCTGAGTCGACCCAGGTCCCCTCCCATCCGCATCACGCCATGCAACCAGAATTATCCATTGTGATGCCATGCCTCAACGAGAGTCGCACCTTGGCGGCTTGCATTAAGAAGGCGCAGTTTTTTCTGAAAGAGCACGGCGTCTCTGGTGAAGTCATTATAGCCGATAATGGTAGCACCGATGGCTCCATCGACATTGCCGAGAGCATGAACGCTAGAGTTGTGAGAGTGAGCACTCGTGGCTACGGTGCGGCGCTGGCGGCGGGCATTGAAGCAGCGACGGGCAAATATGTGATCATGGGAGATTCCGACGCAAGCTACGACTTTTCGGCTCTGTCTCCTTTCGTCGAAGAGCTTCGCGCGGGCTACGATCTGGTTATGGGAAACCGCTTTCGCGGCCGCATCGTCCCGGGCGCGATGCCGCCTATGCACCGATATTTTGGCAATCCGCTTTTGACAGCCATTGGGCGCCTGTTTTTCTCCTGCAAGGAATGTGGCGATTTCTATTGCGGCCTCCGTGGTTTCCACAAAGAAGCGGTGCGAGGATTGAGGTTACAAAGCCTCGGCATGGAGTTTGCCCTCGAGATGGTCGTTAAGGCACGGATGCACGGTCTCCGCATTACCGAAGTCCCTATCACACTTTCGCCTGACGGCCGAGACCGGGCTCCGCACCTTCGCTGGTACAGCGATGGTTGGAGGAGTCTTCGATTCTATCTACTGATGAGTCCACAATGGTTCTTTGGGATCCCGGGTCTAACTCTATTCGGATTCGGTCTCATCGTTTCGATTGCGCTGCTCGCCGGTCCTATCTCCGTAATGTCGATCACATTTGATTATCACACGCTGCTGTATTCGACCTCGGCGATAGTGCTCGGGTACCAATCCATTTTACTTTTTATTTTCGCTAAATTGATGGCGGTTGAGAGCGGTTTGCACCCGTCGCGGACTAAATTCCGGTTTCTTGAACGACACAGAACGCTGGAATGGTCCGCGGTGGTTGGCGTCACGCTCATCGCTGTAGGCGTGTTGCTCGGCATTTTTGCTGCGCGCCAATGGTCGTTGGTCGGTTTTGGTAGTCTGCGTCCTGCATTGACGATCCGGCTTGTTAGTTGCTCGGTTCTTTTTTTATTGCTGGGTGGTCAGACGCTGATGGCCGGCTTCTACTTCGGCCTTATGAATTTAGTAGCCGAACGCAGGACGCGGCGCGCCGGATCGTCTCCTAACCCAGCGGAGGAGAGGGGGCTGGTCGAGTGAACAAAGTAGGTGGCACAGCGCCTAACTGGGGAATATAAGTTGGCTGCGTGAAAGCATGTGCGCGTATCGAGTCCACCGTAGAAAGTAAGATTTGAAAATATGAGCAGGACCTCAACTTTTCAGCCATCATGCGTCAATTCATTTTTTATCTGGGAACAACTCGCTTCCATCCAGGCCTTGGAATCACGCCTGGCTCAGTGCGTCGCCGGTTTCGATTAATGGCACACAGCCACCGGTCAGTAATGATTCACGCATGATCATGTAATATTGGAACGTGCCTGTCTCGAGGTAGCTTGAATGCTAAACTTCGCCTTCGCTTTGCAGCCGCAGGGATTATCCGGACCGCCGAACGGCACGAATATCTCAGACGAGGTTTCGCCAGAGCGCGGCAACCAAACGCAGAGCGCGATCGGACAGTGGAACTTCTACTTATTGCTTGTCGTTTTCGGACTGACCGCAGTCGTGCAGATTGCTGTCGCAGGCCGGAGTGGGCTTTGGGCCGACGAGATTTTCTCGCTGGCGACGGCAACGGGACATAGCTTGGAGCATCCGGCCGCCGCGGCTGACTCGGCGCAGGGCGACTTCGTCGAATCCGACACTGCGGTGGATGCGGAGGAGTTGCAGCACTATCTGAAGCATGACGACCCTCCTGCCAGCCCCGCCCGCGTTGTCAGGGCAGTGCTGCTCTCCGACACCAGTCCACCTCTCTACTATCTCTTGCTCTACGCATGGACGCTCATGTTCGGTACGAGCGATCTCGGGCTTCGGTCGCTTTCGATCGTATGCTCGCTAGCTTGCCTGCCCTTCTTGGTTGGCGTTGCCCGCCGCACGGGCGGCCCGAGAGCAGTTTTCCCCGCTTGCATCCTCTTCGCATTCTCACCCCTGGCGATCTATTACTCCACGGAAGGGCGCATGTACTCACTCCTCTGGCTGTGCGTGCTCGCAACGACATGGGCTTCGCTGGTCTTGCAACAGCGCGGAGAAGGGATCGCTATCTATGCTCTCTGGATCGTGGCGTCAGTGGCTGGATTTTTGACACACTACTTCTTTGTGTTTCCGTGGCTGGCCATCGTCGCATACCTTTTGATAAGACCAGGAAAACTCGCGCGAACGCACTTGGCAGCGTGTCTATTGCTGCTCGCGGTCCTGATTCTCCCGTGGTACGCGAGAGTGCCCGAGAGCCTCGCTAGCTGGCGAATTACAAAGGACTGGCTGAAATGGCAACCAAATGGATTTGATCGCTTGGCCGCATCACGCGAGCTCGTAGTTCAGTTCTTTTCTGGGCGCAGCGATCTGTGGTGGGAACATGCAAAATTGGATCTCGTCGCTCCGATTCTCTTCGGCGTCGTTGCTGTGACCATGGTGTGGCGACTGGGCATTCACCTGTTTGGACGGCAGCGACTCTTACTTTGGCTCCTTTTCATGGCTCCTTGTGCGGGTCCTCTCGCGTTTGACCTAGTTCAGCACACTTATACAGTGGCTGTCCCCCGTTATGCAATTGCCGCCCTCCCAGGAGCGTACCTGCTCGCGGCAGTCGGGCTTGGGTGCCTAGGCAATCGCACAAGGCTCATCATGCTTGTTCTTATCGTTCTTGCTTGGGCACCCAACGTATTGGGCGTTTACGGCAAGCGATCGCGAAATTGGCAGCCGATCCGCGAAATTTCGCATGCCGCCAACGTTAATGGGACTCCCTCCGACTTAATCCTCGTGCATTCTATTCCATCCGGCGTGCTCGGCATTTCGCGTTACGCGAACGAGTCTGCTGCGCTGGCCTCATGGGTTGGACAGCTCGGAACTCGCCGGGTGCCGGAATCGATACATAAGCTAGCTGCTGGTCGCACGCGCATCGTATTTGTGAAGGTGCATGCGGTTGGAGAGCCGGCTCCAGAAGAACAGTGGTTACGTGCCAACGCAGTGGTCTTTCACGAGGCGCGGGTGGGTTCGGGCCGTATCGTCGATTTCCGGCCACTGGACTCGAAAACCTTTTGATACTTTGTAAGCGTCACAACCGCATTTTCTGGACCTCGCCTTTTTGAAATTGAACCCAAACGCCAAAGATTTGGAAGGGGATCCTGTCAGTAAAGAGTCTTTTCGCATGAGCCCCGTCTGTCGGCGTGATCTCATCTGTGGTGCCGTGCTGCTGCTCGCTTGGCTTGCGATATGGGCGCCTCGTCTCAGCGGGCCGATTGACCTGCGTTGGGACGCCGGCACGTATTACGTGCTTGGGACAGCGTTGGCCGAAGGAAAGGGTTATCGGCTGCTCAACGAGCCAGGTGAGATTGAGGCGATCCAATACCCGCCGCTTCTGCCGGCTATCGTTGCGATCTTCCAGCGGCTGATGGGCACCAGCGACTTTTTCGAGGTCGGATGCCGTCTCCGGATTTTCTATTTCATCCTCTCCGGGATTTATCTTCTGGCGGTCTATACGCTCGCCCGGCAATTATTTGCGCCGATACACGCATTGCTTATTGGTGCCATTACCGGACTTTCGTTCTATAGTTTCGTCTATCCCTCCGAAAATCTGCACACCGAACTTCCGTTTGCCCTGGTCTCAATTCTTTTTCTGCTTTGCCAACACAGAAGCGCTCAACCGGTGTGCGCGGTAGCGAGCGGCTTTTTGGGTGCCGCCGCATATCTTTTGCGCACTGCCGGAATCGCGCTCCTCGCAGCGTGGGTAACTGAAAGTCTGATCCGGCGGCGCTTTCGCCAAGCGGCGATTCGAGCGACAGTTGCCGCGGTTCCCGTCCTCGCGTGGCAAACTTACATCTGGCACGTTACTCGGAGCCACGAATACCACTCGCCTGCCTATGCGTATCAGCGCGCGCCGTATAACTATTCGAACGTGACCTATAGAGAAAACAGTATGCTCGTGGATCCGTTCCGCCCCGAGTTAGGCCGCAGCAGCCCTGGCGACCTGTTTGGCAGGGTCGAGCGCAATATCGTAGCTATTCCGTTGAGCTTGAGCGAAAGTTCTTGGTTTGCCAGGTACTTCGGGCGCTCCTCTTGGGTAACGCTGCACAAAAAGCTCGCCATTCCGCTCCCGCCCGATCGGCTGCAACGTATCTCTCTAGCGCTCTCCGTCTGCCTTGTAAGCGTCGGGCTACTTGCGGTGATCGGAGCCGTGGTAATCGCAACTGGACGTGAATGGTTCCTGTCACTCTACTTCGGGCTGGCTGTCGGGATGGTCGCATTGACGCCATGGCAAATTCAATTCCCGCGCTACCTCTCTCCGCTTACGCCGCTCACTTGGAATGTGGTTAGTGCAAGTCGTAATTGCAGCAAGCTACTTCTTTCCCAATCTACTCCCGGTGAGTTACTATGATGCTGCGGGGCGGGAGCGATCGTTTCGGCTTTTCACCTATGAGCCGCACTGGCACTCACTCGATTTCGCCTTCGAATGGGTGCGACGCAACGCAAAGCCGGGTGCAATCGTGGCTGCAAGCAACCCACACTTGGCCTATTTGCGGACCGGACACAAGGCGGTATTGCCCCCTCTTGAGCCGAATCCCCAACAGGCCGGGCGTCTCCTGGACGAGGTGCCGGTCTCCTACCTGGTCTTGGACGAGTTCCCGCGCCCGCCTATCACCGCACATTATGCGGCGCCGGTCGTTGCACATCAACCTGAAAACTGGACGCTGGTCTACACTGCGCCGGGCGGCGGTGAAACGAAGGTCTATGAACGGGTCCATTGACCTTTTGGAGCAGGACGACACCACGACCCGTTGTCCAATCAACCCCTTTGCTGGTCTCTCGGTCGAAACAGGCTTCTCCGATTTTGATCAACCTGCTGAGGTAGCAAACGTGATCCCGCTCGTGAGCCTTGTTCGCAGACTCTCGCTTGACAGACATGCCTGCCAGCGCTGCGGCATGTTCGAAAGCTGCAAGGAATTCTTTTGACGGTACAGAAGTCATTCCTTATGTCCCACAACGCGATTGTCAAGTTAGCACCGCGGTTCTCACATATCTTCCGCAAGACTTTAGCAGGAAGCGCGCGAAACGGCCTGTGGCCCGTCGTCTTGGCTGCGCTGGCTTACTACGCTCTGTTCAAATTGCCGTTTCAATTTCCGCCGCGGCAACGGCTATGGTCGGCATCCTACGCTTTCGGGTTCAATAATGGGGTCGCTATTCTGGCCACGGCGGTACTGTTAGGTGCGGTCACGCTGCTGTACCTGCTGCGGCGACGTGGCGCGGTTGAGCCACCGATCGCGTTCCAGCGGGAGCGCGCGATTCGGGTCCAGAGGTCCGCAATCATTGCCTTCGCGCTTGTGGTCCTGTTCTACGCTGGTCTGACCTTCGGGATGTATGTATATAACGTTCACTCGGCTCCGGGGCTAATGTGGGAGACACGGCACCTTCTCCACCGTACTTGGCTGATGGACGTGTACGGCCTTCGTCCCTACACCGAAGTCGCGGCGGAGTATGGGCCGATCCTTACGTACGCGCCGTCGTACATGTACTGGTTGCTCAAACCGCTCGGCGCATCGCACGAGCAGGCCTATTTCGCGTGCCATCTCCTTCTGAACCTGGCTGGCCTTTGGTGTGCCTATTACGTACTGTCTCGCGCGATAATGCCAGCCCGCGCGCGCCTCATCGCTTTCGTCATTTTGGCCATCGCGGGTTTCGGCCTGTGGATGGGAGTCAACGGCACACTGGTGCGCTATCTTTTTCCGTTCGCGAGCCTGCTGTTAGGTCACCACGTGGTCGTGTGGACGCTCTCGCGCCCGAGGCGCGTGTTATGCTGGTTGGGCGCTGCAGCTACTGTCTTGCTGCTCTTGATTGGGAATGTCTTGCTCTCGCCGGAGGCGGCCGTGGCTTTCGCCCTCGCGTGGCTGGGGTATGCCTTGTTGATGGTGCGCCGCGAAGTTCGGGTTCTGGTGGTGTCGCTTATTGCTTTAATCACCGCGGCACTGCTATCCTGGATATTTCTCCCCATCGCTTACTACGGCACGCTCCTGCGGTTCTCAGAAGGCGCGAACAATCTGCCGCTGCTACCGGCTCCGCATCTATTGTTGTATATCGTCACTTTGTTCGTAATCGTCCCTCCGCTGTTAGCGGTCAGTCTACGGGAGGGGCCAGCCGCTCACGTACCCGCCGCGGCGATTTGCGGTGCCCTAGCGCTGTTGTGTGTGGTGACGGCCCCCGGCGCGCTCGGCCGCTGCGACCCGCCGCATGTCTTGTTCTTCGGCATGGGAGCCTCAATGCTGCTAATGGTTCGGCTGGCCAACACTTCACGCCGGGCTTTTGCAGTGTACGCAATCGCGTATGCTGGGGTTTTCATTGTGTTGATGCAGGTCGTAAACCTGCAGGTCTTTTATCGCATATCTCCACAGATGCTTTTGTCGCCCCACGTCATCGCAAACGTGGCCCAGAAATTCCGAATCGCTACTGGCACCGTGCATCTGAGCGAGGCTACATTGTCGGCACTGGACCGCTACCCTAAGTTAGGCCTGCCGTTCGCGAGCAACGGAGATCCGGCCGTTGAGAGATACGTGTTGTCACGCCACCAATTGCAGCCCGAGTACTACGTTGGTGTCGTCGGTATCTACAGTGCCGCGGCTTTGGAGCGCAAGTTGCACGATGTTGGGAAAGCGGAGTACCTATTGGTGCCCCGCGGCGTTACGACCCGTGCCTCACCCACTCCATGCGCTGCATATCTCAAGAACTTACGTGAATGGTTTCTCTACCCGGCCCAGTTGCCTTGCCGAGCCGATCCCCTCGATCCACCAGTGAGTCTCAGGTCGTTCATCGCCGATCATTACGTCCCTGTTGAACGGGTTGGTTCCTGGACGGTTCTGCACAGAATCGGCGGTGCCTCCACTTTGCGGCATGACTAGTGATACCGGTCAAAGGAGGTGCCAAAGCGGAGACACATTTGCCGGGTGTCTTCTCCGTGACTTGTCGGCACCTGCTGGCCGCAGGTTCAAGTCAGTATGCGTCAGGTGTAGCCGCTATGTCACAGGTCGCTGATGGAGCGCTGTCGGCGCACAAGATGCCTCAGCTGGATGCGTTGCGCGCATTTGCGGCGTTTTCGGTGTTGTTTGGTCATTTCGTGTGGCCCCCACCACGCTGGCTGGCGATTGTCCCGTGGGCGTGGTGCGGCGTGCAGTTGTTTTTCGTACTCAGCGGTTTTTTGATCACGGGCATTTTGCTAGATGGCAGGAAGCAGGTCGAAGCCGGCACGAGCCGATTTTGGATGCTGCGGCAGTTCTATATCAGGCGGTTTCTCCGCATTTTCCCGCTCTACTACGCAGTTGTTTTCGCCGGCCACATCGCACAGCTACCAGGTTTCACCGAAGAGTTTGGATGGAACCTGGCATATTTGACGAACTTCTACATCGTCCTGAAAGGCGCGTGGGTCGGCGTTGCATCGCACCTATGGACCCTTTCAGTTGAAGAGCAATTCTATCTAATCTGGCCTTGGATCGTGTTATTCTTACCGAAAAGGCGGTTGCTGCCGACGTTTGTCGGTGTCACGATTTTTGCGATCGTTTATCGAATTGTGACTACAGGCTCCTTCGGGCTGAATTTGTTGCCGTTTGCGTCGCTTGACAGTTTCGGAATGGGAGCATTATTGGCAGTGGCGCAGCGGCGAGAGAAAGAGGGTAGTGCTCGGTTGCGCCGGACAATTTGCGCTATCGGACTTTGGCTGGGAGCGCCGCTATTGATATTAGGCTTAGCGTTGCATTTTCCGCCGCAATCACTGCCGGGCAAACTGGGTGTGATGATGATGAATTTGGCGCTGCCGCTCCTTTTCACGCCGCTGATCTCCCACGCAGCGGACGGTTTTACGGGTGTCTTGGGCTTTTTTTTGACGCGAAGATCAATCCTATACATTGGAAGGATCAGCTATGGAATATACATTTATCACTTGCCGGTGGGGTGGGTGTTTACGGTCAAAGGCTCGAGGTGGCTAAGCTGGCTGCCATGGTTCATCCCGCATTCGGTAGTGTTGCTCGTGGCAACCATAGCCCTCGCTGCCTTGTCCTGGCATCTCTTTGAGCGTCCAATTAATCAGCTAAAGCGACTATTTCCGTATCGTGCAAATGGGCCGGATCCGAGAGTAGACGTGCACCTTTGTGCAGCAAAGCGAGAGCAGAGCTTCTGAGAGCGCTTTGCCTCGACGTATCGGCTCGTGCATATTCCGAGGTGGCGGATTTCCGCAACCCTTGTCGTCGACGCCGATGCCTTCGCCGGCTGCGTTCGCTTTCGGCACGATGCTCGTCAGAAAATCTTAATTCCGAGTCCCTGAAGTTCGTCGCGGCAGACACGACCTTGCAATGCGGAAGGACGGAGCGCGCTAGAATTTAGCAGCGGATAAAGTTCTTTGTTGGCGTAATCGTAAATTAACAACTTTTCGCCATAGGCGTAAGTGTTTGGCCAGTACCACATCGTCCTTACTCCAGAAGGTAAAAATTTTGTTTGATTCTTGAGAACATCCCCCTTCAGAGAACGATTGGGATAGAGAACGGTAAGAGCACCCGTGAAGTCCCAATCGCATTCGAAAACAGGCGCGGGGCCGACGTAGGAACAAACGCCGTCCAAGAGCAAGGTTGTGCCAGGCTCCAGATGCATGATTTGCGAGCGGATACTATTTAGGACCGCGCGCTGCCGCTGAGATGCTATCACCCAGTAGGAGGCGATCCCATTGGTGACGAAGCATCCGCAAAAACAGAGCACAGATATAAGAAAGGAGAAAGCTAGCCTGCGATAACGTCTTGAGCGCAAGAGGCCAGTTATAGTCCCTGAAACACTGACCAATGTCATCGCAACACCGGCCGTCGCCGCGATGTTAACCCGGTTTCCCATACCGGCAGTTGTCAATTGAATATCGCTTGTGGTTAAGAAGATAGCGTAACCACCGATAAAAACAGCGAAGCTCGCCGCAAAGCTTCGGAAATATGTCTCGCCGCCCGCTGCAAAGATCCGCTTTACATACCAAAACGCGGTTGCGGCTGTCACGGCACTAATGCAAAGCTCAAACCAAAGCGAGCTCCGGCTCATAATTCTGCAGACCGCCCGCGGGAGATACAGCCCTAGCTCGACGTAGTTAACTTGGAGCGCCCGAAACAATTTGAATCCATACGGCCAGTCATAATCCTTTCCTTTTACATCGAATATGTGCATCAACGTCCATTTGATTTGGTAAATGTTATGCTCCTCGTGGAGCAGCCTATGGACCACAATGAATTTGAACCCTGTCACGGCCAACAACATGGTGATCATTGCCAGATTCAAAAGGAAGAGTTTACTAAAGGAGACACCAAGGTTCTTTGCACGAAGCCAAACAATCACGATGGTTAACCCGACAAGTGGTAAAACAAGGTCGTAGGCAAGCGAACTGACTGCCAAGGTAAGGATTGACAAAAGAGTCCAAACATAGAAGCTGCCGTTTCGTTTCCGAAGCGCGGACAATGCAAGATAAAATCCCAGGGCATAGGTTACCATACTGAGGTTCGCTTGGAAGGCTGCATACCAAAAACGATCGGTCGAATAGTTTGGCAAGAGAGAGTAAACCAAGGGAATCCCAAACGCGAGATGCCGTGGCAATTCAAGCTCGGTGAGAACAAAGAGAAAGGCCACCGCTGTAGCAGCCAGCATCATGGTATTAACGACATGATAGCCAAGTGGATTCAGACCGAATAAGGAATAGAGTCCCGCAAGATAGAACACTTGCATCGGGCGGATAAGCATCCGCGTAGGAGTGCTAAAGAGTTTGAGACAATACCCAACAAAAGTCTGGTGTGGCGAGACTGCGTATTGTCCAAAGAAATGCCAGTCATCGGAATAAAAACCCAGCGATGCCACATAGGGAATGGCCGATAAACAAACGAGTAGGATGAGCAGTGAGGAATCTTCGAGCAGATGCCTCCGCGATTGTTTCATTGTATCACTAGAATAGAATGATCCTGAAGTCTAAATTCTTCTCGCGCGATTTGCTTCGAGATTATAGAGCGTCATTCCGGTTTGCATGGCCCAGAGAGCAATCTTCCGTTGGTTTGCACAGGGGATCGGTCACTTGTTAGGGCGTTTGCTTTCCGCCCGAATCGTTAACCTTTGCTGAAATCGTGTCGCTCAGCACGTGTCTAACTGCCGTTCGCGCTGGCGCGCTGTAACTCGTTTAATGCTTTTGCTCGGATGAATCCCTTCATCTTGGAGGCGTTGAAAGCCCACCAGTAGAGGCTGTTCAATTGATCCTCGAGAAGCGCGCGTGCTTCTTCAGTCTCCCTGATTCCGGAATCTCGGTCCGACTTTTTCGCCGCTAATCGCCTGTCCTTATTACCGGATGACGCAAACTTCTCGCTTTTTCGCGCCGGTTTTGCCCAACGCTTCCCAACGCGCCGTTTCGCTGGGGTGCGAGGGCCGGCGCCGCTCTGTACATCGACGGAATCAGCTTTAACGGACCGCTTCATTCGTGTAGCTTAACAAACCGCTTGGAGGTTCAGAGTCAAGCTTATTACCGAGAGGCAAACGAGCGAGTTCCTTATAGGCGTTGATGTTCGGGGAAAGCGTTACGCAAATCGAAAATCATACAGGCACCGTTAGTAGCCTTTGCGTCTGCAGTTACGCGATAACGGTTTTTCAAATACGCCTTGAATTCCGGATAATGATCCAACCACCAGAAAGCGGTGCGCGGGAAGAGGAGAAAATCGGCTCCTTTCGCACGAAGCCCTTCAAAACGCTCAACAGCATCGTCGCTGTCGGTTGGGTAGTAACCAGTGAATCTCGGGCTGGTGGACACGTAGAGCTCCGACTCTGAGTCACTACCGGTGTCCCAACGAATGGTGTCTGTGCCGGCGGTGTCTCCCGCTCGCCCTGGGTCTAAATCCGCGGCAAGCTGCGCGCCCTCCGTGCGCATGACCTTGACCGCAGCTAACAGCTTTCGGCGTTCCCTGCCCGAATAAAGGCGGAAGTCATAAGCGCATCCACTCTTCATCCAAGTGATCTCTGTGGAGCCCTTCGGTGATCCGGCAGCGAATAGTCTTTCTGGCGAACCTTCCTTCGGTGGGGGAAAATGCCACTCTTGCAGGCCATCTAATCCTAACACACAGCCATCGCCTTTATCCACGACGATCACCTTTGACTGAAGCGGTATCCTCGCAAGAACTGCTTGTCGGATCTGCTGGACGAGTGGGACCGGCGTTCTGCCGCTAGGCCGCTTTAAGGTAGTTTTGCCGACAGCGCGGTTGATGCGGTCTCGGATCTTTTGCAGCAAAGGCTGATCGCCCATTATTAAAGGCAAATAGGATGGGCAAAAGCGGAGGAGCGCCCATATTCCTTGGATTGCCCGCTTCCACTGCTTAGCTGCAATGGAAGCGCGAACCCCTTTCACGACAAGACGACCGTGCGCATGCTTCCAGAATCTAATTCCAGCTTGGTAAGCCTCCCTTCGCTCTGCGCTCTTTCTAACATATCTCCGCTGTGCCCGGAGAGCGGCCAGGTTGTATTTAAGCATCTGTTCAAAACCACGTGTCATGTTGGTGTCGTGTCGTCGATATTCGACGATCGTTTGCTCATGACAACGGATCGGGAATTGTCGGGCAACGCGATAATAGAGGGCATAATCGGCAGCGGGACTTAAAGAGGTGTCAAATTCGCCAACTAACTCGAAGATTTCGCGCCGGTACATCACTGATGCGGGTGCCATGATTGGCGTACCGCGTAATAGCGCGAGATAATAATCCCCCTCGACGTGGATCGGCTGCCTAGCTGGCATTTGTGAGCCGTCGAACATTACAAAGCGGCTGTGCCCATAAACAAATGCGGACTCCGGATGGCTAGCGAAGCATTGCAATCCCGCCTCAAGAGCATTCGGTAAAAGACGGTCGTCGGCGTCTAAAAACACGAGATACTTACCAAGGCTGTGTCGCAAACCCGCGTTGCGGGCGCCGGAGAGTCCTGCGTTTTTCTGCCGAATGTAGTGGACGCCTGGATAAGTGGCAGCGATTGCGGCAGTATTATCACTTGATCCATCATCCACTAAAACTAATTCAAGGTGAGGATAGCTCTGTGCGAGCACGCTCTCGATTGCCTCGTCTAAGAAATGTGCCTGGCGGTAGCATGGAATCACTACTGACACGAGCGGCGGATTCGTATCGATCCAGCCCTCGCGCCAGAGGCGACGCGCCCGAATCATTCCGATAGGAACGCGGTTCTGATCCTTCAGTACGGCCTGCACCAAAAACTCAACCTCCGGAGTCAGTCCCAACAGGCTTATATTGAGACTAAAACCGCTGTAAGCGGCTTCCGTCACGCCAGGATAAATTGCTGCCGCATCTGGGCTGGCGATATTTACCGGGGTGCGTAGGCATACATTGCATTTGTTCACCAGTTCGACAGCGATTGCCGAACATTCTCGGCCCAGTACCCAACCCGTGATTTCCATCGTGTGTGCGGTGTTTAGCCTCCCCGGCACCGCGCGCAAATAGCGGCCGCGGAGCCGCGCTGAGACTGTTTCGGTTAGGGAAACGTCAAGAATTTCGATTACTGCCATTGATCTGCGCATCCTCTTGGGTTGAGTACAATAACCTGTCTCATTTTTTCAGGATTGCACTTCCGCCCTGTCGGAACTTCGTAGATGACATAGTCCTCGATCAAGCCATCATCCGCGACGATAGTCTCGATGTTTGAATAATTCTGCCGCAGCGCGCGCTCTCAATCGCGAGGAACTGAGCTTGGTTAGAGCAGGGAATTACGACCGACACCAGATTCGCCTTTGGCAGATCGCGGCCTACCACCGGTGTGTCAATGGAATTGGCCACTTTCTGCTAGAGCGTTTGTTTTTCGGGCGAAAAGCGATCCTCGTCTAAATTGCGTTGCACTATGTGTCGCCGTGCCGTTCGCGCCTGCGCGCTGTAACTCGTCTAATGCTTTTGCCCGAATGAACCCCTTCATCTTGAAAGCATTGAAAACCCACCAGTAGAGGCCGTTCAATTGATTCTCGAGCAATGCGCGTGCTTCTTCAGTCTCCCTGATTCCGGAACCTCGATCCGGCTTTTCTGCGGCTGCTAATCGCCTGTCCTTGTTACCCGACGACGGAAACTTCTTGTTCTTTCGCCCTGGTTTTGCCGAGCGCTTCCCAACGCGCCGCTTCGCTGGCGCGCTAGGCCTACGGCCACTCTGTCCATCGACGAAACCAGCTTTAGCGGGTCGCTTCATTGAGGTTGCTCAACAAACCGTTTCGGCAATCAGAGTCAAGCTCTCAGTGCTTTGGAGATATGCGCGCTACCGCAAACTGCCGCCGCGGCCTCTCCGCAACAGGCGCCGTACAGAGATAAGATTGGAGCTCGGTTGGACCAACCGAAAAACTCCTCGACGACGAACTCCCTTACGCGATCTAACTTGTGTGATGGATCGGATCAATGGACGAGCCCGCGACCAATTGCGTCCGGTTGCCTTCGAGCTCGGGATCGCGCCCCACGCCGGCGGCTCAGTGCTTGTAACGATGGGTAACACGCGCGTCATCTGCGGCGTAATGATCGAAGAGGCCGTGCCCCGCTGGATGAAGGAACAAAATGTCACCGGCGGCTGGCTGACCGCGGAATATTCCATGTTGCCATACTCAACCCAGACACGAAAGCCCCGCGACATCATGAAAGGAAGACTTGATGGCCGCAGCACTGAGATCCAGCGCTTGATTGGCCGCTCCTTGCGCGCGGTTGTCGATCTTGAAAAACTGGGGCCGCGCACAATCTGGATCGATTGTGATGTGCTGCAAGCCGATGGCGGAACACGAACTGCCGCGATTACCGGCGCGAGTTTGGCGGTTGCGATGGCCTGTCGAAAATTCGCGAAAG
>WNFR01002619.1_pt1 | contig 18671 bp, 20 predicted proteins | sample 5400221 | NCBI WGS metagenome assembly WNFR01 (sample SAMN13153357, study PRJNA577476) | soil metagenome | isolation source: 40 cm soil under Madrone tree | place: USA:California | collected 2016-06-14 | reverse complement strand
GCGGGGTGAATAGAAAGCTTCGCCGATTGAGAAGATCGATATGTAGATCGCGATCATGATGTAGTAGGGGTGAATGCTTCCCTGTACTCCCAGATAACCGTGACCAATCCATTGCCCCACGAAACCTTGGGCCGATGGTTGAAACCACGGAGTCGGTAAGGCCATAATAAAAACAGATGCGGCGCAAATCGCTCCGCCTACGACCACCATTCTGTAGGCTGAATATTTTTGGGTGAGCGCGCCAATGATTGGCACCAGAATGATGATGAGAATGTAATTGATATTCGAGAGGTGACCGATCGGAGCGCCATTTCCTAGCTCGCGAATACCGAATTTCGGAAACACGTAGTCCATTTGTAGGAAGATCAGCTTCAGAAATCCGATCAAAAGAAGAAAAGCGAGGAGCCGGTAAAAACCGGACTGACTGAGTAGCCGCTTAAATAGTCTGACGGTACCGAGGGCAGTGTCGCGGATTGTTAACCAGATGCGCTCCCAGAACGCACCGGTAGCGTATAGCACTGGCTCCGCCGTGAACTTAACGCCTTGGTCTGTCGCTTCAGCTCCCCTCCTCAGAAAATAAATCGTCGGCAGAAGCAGTACCTCGAAGCCGAGGCTTACCAGGAATAGTGTCCGGTAAGTTGTTATGTGCAATCCAAGGAGATTTAAATAGCCATACTCGCCTAACGAATGGCGCACGTAGTCGAAAATGCTGCCAGCGATCAGATAGCCAACGTTCATCACCATGTAGATCATCGAGAAGGAGATTGAGCGTTGCCGCACAGTCGAGTAGCGGCGCGTGGCGGCAATGAGCACCGGTGTGCCAAGCGCTTCTCCGATCACTAACGGAAACAACCCGCCGGCAAGCGCCAGCCATTTTACAGTCGTAAACACCATCATCGAGCGAGCAACCAGACAGATAATGACACCGAGAAAAAAAGTTCGACGAAGACCGAGCGCGTCAGTAAGCGAGCCGGCCAACAACGTGAACACGGTCATCGCCGGCGCCCAAACCCAGCCGATCAAGGCTCCCGCTGCTTGATCGCTGAACCCGAGATCTGACGAAAGCCACAAGATCAACGTTTTATTCGTGATCGAATAGGCGGAGATGATCAGGAGCTTTATCAAGAACGTGAGCCACAATTCGCGTTCAGCTCCCTTGAGCACCGTGAATTTCGCGAGAAAACCTGCCGCCCCGACTGGAGCAACGCTGTCCTCCGGCACGAACGTCTCTTTGGTTGCGTCGTTCACGGTTTTGAACTTCAGCTAGAACATCTTCGCGACAAATTCCCGCCCGTCGAACGGCGCGAAGTCGTCGATCTTTTCTCCCGTGCCAATGAAGCGCGTCGGAATGCCAAGTTCATCCTGAATTGCAACGACGATTCCACCTTTGCCGCTGCCGTCGAGCTTGGTAACGATCAAGCCAGTAAGGCCGATTGAACTTTGGAACTCGCGCGCCTGGCTAAGCGCATTGCTCCCAGTCGTTGCATCGACTACCAACAGCGTCTCGTGCGGTGCGTCCTGGTCTTGTTTGCCAAGCGTGCGCTTCACTTTTTTCAGCTCGGCCATGAGATTCGTTTTTGTGTGCATTCGGCCAGCCGTATCGCAGATAAGAAATTGGATCTCGTGCTTGACCGCCGCTTGATACGCTTCGTAGCACAGTGCCGCCGGATCGGCGTTGTATTGCCCGCGGATCATTTCAACGCCGAGTCGTTCGGCCCAAATGCCAAGCTGCTCGATAGCTGCAGCGCGAAAAGTGTCGGCTGCCGCCAGCAAGACCCGATGTCGATCTTGCTGAAGATAATGAGCAAGTTTCGCCGTCGATGTTGTCTTTCCGGTGCCGTTTACGCCCAGGAGAAGAATCACTTTGGGTTTGCCAGTCAGTGGCCGGATAGCTGCCGGGTTACTCGGCAAAATACGGGCAATTTCCTCGCGCACCACTTTTACAACGTCGTTGATGCCCATGAGTGACCAGGCTTCGCGCTCTTGCAGTGCCTTAATGATTCGGGTTGTCATCGGCACACCGAGATCCGCGCGAATGAGCGACTCTTCGAGTTCGTCCCAATCGATCGGTTTGTTCGCGAATGTTTGGGCGAGGGATTTAAGGAAGTTCATTTGCTTCTATTCTGTCATTCCGGTCGAAGTGGAGGAATCCGTTGCTGCTGATATTAAGAGGTGTCTCGACTCCGCTCGGCACGACAAAAGCTTTGCTAGGAGTGACAACCGGTGAAGGGCAAGTCCGATTTACTTGTCAGATTCGGATTTTGGCGTGGCCGGTACAGCCTCACGCAACGGACGCGTTAAATCGTTCTTTACCCGATCGAGAATCCCGTTGACGAACCGGCCGGATTCCGCACCGCCAAACGCTTTTGCCAGCTCGATCCCTTCATTGATCGAAACGACCGGCGGAATGTCGTCGCGATAAAGCATTTCGTAGATGGCAAGCCGCAAGACGTTACGATCGACCGCCGAGATACGATGGAATTCGTAATTCTCGCAGTAACGTCGAATGCGTTCATCGATCTCGGGGAGATGCGTCACCATTCCTTCTATAAGTGGTTGCGCAAACTCGCGAATGCGTGGCGTAGCCGGGCAAAATTCCCAGAAATCGTCGATCTGCTCCGGCCCTTCGCCGTGTTGAAGATCGCGCCAGAAATGATACTGGATCGCCGCTTCGCGCGCCTTTCGCCGTTTCCCCATAAGTTTATCTTCCGCGAAGTTTCGACATCACATCAGCAATTTCCACCGCAGCGCGCGCCGCCTCAGTCCCGCGATTAATTTTATTTCCAAGGCAGCGCTCGCGGGCTCGAGTTTCGTTGTCGAAGCTGAGGACAGCGTTGATGACCGGCACGCCGTGACCAATCGCGATATGTTGCAGCGCGTCGGTGACGGAGCGGCTCAGATTCTGCGCGTGGTCCGTCTTTCCTTTTAAAATGACACCACAGGCGATTAGCACGTCCGCCTTTGCTTGCGACGCCAGTTCGCGGAGAACGACTGGAATTTCGAATGCCCCCGGGACTCGCTGAACAGAAATCGCCGCGTTCGGCGCAAGGGCACGCAATTCTTGCTTGGCATGCTCGACGAGCCCCTCCACGTATTGGGCGTTAAATTGACTGGCCACGATGATAAACGTGCGTTTCGCGTCAATAACAATGGAGCGAGGCAGGACAGTCTTGGACATTCGAAACTCAGGTTTCAGATCGACGCGATTGAGTCTTTGCTCGTCGATTTGATTTTTGCCAACCGCAATCGGCAATCGCAAATCACAAAAGGTGACCCATCTTCACTCTCTTGGTCTCGAGATATTTTGCATTGTGCGGATTGGCTTCGCTGCGAATCGGCACTTGTTCGATCATTTGAATACCGTAACCCTCAAGACCAACGACTTTCTTCGGATTATTCGTTAGAAAACGGAATTGGCGGACACCGAGGTCGAAGAGGATTTGCGCGCCCAGGCCGTAATCGCGCAAGTCGGTTGGATAACCAAGCCTGGCATTTGCCTCGACCGTATCGAGCCCTTCCTCCTGCAATTTGTAAGCGTGAATTTTTGCCGCGAGTCCGATGCCGCGCCCTTCCTGTCGCATGTAAACCAAGACGCCGTTGCCCTCCTCCTGAATTTGGTGAAGCGCCGCGTGCAATTGATTTCCGCAATCGCATCGGCGTGAGCCGAAAACATCGCCCGTGAGACATTGGCTGTGCACGCGCACCAGCGTCGGTTTGTTTTTGTCGATCTTGCCCTTTACCAGCGCCAGATGATGCCTGCCGTCGAGCTTCGCCCGATACAAATGTAAATCGAAATCGCCGTAGTCGGTTGGCATTTTTACGATTTGTTCCAGCTCCACGAGCTTCTCCCGGAGGCGTCGATGCGCGATCAAGCTCTGGATTGTACAAATGCGCAGTCCGTGTCTTTTCCGAAATTCCATTAGCTCCGGTAAACGGGCCATCGTGCCGTCGTCGTGCAAAATTTCGCAAAGCACGCCCGCTGGCTGCAATCCAGCCATACCAGCAAGATCGACAGCCGCTTCGGTGTGGCCGGCGCGCCGCAGCACACCGCCATCTTTTGCACGTAATGGGAAAACATGGCCCGGCTGCACCAGATCATCGGGCGCTGATTTCGGATTCGCGATTGCCTGAATGGTCGTCGCGCGATCGTGTGCGCTGATCCCGGTGGTCACGCCGCGTGCTGCATCCACCGACACTGTGAAATCGGTGCGGTACATTTCCCGGTTCTGCGCCACCATTCGTTGCAGGCCGAGTTGTTCCGCGCGCTCGTTTGAAATGGGCACACAAATCAAACCGCGACCGTGAGTTGCCATGAAATTGACCGCGTTCGGCGTCGCTTTTTCCGCCGCCATGACGAGATCGCCTTCGTTTTCGCGGTCCGCATCGTCAGTCACGATTACGATGCGGCCCCTTGCGACATCGCTTATGACGTCGTCAATCGTGTCGAACTGCAATGCTTGCTCCGCCTCGATAATCATTGCCGATACCATTACGTCCGCTGCCGCTCTCGGCAACTCTCGTTCGCCCTCGGCCGCGTCTTCCTCCGGTCGCGTCCCGTTTAGTCAATTAAGGTTAATCCTCCTACCTGGCCCAAATCAATCCCGCTTCTTCGCGCTTGTCGCCACAATCGCTTCCGGCCGATACATATCGAGATTGCTGCCCTGAAACTCAGCCTTGAGTTTCACTTTAAATTGCGAAAGATCGACCAGGTCCCAGCGGATAAAGTTCCAACGGTTATCTTTTCGGAGTTCGTGCTCGAAGCCCACGATCAAATGAACGGCGTCATCGCGCACTTTGTTTGTCGCGATTTTCGGTTCGAAATAGAATGTTCGAAAACTGCTATCTCGACTGCCAACGGCATAAAGTTTTGGATCGAGATAAAAGACGCGCGTGGTCGCAAGATCGACAATCCGAAGGTCAGGGTAACCGGAGCGCTGAGTTTTGTCGTCGGCGGTACGAGGAAAATCGCAGTTCAGCCCGGGCGTGGCATTAAGCAATTCTCGCAGCAAATCTTCCACCTGGCTGCTTACTTCGTTGATGCGCGCGACTTTTTGAATCGGACTGTCGGATGCATTCATCCGCCGCATCGTCTCATCAAGCGCTGCACTTATCTGCTTGATTACACACTCGTCGGTTTCGTTTTTTCGATCGACAGCCAAAACATGTTTGCCCGTGGTGTCGAGAATCACCTCGCTAAATGCGACGTCGCGCAGTTGTCGATCTTCGTCAAGCAGCCAGGGAATTAATTGATCGACAGGCGATTCCCGCGACTGGTCGGCGCGGGAGGTTACGTTTTGCTGCGCGAGAGCATTTGTAAGCAGAGCTGTCGCTACTAACGAAAACGTGACTAGTCGAAGCATTCGCCGATTGGAAATGGCTTACGGTTTTGAGCAAGACGAAGTCGGCAACAAATGATTGGGTTGACGGCCATGCCTTCGAAGGAGGGCCGATCATTAATCATCCAATACTTCGGCATGGGTTGATCTCGATGATTTAAGGATAATGAAGGGGACGCGAGCAAATTTGCTTACGACACGAGGATTGCGCAAAGGCGCAAAAAGGAAAATGCTAAACGGCAGCTGGGCAGCTCATCATGGATAAATCAGAGAAAATCTTTGTCGCCGGTTATCGCGGCCTTGTGGGTAGCGCCTTGATCCGCCGCCTTGAGAAAAATGGCTTCAATAACCTGCCGAAGCGTGATCGGGCGCAGCTCGATTTCGAGGACGAATCGGCCGTCGTGAAATTTTTTCTAGACGAAAAACCTGCGGTCGTGATCTTTGCTGCCGCGAAGGTCGGCGGCATCAAGACGAACAGTGATTTCCCAGTCGAGTTTCTACTCGATAACTTACGGATTCAGAATAACATCATCCACGCCGCCTACGAAGCCGGGGTGCGCAAACTTCTCTTTCTTGGAAGTTCCTGCATTTACCCGAAGTTCGCGCCGCAACCGATTTCAGAAACAGCCTTGCTGGGGGGTCCGCTTGAGCCGACCAATGAAGCTTATGCAATCGCAAAGATCGCCGGCATTAAACTTTGCCAGGCATACGTGCGCGAATATCGCGCGAATTTCATTTCCGCAATGCCGACAAATCTTTACGGGCCGAACGACAATTTCGATCTGGAAACATCACATGTGCTGGCTGCGCTTTTGCGGAAGGCGCATGAAGCGAAAATGCGCAAGGCACATAAGCTGGTTGTATGGGGCACCGGAAAGCCGCGCCGTGAATTTTTGCACGTGGATGATCTTGCTTCCGCCTGTCTCTTTCTGCTCGAGAAATATGATTCCCCGGAAATCATCAATGTTGGTTGCGGCGAAGATATTTCCATCCGTGAACTGGCGGAGTTGATTTGTGACGTAGTTGGTTTCGATGGTGAACTTGCCTGGGACACGACCAAACCGGACGGCACACCACGAAAACTTCTCGACGTTACCCGGCTGCATGATCTGGGCTGGCAGGCGACGATCACGCTCCGGGATGGGATCGCGCAAACTTACGATTGGTTTTTGAAAAATGTGGCGCACTAGGGGCCAGACATATCAATGAAAAAAATACGCGTTGGTGTCGTGGGAGTCGGTCATATTGGCAGCAACCACGCTCGTCTCTATCCCGAAATTCCATCGGCCGATTTTACCGCGGTCTACGATCTCGATCTTGCCAGGGGGCACGCGATCGGGAGAAAATTTAACGCGTTGACGGCGAAATCGCTCGACGAGTTTGTTGAAAGGGTTGATGCGGCTTCAGTTGCGACGCCGACGAATACGCATTACGAGGTCGCGCGATCTCTGCTTGCGCGAGGCAAACATTTACTGATTGAAAAACCGATTACCGACAATACCGCGCACGCGGCCGAACTGGTGGAGCTGGCGGCGCGGAATGGGCTCATCCTGCAAGTTGGCCACGTCGAGCGCTTCAATCCCGTTTTAAACGCACTCGAAAAACATCTGACCCATCCGCGTTTTATCGAGGCGCATCGGCTTTCCCCTTATCCGGAGCGCAGCACCGATATCGGTGTGGTTCTCGATCTTATGATCCATGATTTGGAAGTTATTTTACATTTCGTGCGCTCGCCCGTGCAAAGCATCGATGCCGTGGGGGTGCCGGTCCTAAGCTGTGGCGAAGACATCGCCAATGCGCGGCTGCGCTTCGAGAACGGATGCGTGGCAAATGTCACTTCCAGCCGCATCAGTCCCGAGCGGATGCGTAAGATTCGAGTGTTTCAGGAGGACGCCTATCTTTCGCTCGATTATCAAAATCAGAGTGGCGAAATCTATCGCCGTATCGGAGGGCGGATTGCGCGCGAGAAAGTCGAAATCGAACGCGAAGAACCGCTCAAGCGTCAACTGATGTCGTTCATCGAATGCGCGAGCACGGGACGCGAGCCGCGCGTTTCCGGATTCCAGGCGACCGCGGCGCTGGATTTGGCGGTCGAAATCACCAAGCGATTCAGCTCGAGTGTCTAAGACCATCTATTTTGTCGCGGGCGAAGCCAGCGGCGACAATCACGGGGCGGCCTTAATGCGTTCGCTGCGCGAATCAGATGTCGATCTTAATTTCATCGGCCGTGGCGGTCCACAAATGCGAATGATCGCCGGCGAGAAATTCAAGAATTGGATTGAGAATGCGGCTGTCGTCGGATTGTGGGAAGTGATCAAGAAGTACGGTTATTTTCGCGAAAAGTTTCGCGAAACGCTTGACGAAATTGAGGAGAACAAAGCCGACGCAGTCATATTGATCGATTATCCGGGCTTCAATTTGCGCCTTGCCCGCGCCTTGCGACGGCGATCGGCAAAACAGAAAATCATTTACTACATCAGCCCGCAAGTTTGGGCGTGGAACCGCGGTCGAATTAAAAAGATGGCGCGCTTTCTCGATCTCATGCTCTGCATCTTTCCTTTCGAGGCCGAGCTCTATAACAAGTCCAGGCTGCGCACGGTATTTGTCGGCCATCCAATGGTCGAGAGATTGCGGACTCGCAAGCTCGATATCGAACGCGATCCAAACTTAATCGGACTTTTTCCGGGCAGCCGTCACCGTGAAGTGCGCAAGATTTTTCCGATCCTGATTGAAACCGCGCACGAGCTGCACCAACAAAGAGCAAACTTGCATTTTGAAGTAGCGGCGGCGTCGGAGACGCTTGCGAGTAAGATTTCGGATACCTTGGCGGACGCTCACGTGAAAGAAGGACTCTTTCGCGTCGTTACGGATGAAACAGCTGCGACTATGCAACGTGCTTCTCTCGGGATCGTTGCTTCGGGGAGCGCGACGCTTGAGGCGGCTTATTTTCGGCTGCCATATGTGCTGATTTACAAGGTCGCGTGGCCGACCTATCTGGCGGCACGACTCGTTGTGAACGTGAAATTTCTCGGCATGCCCAATGTGCTCGCGAATAAAGAAGTGGTGCCGGAATTCATTCAGCATCGAGCAAAACCCAAAACGATCGCGAAAGCTGTGCTGCAACTGATCAATAATCCGGCCGCGCGAGACCGAATGATTTCTGAGTTCGATCAAATCGTTGCCAAATTGGGCGAAGGCCGAGCGAGTAAAAAGGCCGCGCGAGCAATCGTCGAAGAATTGGGCGGGACTTAGATCGCTATTTACGAAACGTGTTCTAGCATCGAGCCGGAGCTGATCACCTGATGAAATTTTGGGATATTTCGCGGACACTATCGAACGAGGTCGCGCCTTGGCCAGGAGACATGCCGTTTCAGTTTCAGCTCACCGGGAAAATTGCAGAGGGAAGCTCGGTTAACCTTGGCGCGATTAAAACGAGCGTGCACAACGGTACCCACGCCGATGCCCGGTTTCATTTCGAGATGGAAGGCGAAACGATCGAGAAAGCGCCGCTCGAGATTTATATGGGGCGCGCGGTGGTTATCGATCTTGCGGAAGCTTTCTTGGGGTCGAGCGAAAAGCATTTGATTACTACCGAGGATCTTGGGCCGCATTCTGAAGAGATCGGGGAGAGCTCACGACTTCTCATCAAAACCGGTCGATGGAGCGATTCGGCGATTTTTCCAAACCAAATTCCCGTGATCGCGGCTGATGTTCCGCAGTGGTTGCAGAAAAATGGAGTCAGGCTCCTGGGGTTGGACCTGCCGTCGGTAGATGAGATTGATTCGAAGTCGTTGCCGAATCATCACGCGCTCGCTCGTGCCGGCATCGCCATTATTGAATCTCTCGATCTGAAAAATGTCGGCCCCGGCGTCTATGATCTTGTAGCGTTGCCGCTAAAGATTGCCGGTGGCGACGCCGCGCCACTACGAGCGATTCTTTGGCGCGACTGAGCTCCCGCAGCGAACATGGAACTTTCCTGGCTGGAGAAATTTCTTCAGAATAGCCGCACGCCTTGGATCGTTGGCGCATTGACAATCACTTTATTTTTAATCGCGAACCTGCCGTGGCAGCTCGACGATTACGACCAGGCCAAACAGGCGTTCACTTCCTTTGAGATGGTTAAGGAGGGAAGGTGGTTCTATCAGCAAACGCCGCACGAACATGTGGCGACGAAGCCGCCGCTGGTCGGATGGATCTCGGTCGGCCTTTTTGCCGCAACGCGATCATGGGACGTGGCGTGGCGTTTGCCATCCTTCATCGCGGCAATTGCGATGTCGATCTTGCTCTTTCGGGTCGCAGCGGTGGCTCACGGATCAGTCGCTGCTTTGATTGCGCTGAGCGCGTTCGGACTGAATCTGCTGAGTCCGCGTCTGGCCACTCTTGTCCGCACGGACATGCCGCTGGCGTCCGTGATTTTTCTGATCGGCTTTCTTATCTGGCGGAAAATTCAAAAACAGGAAGCGTGGATACCGAGGGATCGATTCTTGATCTTCGCACTGCTCACCGCTGCGATGTTAATCAAGGGACCGATTGTTTATGCGTTTCTACTTCCCGGGATCGGCCTGTTTGAGTGGTGGGGACGAAAGACTAGTTCGCCGAGCGCGTGGTGCGGCTGGTGGCCCTGGCTCGCTTCGCTCGGAATTTTCCTTTTGTGGGTCGTCGGTGGAATTCTCTTTCAGCCTGGCTTTTTCGATGAAGTTGTAATGCGCGAATTCGTCGCGCGTTTCGGGGAAACGATTCATCGATCGCTACCGTTTTATTTTTATCTGCCGCATCTATTGCACAAATTTGCTCCATGGAGCGTGCTGATGATCGCCGTGGCGATTCTCGATCTTCGTGCGCGTCAATGGAAGATTGCTGCTGCGTTTCGCGAGATGTCTCCCGAAACCTTCTGGTTGCTTTGCTGGAGCTTGGGCGGCTTGCTCGCGATGTCGTTGATTCCGTCCAAACGCGTCGATCGGATTTTTCCGGTTATTCCGCCGCTCTGTTTGCTGTTGGCGGCGCAGATCGGGAACTCTTCTGTTAATGAGCAATTGCGCGCCCGTATTTATCGATGGAGCGCAGTCGCGCTGTTCTTGTCGATCTTGCTGACGGGTGGCTACACGATTACGAAAGTGTTTTCCGGATATCGTGACCATCGCGATGCCCTGGTCGTTTTCGGACGCGAGGTTCGCCATGAAGCAGAAACGCATCACTGGCGTTACGAGGTGATCGGCGGCAAAGATGAAGGCGTGCTGCTTTACCTGCGACGGTTGTATTTCGTTGAACCGGACGACGCGATTGCTAAATGGAAGACCGGAGTTATCGACGCAGTCGTCGCGCCGGATGAGGAACAGCCGCGCTTGCTGCGCGATTTAGAAGGATCGGTCCCCTCGCGCATCCGCTCGTGGAATGAGAACGACGATCGTACTCCGCGTTACATCTTGCTGACGCGATCGTGACTGGTCGCACTCTAGCGTGGCACATCTAAAGGAAACGCAGCCTCTCAAGTCAATGACGCTTCGGTCAGCGCGAAAGCTTCGGAAGTGCATCTTCTGCTTGGGAAGGAATGCGTCAAATGCACTCGTTGTGCCCGAATTTGCGAGTCTTGGAGCAGTCCAGGAGCTTACGCAAAGTAAGAATAGATCCCGTCTGCGCGGTGGCGGCGACGGGCGTTAAGGCGGGAGCTAGAGACCTGGTCGGCCCCCGTCGTCTTGTTGGCATCGAGCAGCACCGGTCGGCCGTTATGGAGGACATAGTCGAACTTACCGTAATCGAAATTGAGGCGCTTTCGCGCCTGCACGATTTCGGGGTGCGGTTCGACCTCTTCGATGCGGATGACAGTCTGATCTTTGACGATCGGACCCGTGGCGGCGAGCCGAGTACAAGTCGACCGGTCGCCAAGAAATTCGTAATGACGAACGAAGAAAAAGTTCTCCTCTTTCTCGGGAAGGAACTTTTCTACGACGATGTCGTCCCGCTCAAAGTCCGCTCGCGGTACCTCTGTCAGGCTGTCGTAGATTCGGTAGTCGAAGGGCGTTCCGAGGCCGGAACCGTTGGCATCATTTCTAACAAAGGAACTAAGCTGCCTCCAAGGCGATGGATTCCTTTCCAGAATCCGGTCTGGATAGCCTCCGGAGTTGAGATCGGATTTGACGATCACTTTCCCCGAATACGGATCACCGGACCTCAGGAGATTCGTGCTCACTAGCGATTTTCGGATGTCCTTGACGCCGTTGTTCAGAGCGATCGGATATCGACTCGCGAATTCCAAGTATTCGTCCGGCACGACTGAGAGATCGACGTGGATCAACAGAAGGTCGGCAGGAACGAACTTCCGGATACCGAAGAGATAGCGAACCTGGTTTCCGTCCTGTCGCCAGAACTCTGCCAGAAACTTGATAGCGTAGCTCGAGACGTGGCGCTTCCGGTGATTCTCGTGAAAGAGAATCACAATCTCCCGGGGCGCGGTGTTCATTCTCCAATCATCCACTTCATCCGGAGCCGGTTAGCTCCATCGCCGAAGGAACAGCGCAAGCTCGACGCACGCCTTTTCAGCCTGCTCCGCGGAAATTTCAAATAGCGCTTTGTTCAGATACTTCCACTCGCCTTTAAATTTCGCTTGAATCATCTTCTCGAGCGGCTTTCGGGAATACGCGAAGCACATGACGATCGACAGGTTCTCGTGAACCAAGCGCGTTAGTGGGAGAGAAAAGCGGCTCATGAGATCTAACGAGAATTCGGTCCAAAAAAAATGGGTCTTTCAAGAGAAATGCGCGATTTTTTGGTCTAATCCGGCTTGAGTTCGGAGTTGAAGACGGCAGAATCGGCGTCATGCAGGGGAGGGTAGCCGGCACGCTGGCGGAAAACAAACCCAAACTCCTCGATCCGGTGTTGGCGGGAACACCGCAGGCTGGGAAGCCACGGGGTAGACGGTATAGCCGCCGGTTACTGAGCGGGGCGCGAAGGAGTCAACGAGCCTCGATTGCAAAAGAGGTGTTTCCATAAGGTGAAGCCGGGACTGGAAGCGAGCCAGCAGTTGGCTGCAGCGCTTGGTTAGATGGTTTGCGTTGCGAGAAGAGAAGACGTTGAGCAAATCGACGAGCCCTCACGGCGCTTTATCAGATTCCGTCTTTACGCGTTCGTCTATTGCAATCCAGTTTACCTCCCACGTTTTGCCCCCATCATCCGAGAATGATTGTTCAAAACGGCACGAGTCAGGTTTGATATCCGAGACGATAAAGCGGACAAGGATGGCTCGGCCATTAAATGGTTCCTGATCAAAAAACTCGCCGCGACCATTTTTGAATTCGCCGATCGTCGGCTGGCTCATGGTGCCACCGCTGCTGCTCGCAAAATTGAGACTCCACTGGTGAGACTGAGGATTGTAGAGCCGCAGGTTTAGCCCCTCGATGTGGCCTGCCGGACCGTCGACCTCGAGTTCAATCAGATTGGCGCGCCCATTCCAAACCTTCCGAACGACGCTGGTCCCCTCATATTGGACCCAGGTATTGGAGCCACTCAGGGGGTGCTGGAGGCGCCAGAGGTGGGTTTTCCAAGTGCCAATCTCAAAGTCAAAATCGTGTCGGCCATCTCGCTCAGCGAGGGCGGGTTGCGGGCCGTCGTTTGATGCTTTTGGATTCTGCTGCGCAAGTCCGCGGAGGGGTTGCAAGATGACAATTAGGCTGCACGCGAGGAGATAAGTCCGCATATTTATGAGGGCATTCATACTGGGCTTTAGTTCACCTATCAACCCAATAGCTGTGCTGCGATTTCTTCGGTCCTTTCGCCCGTTTGGCATGATCGAGTCTAACGAGAAGGAGCTCAGCTACCGCTGGCGAAAGCGAGCGTGAATTGCAGTGGAGATGCTTTTATAGGTGAAGCGAGGCAGCACGCCGGCTCGCGGTCAGCTCGAGCCCTTGGTTAGGCGATAACGTGTTCATGTCGAAATTCTCTCGTTAAAAGAACCCGCGGAGGAACGCCGCCGCTTCATCCGAGATGCCGACAATCTTATTCGTTGCCTGACGATAGAATTTGAAATTGTGCTCGGTCTCGGGTCGACCGTCGTTCCAGTCGGAAAAAAGTCTGAGCTTGCTCCGCCCCAGGCGCCGCTTTGCGAGTGCGGTGCGTCTGATGGTGATACTCACGCGCGGCGTTTGCCGGGCGATCCCGCGTTTTTTTGCGATCGCTTTGGCCGAGGTGACGGCGCCGCTCGCGATGAGACCTAGCCCGCCTTCGTTCTCGCTCGCGAAGACGAAGATCGTATTGCCTTTGGCGATGTGCTTGCCACCATACATCGTCTTCTGCGCGCTGAACGCGAACGTCTCCGCCCACGGATCGCTAACGTCGGCTTTGATCGCGAATATCATATTCCCCATCTCGCACCCTTAATTTCCATGACCGTCCATCGGCCTAGGCCTAACGAGAAAGAGTTCAGCTACCGCTGGCGGAGCCGAGCTTTGCTAAAAATAGAGGCTGTTTCATGAAAATAAAACTGGTCATCGCGCCGGCCAGCAGTTAGCTGGAGCGATTGGTTAGACGCTTAGTGTGGCCAAGTCGGATCGCTGACCATGGCGGGCTTATGAGTGTGCCAAAAGTCTTCTCCTTGCGAATGTAAAAGTGACAGCGCCTCAAGCGCAGTATCAGTGTAAACGGAGTCCGAGTCGGCCTCAAAACGAAACCAATGGTCCGCCTGTTCGGGAGGATGTGAACCGAGCCGAAGACGCTGCTTCGGGGTGATGTCGTGAACTCGGACCTGCTGCGGCGGCACGTGCCGACCGGATCGATCGGTCCACCCTACCGGCTCGCAGAAGGCTACCTCGACTACGAACGAGCCGCCCCAGCGATTGAACTGAAACGTGAGCAGATCAATCTGAGTGTCGTGAACGCGCCTGAAGTGAGGAAATGAGCCGGTAAACCCCATATCGCGGAGCGATGGGAGAACAACACGACGCAAGGCTTCGATCATTTTGTCGCGTGATTCACTCATACGCCTTCTTTACGTCTAACTATAATTCGGCGGGAAAATCCCGCCTTTAATTACGGGTTTTTCCGGCCTAATCCGCTTTCCTTCACAGGAATCGATCAGAAGAATGTCGACCATGGCCGCAAAGTTTACTCCCTCAAGCGAGCAGGAACAAGCCAGCCTGAAAGTTGCTGCCCTGTCGAGCTCAAGGAGACGGTGAGCGCGTTTCAGCGGTTGTTGATTCGCCGGCCGGCAGGTTTGCCGCTTTCCAATCCATCGCCATCCGAATCCGGGCACGGCCACTTGGGTGGTCGAAAAAAATGAATTCCTCGACCGGCGTTGGACTGAGTTTGCGATAGGCGCCCAGCTTCAGTGCGACCTCCGCCATGCCATCGGGTTCGCGGGCGGTATTGATTCCAAACGCATCTGCTTCCCGCTCGGTCACACGCACCACCGTGTTTAAAAATGGAGTCAGGACAAAAATGAATGTGCTCAGGATCAAGACAAGCAGTGGAAGCCCGGCAGGATCGGCAATGCCGCGGACGCCCCATTTGGCTCCCCATTGCCTTACCGCCGCGTCGAAGAGCGTACAAGTAAGCGCGAAACCGATGAGAATAAAAATTCCAAAATAAGTCAGGAGCTTCGCGCCATGGTTGAGCACGTAATGACCCATTTCGTGTGCCATAACCTCGCGAATTTCCGGAAGCGTACACTCCTTGAGCAAATTATCATTGAGCGCGATTCGGGTCGTGCCGAGAAATCCCGCGACGTTCGCGCTTACTCGTGTGGTTTGGCGCGAGGCGTCTACTTCAAAGACCTGTTTAACTGGAATTTCATTCGCCCGGGCCATGGCTACGATCGGGTCTCTGATCTCCGGATTGCTTAACGGTTTGTAGGTATTGAAGAGCGGCTCGATGTAGACGGGCGCAATAAATGTGACAGCGCATAAGAAAAGCACCGCCACACCTGTGCCCCAGATCCACCACGTACGGGGCGCGCGTCGGAAAACGGCGTAGAGAACGATCAGCAGAATCGTGCCGATAATCAGTGCAACGCCGAGAGCGATCAGTTGTTCCCGGAACCACGGGACGAACCTTTGCGTCGCGAACCCATATTGATGTTCCCGGTAGAAATATTCGTAGAGATTGAGTGGGAAGCTTAAAACGTACACGAGCACGAAGTACGAAATCGCGTAAACCGATACCTGAATCGCCTTAAACCGCGACCTGCGTTCCGCGAAATCGCGCAGCGCCGCCGATGTCCGCGAGGCGAGAAGAAAGATCGAGATGGCGACCGCCAAAAGAAAATTCCAAAGGATCAGCCAATAACCACCTTCAAAATACGCGTCGGATTTTGCACGCTTGTCGGTCGGCGCGGTATCCAGCCACGCCTGTGTAGCGGCGGCGGCATTGAACGAACTCGGATTCGCGGCGGAGATTCTCGCGGCCGGCGGTGATGTAGGCCCTTGTTGGGCGCGAGCCTTATTCGACAACCCGATTATTAGACAGACGCCGAGCGATAGCAAAATCAAACGATTAATCATCAACGAGGTGGATAGCGAATCCTCGAACAAAAGAAAAGCGCGACATGCGGGAACATCGGCGCAATTGCTTAGTCTCATTACGCTGGACTAACGAGTCGGAACGGCCAAAAGTTATGGTATGAAAAGCCTTGCGCTGCCAGTCTGTATTCTGTTAATGAGCACCGCCGCGCACGTGATGGCAGAGAATCCGCCACCGGATCCGTCGCTGTGCGGGCCGTACCCGACTAACTACAAAGAAATCGTGAACAAATGGCTCGAAACACAATTGATCGATGCGGGGAGCGCGCGGATTGAATGGAACGGCGATCCGAAACCAGCCGATTTGGGAACGAAAGACGAACATCTTTACGGTTACCTGGTCAATTTCGCAGTCAATGCTCGAAATCGCTTCGGCGCTTACACCGGCAAGCAGAACCACGGCGCATTGATTCGGAATGGAGAAGTGATTAAGGGCCTTGGATTCGGATTTTAGTATGGACAAATTGAACACGCATTATCGATCGAAAAGCGGACAGATTCTTGTTGTGTTGATCATCTTACTTGGATTGATCGGCGGCGGCGTTTGGTGGCTTTACTCGAGTAGAGATGCAATGGCAAAGGAAGGAAGGGAATTTGGCAGGGAAGCGATCCAGCGCATTGTTGTCCAGCGCGATGTGGCTTTTTTCTCATCGCGGCTGAGCCCGGCGGCTCGCCTGCAATTTCCGCCGTCGGTGCTGCAGGAGTTTTTCTCCGACATCGGGAAGCTCGGAGCGCCGGCTGGCCCTCCCGATGTCAAGGGCGACATTGAATTTCAATCACAATTTTTTGAACCGACCGGGAACTTCCATGCACACGTAAATTACCCGGCGAGGGACGCCGAGATTAACGTCGCCATTTCGCATCCGGTCGGTCGATGGCAAATTGACAGCGCCTCATTTATGCCGGGGAGGGAGCGGTAGGCGTTGTTTCTTGTTGATTTTATGATCGAAACAGCGCGCTCGTTAGCCCAATAAATGCTCGATCGAGTCCAGGCAAATCTGTGACCAGTTTTCCAACGATTCCCGACGCGCCATCAGCTCGGCTTTGCCGAGGAACTCCAATTTAGTGATCATCCTTTCGCGCTTCGCGACTCTTGGCTCGGCCAGTTTAAAGACATGAACAACGCCGAGATGAACTCGCCCCACTTCCGTCGTGTCGTCGTTTAATAACGCCGCTACGCGATTTTCAAACTTCGCAAGCAAATGGATTTCCTCGTGAATCTCACGCGCAACGACTCGGTTGTAGTGTTCCTCATCAAGATTGAACAGACCTGCATCGGCGTCATTCAAATGACCGCCGATTCCGATCGATCCTTTCGCCACCAGACGCTGTTCGCCCGCCTCTTTGCCGCGCACGTAATAAAGAACTTCGTCCTCAAACGCGATGAGCGCGTAGGGAATGATTTGCTTGTAGGCTGGATCCCGCTCGGCCTGAGCGCGTGGAAGAAAGAAATTATTTCCGCGGGAAAGAAGCGGGTTCAGGTACTTCTCCGGCTCGAAGTTAAGCCCTTGAAAACTCCCAAGCTGATCAAATAAATTACGCCTGATGACGAGAACATTTTCGTTAAGCGCATTCATCGCATGCACGGCCTGTAGGCGACGCTGTTAGCGTCGCGTATTCGAACGCTTGGGAAGCTGGCAGCTTCCCCTAGAGAGATCGATGTAATGCGGTGAAGGCATACCATCAAAAGGAGTAGTTGAGACCAACTTGTGGACCAAGCAGATTCAAGCTCGGGTTCGGATCGGTCTGCCCGCCATTGGAGAGATGCTGATAAAGAACGCCGATGTCGATCTTCCAACTTTCGTTCACTCTGTAGGAAACGCCGGCGGCAGTTAGAATGTTGAACGTAAAATCCTGGCCTTGGCCGCCGGGAATATTTGGGTGGCTGTCGATCCAGCCCAGACCTAGCCCGCCTGAAATATACGGATTCAGCCGCCTCCCGGGCTGAACGAAGTTGTAACGCCCGCCAAAGTTGAGTCCGAAATAATGGTTCTCGATCCCGCGAAAAATCGGTTCCGCGATGGCGCTGACATAAAATTGATTGTAACCGCGCAGCCAACTTTCGCTTTGCACCACGCCCCAGCGAACGCGTCCCGTCACAAACAGCGCGCCGATTTGGTAATCGCGCGGCGGATTGATAATGCCGAACAAGTAACCGGACTCCGCTGCGACTTCGAATCGCGGCGGATCAAGCGCAACAACGGTTTCGTTCGAGATTTCTGTGCCGGCGAATATTCGCGATATGGCCAGAAGAAGGACGAAAGCAACGAAAACGCGACAAATTTTCATTCGGTCGCGCTAGCATAGATTTGGCTGATTGAATTGCAATCACGTCTCCTTAACCGTTGGCCTGTGGCAGCGCGATGGCGGTGAGCTTGGAAGAGGGACGTGACGCTCACACAGCGGGGCAGCTACAGCACGTCCACAAAGTCCACAAGATCGGCAGGTAGCGGACTGTTCCATTCGATTTCACTGTCGATTGCCAGTTTTGTTGAATGGAGCGCATGCCGCGGCAATAGCAGTTGCCGCTCCAGTTCAGGCGTCCACCCGGTTTGGATGAACCGGAGATAAAGTTGTTCGTCGGGCCCATAAATTTTGTCGCCCACAATCGGATGGCCGGTCGAGGACAGGTGCAAACGAATTTGGTGAGTGCGGCCGGTAAGCGGAACGGCGCGAATCACACTGAATCTATTTTCGCTGGAAGAACCCGATTTGTTAAACCGCCGTTCAACGTGGAAATCAGTCCGCGCGGCCGTTCCTGCCGGATCAATCGTTTGCTTCAACCAGATGGCGGATTGTCGATGTTTACCTTGTCGATTAAGTGGAGCGT